>OBJO01000523.1_pt1 | contig 16610 bp, 17 predicted proteins | sample 1481741 | NCBI WGS metagenome assembly OBJO01 (sample SAMN06140803, study PRJEB22556) | human gut metagenome | host: Homo sapiens | place: China: Beijing | collected 2014 | reverse complement strand
GAGACGTTTTAAAATTTTTGGTATCATTGTTGGATTCTTTGTTTAAATCTTATGAGAAGTGTTCCTGCGACGTCAGAAGCAGTATTTGTTTGTTCGCTTGCAAAGTTAGTTGTTGTTGCTGATCAAGAAGTTTTTGTTGTTGGGCTAATAACGACTGCAGCTGCTCAATTTGTGCGTCCTTTTGTTGCAACTGTGCAAACAACTTCGTTTCTATACTGTCAGAGCTTGCTGCGTCAGGAAGTTCGAACGCTTCAAGCAACTCAGCACGTCCTAGCTTGTCAGCAAGGTGCAACACTCCCGACCACAGAACTGTCTTATACCCTTGGCTGTTTTTGGCAAGGTATGTTGGCTCTAGGTTGTCAGCATGTTTCCTCATAGCTTGTCTGCTGATACCAAAAAGTTCAGCAAGTTCTTTTACTGTCAACATTTGTTTTGGTTATCTATCCGTTGTCACAAGGGTGTCACCTCGTTTGTTTTTCTTTTAGTATACAGGAATCCGATCTAATAAACGAATTTCAATAAGATCCTTTCTAATCAATTAGAAAATATTTTTCAAAAATGCATATGAAAAAAATATAATAAGCAACTATTTAGAGATTAGAGAGAAAAATGAACGCTAATAGTTTTTATCACTAATCGGTCGTAAGGTCCATGGTTTTCCATCCAAATTATGTTTTAATAATATTAAAATCATTTATGGAGAATACTTAGTATGAAAATAGTGAAGCGTATTTTATTAGCTGTAGTGACAATATGTGTTTTATTTTTAGGGATTATCTATTTTTGGGGGTATAAATTAAACATATATTTAGTACCACCATCCCCTCAGAAGTATGTACAAGTTGCCCTAAATAACATGGACGAACTTGGGCTGTTCACTGACTCAAAAGAATGGGTAGAAACTAAAAAAAATACGATACAAGAAACATCAAATGCTAAAGATTATGCAGAAACAATCCCTAATTTAAAAAAGGCGATTAAAGTTGCAGGAGGCAAGCATTCGTTTATTGAAGATGAAGAAAATATGTCAAAAAAAAGTATTGAAGAATATGTAAAACCCAAGGCAGAAGTCGAAAATGATATTTTAGTATTAACTATTCCTGCATTTACTGGAAGTGATAAAGAAGCCGAAGAGTATACTACTATTTTAGAAACGGCATTGCATAAGAAAATTTATAAGTCCGTAATTGTTGATTTATGTGGAAATACAGGAGGAGATATGGCTCCTATGATATTAGGTCTATCTGCCATATTACCAGATGGTAAATTATTTAGTTATGTAGATAAAAACAACGATTTAGAGCCTGTAACTCTTAAAAGTGGCGAATTAAACAGTAACATCTCAACAATAAAAATAAGTGATAACAAAAAAATAAAAAAAGTGCCGATTGCCATATTAATAGACAGTAATACAGGGAGTTCTGGCGAATTAACCGCTTTGTGCTTTAAGGGGATCCCTAATGTTAAATTTTTTGGGTCTGATTCAGCAGGTTACACTTCTGCCAATCAAACTGTCTATTTATACGATGGATCGACATTACAAATAACTTCTGCTTTTGTAAAAGACAGAACAAATAAAATTTATAAAAATGTTCCTATTAATCCAGATGTTCGAACAAATAATAGCAAAAGTTCTGCAATAGAATGGATAAGATCTCAATTAAAGTAAAAAAAACTTGCAAAGAAAAATCTTTGCAAGTTTTTTTTTACTTTGCTACTTGTGCTTTTTTCTTGCAACATGAGTAAATCCAATACTTAACCACCCGAAAAATAACACTAACCAAATTGTACTATGTCTTGCTAGAAATGCGATTAAACTTAAAATAGCGACAATAAAATATAAAAAATAATCATATTTTGAAAAGAATTTACCCATAACTATTCCACCTTAAAGTTATATTTTCTATAATATATTCTCTTTTCTTAATGTTGGTCTATCAGTTTTTAGTCTTAGTATACGTGCAGCTGCTGTGTCAGGAACTTCGAACGCTTCAAGCAAATCGGGACGACCTAGCTTGTCTGCTGATACCAAAAAATTCAGCAAGTTCTTTTACTGTCAACATTTGTTTTGGTTATCTGTCCGTTGTCACAAGGGTGCCACCTCGTTTGTTTTTCTTTTAGTATACAGGAATTCGCTTTGCCAAGCGAAACCGATTGAATGCAGCAATCAAAGTAGAGGAACATGCAGTAAGAAAACTACATGTTTTCTTCTAGTAATTTTAGTATATAGTCGTCCGCTATGATCTCACCTTGCATGATCAGCAGTAAATGGTCGAAAGGGATTTTTGTGGATTTACTGAGTCGGTTCAGTTCTTCCTCACTCTTGATCCTTTCATAAATTTTTTTGGTTCGCTCGATTCGATCCCATTCTGTATTGGTCAAGTAGCGGGAAAGTTCATAGGTTAGCCGAGAATCCTCTTCACCGTGCACAAGATCAACTCCTCTTTTTATGGATTATTATAAAGGCAATAGAAAATAAAGAAACAACTGATCACTTGAATTGTTCATGTTATACTCGTTAATGGCAACTGCCCCGTGAGGGGGTGTAAATATGCTAGAAACTTTAATATCGCTGATTATCGCTCCACTATTCGTGGGTCTAGTACTCTTACTAGTTGATCGCTGGCTAGACGATTAGCCGATAGTCGAAGCAGTTGCCTTCTGGCCCCAACGCTGGAGTCGCAACAGCGCAAAAAAAGCCCTCCTATTCGCAGTAGGAGGGCTTTTTGGTGTAAACATGCTTGTTCTTTAATATCGCTTCGCACATTTATTATAGCAAGAAATTTTGAAAAAATCAAAATGCAGCAATCAGTACCGATCGTTTTTTCACATTGAAACTATTTGCGATTTTCTGTCTAAAAAAGTTGGTTACATTCTCAACTTTTATCGGTCAAAAATGTAACCAACTTTAAAATTGCTCAATCCCTTGCAGCACTAAAGTTTTTCTGACCTCGTTACATGTAGGAAGTCGTTTCCTAACCCCCCTATTAGTAAATGGGGGTTCACGGTCACTTCAGCTCGCACAGCAAGCTGAAGTGACACCAGAAAGGCTACAAGGATTTTTTGCTAGCGCAAAAATCCTACAGCGTCTGCACAGCAAACGCTGTACGCCATTTCTCTTTTTTATCATAACGAAAGTAAACTATTTTGCAAAGTTTATTCTCTCTGGCTAATTAAAAGTTTTGTAAAAATTGATCAATGGTATCTGCGCTTCAACCCTTTACTTTAAATGAATCGCTCGTTTTAAAATCATAAATCATTACACAATCTGCTTCTATATTTTCTTTGAGAAGTGGGTTTCTTTTTTTATTTGTTTCTGCGTTGATTGCACGTAGTGTAATAAGGTCTATCTCTTTTTTTAATGCGCTACTTAATTTACTTTTTAACCGAATCACATCAAATATATTGTGGAGCAAAGACCCTTCACCGTCGATTAAAATATCTAAATCACTGGTTTCTGTTGCTTCGTTTCGAGCGTATGACCCAAACAAAAAAGCTTTTTTTATTTTCCATTCTAAAAATATTGGTGTACATAATTTTTGAATGTCACTAATTGTATAAATCAACTAACCGAACTCCTTGTCTTCAATTTGAATATTAAAATAAAAATGAAAAGCGACAATTATACTCACCGTTTAGGAAAAAATATTGATAAAAAAGTGAAGGAACAGGTAAATCGATTGCTTCTTTTAGATCAAAAAAGGGAAAGAGCATAAGGTAAACGCACCACACTCATGTTGAAAGTGGGAAAATAGGCTGTGCCTATTGCGTTTTGAAGAAAATAAATGTGATATCACAGCATAGTTTTTAGCAGTTGTCAGGGAGTTGTTCAAAGACTACTCAAGTAGTCATTTTTGCGAAAAGTAGTCTCTAGGTACCACCATCGATCGTCCTTTTTGAAAGACAAATTTTTACAAATACTTCGCAATCAGATCATTGTAAGTGAGCGATTCTGAATTTATTTTTTCTTCTTTTGCTTTCTCTTTTTGATTATTAACGGGTCTTTTTTGTGATTTATTTTTTGCTTTTTTTCGCCGACTATTTGCCCATTTTCCTCTTTGTTGTGCCTTTACTTCTTTGTATTTTTCAGAGTTTTCGAGATCAAAAATATCGACGTCCATTGTTTCCGCAAAACTATTTGAATAAATTAAAAGTTCATCCAAACGGTTTAAAAGTGCCCGCATTTGGATATTTTCTTTTGTCTTTAATCGATACAATTCCAAAATAATATAGCGAATTAAGGCACTATCCGTTGCTGAATCTTCCACTGCTAACAATTCTTTTAATTCTTCTAATGCTTCTCTGTGTTCAGGATCAATATAAATTTGCAGCCGTTCCTTTGTCATTTGTTTTCACTTCTTTCAGTCTGTTTATTTTTTAGTCGTATATTTTGCTACTTCTTAAGTATAATAAATATAAGCAATTAAAATATTCAGAAACAACAGTGCACATAATGTTAGTGGGTTTTGGTTGTGCTAAATACTTTATATAAATCTTCATATTGTATTATCCCCCTCTATTTGTAACAACCGTCATGCATTTTACGAGCTTTATCTAAATGATCAATAGGATTTATCTTATTTATTCCCTAGTCCATATTGTTTTCCATTTGATATTCTAGATAGTCTAAATTATTAGTATAGTGAAGTTCATTCTCTTCTTTACTTCTATTTAACGCCTCACCTATTGTATTAATAAATCTCGATCTTGGTTAACAAAATCATTTTTTAAAACCAAATATATATCCTGATTTCAATCACTGACAACACATAGATTCTTCTTCTCTAACGAATCTATTATAAATTGAGATAGTTCATAATCACTAGATATTAATTTATCCACTGTCAAATTTGCTGGATTAGATATTAGTATTATAAATGTATTTTAAAGAAAACAAGTGTCTTCTTCATAACTATTACATCTCCTCCATCCTCAAAAATTTATACCAAAAAATAAGAAAACAAATGCAATATAAAGGAGGATTCCCCCTCCCAAAACAATAAAAAAGTAGAAAACATATTTAGTCGTTTTGCTAATATCATTCGCATTTCTTATCTTAATACTAATAAAAATATAAAACCCTATGAGTATTAAAAGTGGTAGCATTTTGATCAACAATTTTTATCCTTCCTTTGAGAAAATCATTTTGGAACTTTTTTTTATGTTAACCGATATTATAATTTAAATTTTAATGATTATTCATACACATTATATGCGTCAAGTAAATCGCTATAATTAAAAACTAAGAGATATACTGTAACAACTATACATAAAATAGCAATACATTTTGAAAACGGATCAACTTCAACGTTAAAGACACTTTTAATTATGTTAGATAAATTAATCGCCACAGTAACTCACCTGGTTTCTTGAAAACTAAAAATGCGGCCGCAATCCTTTAGGAATTTACTATAGATCTACTCTGAAAAATAAAATAAATTCATTAAATTGAATTAAAACGTTTCTAAATAACACAATTTATTACACTTAAATCTTTTGATAAAGGCCTATATAAAGATTTACACCATTTTTCTGACAAAAATACTACCTGTCCAAATAATACTCATATTCCACCTGTATACATTTTAAAAACATAAGAGAAAGCCTAGTATTCTTTACTCAACTTTTATAGATACATATATCTATACCTTCAATTCCTTCTTCCAACATTCATAAGACTCAACAGTTGCACTTTTTTTCATTCTCCTACAAATTCCACTAAACAATGACCACTTATAATCATCAAGAATGGCAGTACCTACTCCCCCTAATCCTAAAAAAAACAGTAAAAGTAAATATAAAAATAACATCATATTCGTCCATAACGATAAAAGAGTCAACAAAAGAGAAACTAAGCCTACTGTAACAAATGAAAAGAACAGAATACCATAATAAATCTTCAAAAGAACAGACAATTCTTTGATTCTATTAAGAACAGATAACTCCTCCTCCGTCATCAATCAATCCACCTGTTCTTTCTTCTTTTTTGGATTAATACTCTTTAAAAACCTCTCCTCCAATACCAATAAATGACGATAAACATCATCCATCGACCAGCCTGAAGAAAGACTAAGGCAATATAAAAAATCACAAGGTAACGTTTTTACTGCACGGTTTCTTGTTACCCAGCTTGCTACTGTACTCTGCTTATAACCATGCAACTCACAAAATTGCTCTACTGTCATCCCTAGCCGCGAAATAATAAATACATTGATCGGGTAGGGATATACAAAGGTATTGATACTCATAGTCAGAAAGACCTCCCACCATATTATTACGTTTGCGATAATAATACTACTCTTTCTTAAGACCAGCAAGCAAAGCGGAGAAAAAGAAGGGACGTATCATAGATATAATGTAATAGGCAATTTGCACCTTTTAATTTCAACCTGTATCAATCATGAACAGATCTGTTTGCACGCCGATCTTATTGGGTTCTATCAAGCGTTTCAGTGCTGTCTGGACAAACGTGTATTCTCTTCCAAAAGCTTCTGAGATCGCAGCGAAATAAGCCCCCTGGCTTTCTTTTTTTAGCCGGATAACGGAGCGCATCAATCCATGTGTCGAAGCTAGCATAATACCTCCATTACGACCAGCACGAACACGAATATGAATTTTGTTCTCTTCTCTTAACTTCTTCAGTACTTTGTCCAGGGAACGTTTTGGGATCTTTAAACGTTCAGTTAACTCTTTTTTTGTAGAAATAATGTATGGTTGTTCTTCATAGGATTGCTCATTCAAATAGGACAGTAGATCTTCTGCCCATTCATAACTATGTGAATACTTGCGAACAGCTCTTTCTTTCTTGAATTTCCACCAACCCCGTTTTTTATTGAATAGCTGCTCTTCAGAAAGATTGGCATCGACCCACTCTTGGCATAATAGGACAACTTTTTCTCTGTGCGCTGCTTGATATTTTCCGGAGTAAGCGGAACGAATGATTCTGGTTAATTCTCGATCAGATAAAGGGTTAGCCAAGCGGTCATTGAATTCTAACATCGTCAATTCACATGCTTCTACTTCGTATCCTGACGAAAAGTATGCCAAAGACAAGGTGAATATGACATTATTTCGACCATATACGCCCTTTTCACCTTGTATTTTTTGACTTTTTAGCAACAGCTGGAACCATGGTTCATCGACTTGACGAAATTCTTGAGTAGATGGTAATACAAAAACGTTCTTGATCTCCGCTTTTTTGTCCGCATCTTCTCTCATTGACCAGTCGATCCATTCTTCGAAACTATAACGATACTGTGGTTCAAAGAATAAAACATTCTCTTCAGAAGGCATTCGTGTGATCCCAAAATGATTGGCATTTACATCAACAGGAAACCGATAATCATTTGAAAATTTGTTTCTTAGATTTTTTGAGATCATTTTGGCCATATTGATCACTTTAAAATTTGATTTCTTCGTCACGTATGCAGGCTTGTCTAGTACATAGAAAGCTTGAAATCCATGCGGTGTACGTAGAATCATTGTCGGCATAAAGCCGATCTCGTGACTGGCCAAGATAATTTCTCCATAGTCAAAGTTTGGATCCAATGTGTCAAAATCAACAAAGAAAGTATTGATTTGACGCAAATTGTCCTCAGAATGACCTTTTGTAAACATTCTGGCTTCATCAGCATACGTTCCATAGCGAAATACATTTGGTGTCCAATGAGTGAATCGATTATTGTTTTCGATCACCCCTTCTTCTGAAGTGATCACTAGTCCAATCCCCTCGATCATGTGTTCCTTTGAACGGTACGCAAAAATAGCCCCCTTCCCCGGCTGATCACTAAAAGAGACCGATTTTAGGTGGCTGTTTTTATATTTGAATTTACGGATACCATTTTGTAATACCGTCGAATATACGACATCCAAAGAAGCTGCCATGACTGTTATTCCTTCCTAAACAAAAAGAGAACACAAATAATCTTAAAAATTTGTGTTCTCTCAATGGCTTAGAAGTCTCAAAGGAATGACAAAATAAGCGTATATATATTGAGTTGCTCGTCAAAAAATGGTAAAATAATCCTATAAGTTCGGATTGGTAGTCCGAATAGATTTATTCAAATCACATAAGTGGTTTCCAGCCACTTACATAATTTCCATGAGACGAGCGAGAACACATAGTTGTTGTATGTGATTCAGATGAAGAAGTGAGGCCAAATTCACTTTTTTATCCGTCTCTTTTTTATATGTATTATTTATTTGAATATAACAAAACAGTTAAATTTGTACAAGAATAAATTTCTATAAAGTATAAGTTATACTTAAATAAACCTCATATAAGTTATACCTAATTAGATATTATTGTATATCTTATACTTTAAATTACTACAATAGGTAATAAAACGATGCCTTTAAAATAAGCTTTCTCTGGCAACAAATATTTTTTAATACCGAAACATAAAGTATAAGTTATACTTTATGTTTCGGTAATCAATAATAACTTATACCTTTATTTTTGAATGACTTGAAAAAATTAAAGCTTATCAAATGCATCTTTTATTTCTTCTCTCAAGTGTTCCTCTTTCGCCACTCCTAACTTTTGCGTAATATACGCTTCCGATAAAGTGTCAATAAGTTTTTCAAAGGTAATCCTACCCTGCACTGATTGAAGTTCCTCAACGTAGTCTTGTAGTACGTTTAGTTTTGACTCCAAAGCAGGAGATATTTTTTTTGGTTTTGTAACTTTAAATCTTTCATCTGTAATTTCTATAGGACGTCCTCGTTTTTTACTTGCTGCTGAAGTAGTCGCTTTTGGTTTCTTATTTATCAAAGAAGAGTGTCCAAATTCGTTTTCTCCTCTAATTGATACAGATTTTTTCTTTTTTATTCCTGGTTTTAAGAGACCAGCATATTCTGTATCAACTTTGGTATCAACATTAAATTCTTTCCTTTCACTCATATTCTTTCCCTCCTAGCTATTCTTCAAATATCTTTCTGCGTGATTCAAGTTCGGCTAGTATTTTTATAAACGGTTCATGTGCCCTATAGTCCCATTGATCATAATTTCCGTTTCGATACTTTTTCAAAGATATTCCTTCTCTTGAATACCGTTTTAGTCGTTTTTGGAAATTAACAATATTCTTAGACACAGCGGATCCATATAAATCTATAGCCTCGCTCAATACACTTTTATCTAAATCATCGTCTGGTTCAAGCATGCATGCAATTATAGAAATCACTTCAAGGTCAATATCGTAGTTGTTAATCATAAATTTTTGGTACCCAACATATTTTCCAATTCCATCTAACGATTCCTCTTGTGTTTGAAAAGCTATTATACTGTAATCAGAGGCCGCCATAGCATTATCTGAATATGCACTAATAGTTGGAGGCACATCAATAAAAATAGTCTCATAATTTTCTTTGATAGGTTCCAATAATTTTTCTAAAACCATGATTTGTTCTTTCTCATCTTCAAAGTTAGCAATAACATAGTTAGAAAACGATCTAAAACTTGTATCACATGCAATTAAATCTAGATTTTCCATAATCGGCGTTATACAAATTGAAAGGTCTTCTTCGTTGATCCCATCTACTATTGTTTTATCAATATGATCTAAGTCAACAGTTCTTGCTAATATTTGCGAAGCGTTGGCTTGCGGATCAATATCTATTACCAGTGTTTTTTTCTTATTTACTACAGCATTATCAAAAGCTAGCATTGTAACTATCTTGGTTTTTCCTACTCCACCTTTAAAGTTCCCGACTGTATAAGTAGTTGCTGTCATATTTTTACCTACTTTCTTTTATCTTTATTTAAAGTATAACTTATATATTCGTTTTAATCAATATTTATTTTATACTTTATATGTCGATAAAAAGTATAAGTTATACTAAAAATATTTAATATATCTGCTATATTTCATTTAATAGCAGATCCATACTACAAATCCCTTGAATTACTGTTCTGGCTGACGTAAAAAAATCACTCTGATAAAATTTCAGAATAACATTTATGGTATAAGTTATACTAGAATAAACGTATATCTTATACTTTATTATTTAATGTATAAGATATACTAAATATATTTAATATATTTGCTATAATTTAATTTAATAGCAGATATATACTAAAAATCCCTTGAATTACTGTTCTGGCTGACGTAAAAAGTCATTATGATAAAAATTCCAGAATAATGTTTATGGTATAAGTTATACTAAAACAAACGTATATCTTATACTTTATTATTTAATGTATAAGATATACTATAATTAATTAGCAAATAATCTATGATCCTGTTTTTAATCATTTAATTTCCTTGACTAAAAAAACGAACATGTGTTCTAATATGTATATAAAACGTATCTTTTTTTTAGAAAAGGGGATTTATCATGGCTATGCAATTTGGCGTAAATCCAAGGTTTGACTATACTAAAGAACCCTCACGAGATATTCTCTGTATCGACTGTAAGTCATTTTATGCATCCGTAGAATGCGTAGAAAGAGGACTAAATCCTTTAAAGGCAAAGTTAGTTGTCATGTCCTATCCTTCGGACGATCCTTCTCAGCGAGGAAGTGGGTTAATCCTGGCATCGAGTCCGGCCGCAAAAAAAGCCTATGGAATTTCTAATGTCAGTCGATCACGAGATCTTCCTTTTCCGTATCCGGAAGACCTCGTGATTGCACCACCGAGGATGGCACTATATATGAGAAAGAACATGGAGATCAACAATATTTACAAGAAGTATGCTGACGAGCAAAATCATTCCGTATACAGCATCGATGAGAGCTTCGTGGACGTTACAGACTCATTAAAGCTGTTCGGTGCAAAGGACGCAAGAGAGCTGGCGAGAATGATTCAAACAGACGTTTATCGACAAACTGGAATCTTCACAACGATCGGGATTGGTGACAATCCGCTCTTGGCCAAGTTCGCACTAGACCTCGAAAGTAAAAAAAATTCAGATATGAAAGCAGAATGGCGTTATGAAGACGTACAGCAAAAGCTTTGGTCTGTAGAAAACATTACAGACGTTTGGGGGATAGGACGTCGGACAGCTATCAGACTGAACCGAATGGGCATATTTACTATGCATGATCTGGCACACGCAAATTACTATCAGCTGAAGCAAAATTTTGGTGTCTTAGGTACTCAACTATATGCACACAGCTGGGGCATCGATCGATCATTCTTAGGTCAGAAATACAAAGTAAAATCTAAGTCGATAGGGAATAGTCAAGTCTTAAACCGAGACTATACACGTCGAAAAGAAATAGAAATTGTAATTAAAGAAATGGCTGATCAAGTAGCAACAAGATTGCGGAGATCTGGAGCGAAAGCTGAAGTAATTTCTCTATGGATCGGCTTTTCAATGGGTTATGTCGATCGATCAGGAAGTCGAGGATTTCACGAGCAAATGAAGGTGCCAGCAACCAATAGCAGCAAACAAATAGCAAACTACTTACTGCAGATATTTGATCGTCATTACAAGTACCAGGATATTCGAAATGTAGGAGTAAACGGTTCAAAGCTCGTTTATTCTAATGCTTTGCAGCTTGATCTCTTTGAAGATCCGGACGAGCAAGTAAAAGACTTAAAAATCGATTATGTGGTAGATACTATACGCAAAAAATTCGGGTTTAAATCGATTGTTCATGCAAATAGCATAATGGAAGGTGGACGTGCGATCGCTCGCAGCAGCCTTGTCGGAGGGCATGCAGGCGGTATGTCTGGACTTGAAGGTGCTGAAGGTCATGGTAAAGCGTACTAAGAAAACATTTACGGACTATAATCAATACAGAGACCGGCCATTCGGATTGAAATGGGCAACGGCTTACGCCATGGATGATTTGATGAAAGGCGTTTTAGAAAATGAAGCCTGGGCTACGAAAGAAGTTGTTGGTTTGGAGTTAATGAACCGTGAGGAGATCGACACAATACTTTCAGAGTCTTTCCTTTATCATAAACCTATAACGCTGCAGTTAAACACTAAAGACGAATTCGGGCGATTTTTAGATCCTGTCGAAGGACAATTTCTAGGTGAAGCATATGAAGACTATTTTGTATTGAATGAACAAGCGATTTATTGGACAGACGTTCGACACGTATCTATAAAAAAAGAGGAAAAATGGTTCAAGGTTGACTATTTTCAGGACGGAAAATCTTCTCGCAACAAGCAAAAGAAAAAAGAGAGGAAAATAGAAAAAGAGATTGAGTTAATCAAAAATGAGTATTATCAGGACTTTGCAGACGACGATTGAAGATCATTGTCCATCATTTGACTTTGAAATTGCCTTAGAATGGCTCTCTGACACACGTTTTTTAAACAGATCAGAAAAGGAGAGGGAGAATATGTGTGGAAGATATTTTTTTGATTTATCATCAAGAGAATTGAAAGACTATTATGATCAAGTGATTCCCAATGCTACCAGCAAGCAAATTCGAGTTGGATACAATGAAATTTTCCCTTCAAATCATGTTGTGACCTTAGCAGTCAACCAGGAATCAAAAATTGTTCCTGGCGTTACCAAGTGGGGATTCCATGGATTTAAAAAAGGCCAGCTCATGATCAATGCACGGGCGGAGACAGTGGAAGAAAAGAAAACTTTCTCAAAAGCCTTCAGAGAAACACGTTGTGTATTCCCTCTTTCTGGATTCTACGAATGGGATTCCGAAAAGCGGAAACTATTGTTTACTTTAAGTGAGAGTGACGTTTTTTATTTAGGCGGCTTTTATCGCATTCATAAAACTGGTGCAGGTTTTGAAACGGAATCGATCATAATGACGACCAAGCCTAATGAATCGGTTTCATCTATCCACGATCGTATGCCGCTGATCATCCAGAAAGATCACATTGAGAAATGGATCACTGAGCTAGATTTTGCACGAAACTATCTTACAGCTGGCATGCCAGAATTATGTCGCACTGAAGTAACAAAATAAAAAAAGAGCGAATCTTTCATAGATTCGCTCTTTTTTCATTGCTATGTTTAATTTTATCTAGTATCACTTCAAATGTTTCAAAGGTATCTATATCTAACTGACACAATCAAAGCAGATACTTCTTTTCTTTGTAACTCCAGTCAACAGCGGGGTAGGAGGAGATCAGATTTTTGTATCTAGCTTTTTGCTCATTTGAAGCTAGTTGCCAACGCTTCTTTTGAGTTTACTCTTGATTCAGCCGTTTTAAGGAGACAAAAACTTTGATTTTTTTATAGAAATAAGTTGTTGACAAATTGCGTTTACACATGTAAATTGATCTTATAATAAACAGTTTACGAGTGTAAACGAGGAGGATGAAAGATGGTTGCTACAGTCTTACCGCCCCACGTAACAGATGCTGAATGGGAAGTCATGCGCGTGGTATGGGCAAATAAAAAAGTCACCAGTAAAGAAGTTATCGCTATTTTGGAAGACAAAATGAATTGGAAACAGGCTACAATCAAAACGCTATTAGGCCGATTGGTAGAGAAAGGTGCATTGTCTACTGAGCAAGAAGGGAAGAAGTATATCTATTCCGCAAAAATTGAGGAAAATGAGACCATAAAAGATTACACAAATGATGTTTTTAGTCGGATTTGCAATAAAGAGGTAGGTTATGTAATTGAAGGTTTAATTGAAGATCACATCTTGAGTTTCGATGATATACGGCGCTTGGAAAAAGCTTTGGAAATGAAAAAAAAATCTGCTGTAGAAGAAGTTAGTTGCCACTGTGCGCCAGGGCAATGTGAATGCAATATGAAACACCATGGAATGAAGATGAGAGGAATGGAATAAAAGATGGAAAATAAAACATTTACCATAGAAGGCATGACTTGTGCTTCTTGCGCCCAAACAGTAGAAAAAGCGACCCAGAAGTTATCAGGCGTAAAAATCGCTAATGTGAATTTTGCAACGGAAAAAATGAGCATTCAGTTTGATGAGGCGTCACTTTCGGAGGCTGACATTCAAAAAGCCGTTTCAGATGCAGGATATGCTGCAATACCTAATACCGTAAGGAAGACTTTTAATCTTGAAGGTATGACTTGTGCTTCTTGTGCACAAACCATTGAAAAAGCTACTCATAAACTTACCGGAGTAAATACGTCATCGGTAAACTTAGCCACGGAAAAAATGGTGGTAGAGTATGATCCAAGTAGGTTAAATATTTCCGATATCACTCAGGCCGTATCCGATTCGGGATATGAGGCACATGAAGAGAGAGCAACTGCGGACACGGTGGACTTAGACCAAGAAAAGAAACAGAATGAAATCAAGAGCCTCTGGAAGAGATTTTTGATTTCGGCCATCTTTACAGCCCCATTACTTTATATCGCAATGGGTCATTTGGTAAATGCGCCCCTACCTGCTTTTATCGATCCGATGATGAATCCGGAAAATTTTGCTATCATTCAACTCTTGCTGACGCTTCCGGTTGTCGTGGTCAATAAAAAAATTTACCAGACTGGATTCAAAGCGTTGTTTAAGGGACATCCCAACATGGACTCATTAATCGCTTTGGGAACAAGTGCCGCTTTCCTTTACGGTGTATTTGCAACGGTCATGATTTTCTTGGGAGAGGCATCTTATGCCAACGAATTGTATTACGAAACAGCGGCTGTTATTCTAGCCCTAATTGTTCTAGGGAAGTATTTAGAAACCCTGACTAAAGGGAAGACATCTGAAGCCATTAAGAAACTGATGGGATTGGCTCCAAAAACAGCACTGGTAGTACGAAACGGAAAGGAAATAGAGATTTCGATTGATGAAGTGGCAGTGGGTGACATCGTTGTTGTGCGCCCAGGTGGAAAAATGCCTGTGGACGGTATGGTAACAGAGGGGTTGACGTCGGTAGACGAATCCATGTTAACTGGTGAAAGTATCCCCGTAGAAAAATCGGTAGGGGACGCGATTATTGGAGCAAGTATCAACAAAAACGGTACGATTCATTATCGAGCCACAAAAGTTGGGAAAGATACCGCACTATCTCAGATTATTAAACTAGTAGAAGACGCGCAAGGATCTAAAGCTCCGATTGCTAAGATGGCAGATATTATTTCCGGTTACTTCGTACCAATCGTTATTGCGATTGCAATCCTTTCTGCGCTTGCGTGGTACTTTGCTGGACAAACAGGGGTATTCGCGTTGACCATAGCCATTTCGGTACTGGTGATTGCGTGCCCATGTGCACTCGGGTTAGCTACCCCTACAGCAATCATGATTGGAACAGGGAAAGGTGCCGAACATGGCGTATTGATTAAGAGTGGGACAGCATTGGAAACAACTCATAAACTGAAGACCATTGTTTTTGACAAGACAGGAACCATTACAGAAGGAAAGCCTAAGGTAACAGATATTATTACTGCAAAAGGGATCTCTCAAGAGGAACTCTTGATGTTGGCGGCTTCCGGTGAGAAAGGTTCTGAACACCCACTAGGGGAAGCAATAGTTAAGGATGCAGAAGAAAAAGGATTGTCTCTGAAGAAAACTGAAGCTTTTGAGGCGATTCCGGGTCATGGAATCGAGGTAAAAATCGACGGAGCTACCCTTTCGTTGGGTAACCGAAAACTGATGGATGAGCGAAATGTCCAACTAGGCAAGTTGGCGAAGGTATCCGATGAATTGGCTAGTCAAGGTAAAACGCCAATGTACATTTCCAGAGGTAGTGAAATTCTCGGAATCATTGCGGTCGCCGATACGGTAAAAGAGAGCAGCCTACGAGCCATTGAAAAGTTGCATAAGATGGGCATTGAAGTAGCCATGATTACTGGTGACAACAAACGAACGGCAGAAGCAATTGCAAAACAGGTGGGAATCGACCGTGTATTGAGCGAAGTTTTGCCGGAAGATAAAGCTAACGAAGTGAAAAAGTTGCAGGATGAAGGCAAAAAAGTAGGTATGGTAGGCGATGGAATTAATGATGCTCCTGCACTTGCGCAAGCCGATGTAGGAATTGCCATTGGATCTGGTACGGATGTAGCGATGGAATCAGCAGATATTGTCCTAATGCGTAGTGACCTCATGGATGTCCCTACGGCTGTGGAATTGAGTAAATCTACCATCCGAAACATTAAGGAAAACCTGTTTTGGGCATTTGCGTACAATATTTTAGGTATTCCCTTCGCGATGGGTGTAGTTTATGCCTTTGGCGGTCCATTGCTTAGCCCGGTTATTGCAGCAGGGGCAATGACTTTTAGTTCTACTTCTGTTTTATTAAATGCATTACGCTTAAGACGATTCAAACCAGCAGTTGTTTAGAAAACACGTAGCTTATTTGGGATTTAAACTTCTTCCTATTCTATATAATAGGAGAAGATAAAAAAAAAAGGGGAATAAAATAATGAAAAAAGAAGTCTTATTAGATGGCGTAAAATGTGCAGGTTGTGCGAACACGGTACAAGAAAGATTTTCAGCTATTGAAGGGGTTGAATCTGTAGAGGTTGATTTTGCGACTAAAAAAGCAGTACTTGAAAGTCAAACAGAGATTGATACCGAAACGCTCAATGCTGCTTTAGCAGAAACTAACTATTCAGTATTAAGTGCATAAAGTACAAATACCATTTATTCATAAATAGTAGATAGAGATAAAGTATAGAACCCTTTTCATGAGAATTATATGCAGTGTTAGATGAGAAAGTTCTAAAACTTTAAAATTATTCTCTAATATAATAAGGAGGAATTAAAAAT
>OBJO01000515.1_pt1 | contig 16778 bp, 10 predicted proteins | sample 1481741 | NCBI WGS metagenome assembly OBJO01 (sample SAMN06140803, study PRJEB22556) | human gut metagenome | host: Homo sapiens | place: China: Beijing | collected 2014 | reverse complement strand
TTTTTTTTTTTTTTTTTTTTTTTTTTTTTTCTTGTAGCAAACTTACCAGTTCTCATGTTTTCTTTAACAGTCAAAACATTGATAATGACCATTTAATCTAGCATTAAAAATGTAACAATTGTACATGATATTTGTGAATTTGATATGATTTGTTCTTGTTTTTTTCATTTTTTTTTAAATGGAAGTCGAAGAATTCGATCTCCAGATCATATATAATATTAGAGACATGGTGTTTTTTTCTCAAAGTATTCTCTTCTATGCCCCCTGAAATTCTAGGGTTATTCTCATACTGTCCTCAAACTTTGAGTTTACTCCCAATTAATAACACTTGTATTAGAAAACAATTAAGAATTAAGTGCGATCACATAGTCCTTTTTTTACTGTAATAGAACTCATAACAGAAAGACCATGTTGTGATACTCTTTTCTTTATTTTACTTTAACATAAATTACAATAAAGAGAAATAAGCTAGACTAATTCAAAAATTTAAAGACTAAACTGAAAACTTTTTAAAATTTGGGAGGAATGGAAACGATCTATAATTAGAAAGATAAAAGATGAGAATAATCCTTTTTTTTTAAATGAGATCTTCATTCCAAACAATTAACATGGTGTAAATTTATACTAGATAAAACTCGGCAATCACCACCTCATTTCAATTCTATGAGGCCCAGCTTTTATATGGACTTTTGACACGACAATTTATCTCCGTAACTGGTGTCTTTCCTTGTTCTTTTAATAAATTTTCTTGTTATGCTGTCGTTAACTCTTTTTTTTTTTTTTTCAAATAAATGTTTATCAAAATAATTTTTCTTGTTATGCTGGCTATTCTTTGTAATGGATTGGTTGGTAGAAGTGTTTTGTAGCGACAGTGTCTTTGTCAATAACTAGAGTGGCAAATAGATTCGGAAATTTCATGAAGATATCTTTTAAATTTTTCTTGGGAAAAAAGGCTGTCTGATTTGGAAATGGATAATTGTCTCCTGATTGAGTAACGTGTTACTATTTTTGTTGCATTTCTTCTTAATGCAGTGCTTCATTTGGTGTGGACTTTTCCTTTTTATTTTTTTTTCTGCTGCAAAAAATGCACTAGTGGTACCATGGCATCTTCGCTTAACATCACTTTCACTTTCAGAATTTGTTAGGATTATGAATAGAATGCAAAAAGGACCAATTAGCGCTTCCAATAACAATCTACAAAAGTCTACACACACCAAAATAAAACTTTGTTATTTCAGATAACTAAACCATAATTTTCATTTTTTTTTTCTTTTGATCTTGTAATGAATATTTATTTTTAATATTACGAGTACTAGTACCAGTGCTCATGAACAATTGGAGCCGGCCACATGGATCCTTTATAACTTTCTATTAAGATAACAGTTTTGCGGATAATTAAGTAAATATATTTTGATTATTTGTCAATCTATTTTTGTATTTTTAAAAACTATAAAATTATATTTTGAATTTGGAAAAATTATGTTAATTTAATCCCTTAGTACTTTGTGAATAAGAATAACAGGTCTAATTGACAAAAATATATAACATAATATAGTTGAAAACATTTTAAATGTTTACAAATAAATATATATATACACATATAAATCATTCAATACAAAGATCTTGGATTTTATGTCTTCAAATATTTAAATTATTTTTTAGTTCTTTCTCGATCGAGCGAGAATATAACTTTCTTCTAATTTAGGACATCTTTGTGTTTTCCCTTCGTTTTCATCCGCAAAAGATGAAAGTGGAACAATTCTTTCAAATTCAAATAATCATACGCTTGTAATTCACAGAAATAGAGGGATAAATAGAGAAATAATTGAAAGTGAAAGGTATACTTATGTAATTAACCCATAGTTTTGCCCCTATTTTCTCTTACATATATTGGACCCCACTCCTTTTTTTTTTATAATTTCACATTTTGTATAGACTTTTAGATATTTTTATTTATGCTTTTATGAAAAAAAAAAAACAGAGAGAGTCATATCCTAAATATTCCTAAGTCTAAATCCTAAAGATATATAAGAAACAACGACTACAAGTAGGGTCAAGCCCCACTCAATCTCCCTTCTCCACGCCATTAAACCTGAGGGCCTATTTGACATTTTATTTAAGCTCTTAAGTTTTACTAATATTTCAAATTTAATTGGACCACTACTTAATTTTCCTATATATTTGGACCCAAAAAAAAAAGGAAAATGATAGACATATGCTAAAACAAAATTAGAATAAAAGACAATGCATACGAATTATATTAGTGTTATTATTTAAAATAAACAATAAAGAAAAACAAATTAATCTTTATAAACGTATTGGTTTAATTCCAAGTTCGATTTAGCTCACGCATTCCCTTAAAAAATGTAGAGAGAGAAAGGGAGATTCTGGCTCCATCCTCTCGCTGTGTTCTTTTTCTGACATGATAATCGTCATTTCAAATAATGATAAATGTTAGTTTTGGTTATTATAAGAGTTGGCATATAATGATGTAGGAGGTTTAGTCCCAATTTGCTGACATCGTCTCTACTGTCTTTTTATAAACTCTGTTAACAAGTAAACTTTTTCGTCGTTTCTTATTTTATTTGTCGTTTGGATCATTTAGGTTGGTCAGTTATTGAAGAATTGTTGAAGTTATATTTTTTTTTAGTATCAATTTCAGGATCTATTTGACCGGTTCGTTCTTACTTATATTCTTAAGATACTAACAGCAACAAAAATTAAAAAATATAAAAGGCTGAGGACTCCAACCTAAAAATATATATTATAAAATAAAATAACTTCCGTTTAATATTTGAACAATGCAATTTTTACTAATTTTCATGTAAACATAAGGAAGACTATCAGTTATTAATACTTTAATTATCCTTTGTTATATATGAAATATATTCGCAAAGCTTTGAGCACATAGTGCTCTTCGGTCTTCATGTATTTCTTTCCAAACTTGCTATACACGCACTTTTCTTTTTTGTGGAAGAAGAAAATAGATTATCTTTATTTTGAACGAAATACATTATTACTCAAATCTTTATAAATCTTCTTAGAAGTAAATCCATAAAAATATAAAGGAAGAAACCAATGAACTCTAGCTAATATAGGAGAATTCGTGAGACCTTTTCTTCACTTACATAACTATGTTATTTAGACCTTATTGTGATTATATGTATAATTAATCGATAAGTCACACTGGACTTGTTTACAAGACGTAATGGTTGAATTTTCTCATCTAAATATATATGTATATAAAAAAAAAAAAAGAAAGAAAGAAAGAAAGAAAAGAAAATTAGAAGTTGGTTCTCCACTTAAATTGAGAACTATTCTTTTGCTTTTTCCACTTAATTAATTAGGTAGCTAAACGATAGTTATTCTTGAGAAGTTCTTCACTTATTTTTTACTGAATGATAATTTTCAACTGAAAAAAGAGAGAGAAAATCTTTATTAATGCAAATTACATTTGGAACCAATTTGTGTACAGTTGAAACCTTGGGGTTCCTTAATTTTGAGTACTGGATTTCTCTCGAAGAAATTTGTGGGCCGAAGTTCAAACCCACCACTCAATGTGGGCATGAGAGGAAAGTCCTCTTGGCAAGATGCATGATGAAAGCCCAATGTGTACCACACTACAATATCTTGATTTTCTATGTTCCTATTCCTGCATTAGTGTAAAACAATTTTGGATTAAGGGATAATTAGGTCAACTAAAAGGAAAAATTAGAAATAATCTCTAATTAATTAGGTAATACCTGCGGCTCCATGTTTCTAAGGTGTCATCCCCTTGGCTTTGGTCAGCGTACAAACCTCCTGCCCATTTTTCAGACTTGTTATATGGTGTAACCCAAACATTGTACTTGGTGAAAGCTCCTCTGATCTGCGGATAGTCATCGTCTGATAAGAGTGAACCCGCCACTGATCCGGGGATCAGACGGTAGCCAACATTATTGCCCATTTTAGTCCTCTTGTTAGGGTTCACAATTAGCAGCTCAGATGCACTAGAGCCGAGTTTGATCTTCGACTCGGACTCAGTTTTAGCTGTCTCACTAACGACCTTCCAATAACTCCTCCTAGGTGAGCCAGTTACTCTGATTGTCTGCAGTTTGCTCTTTACAAAGGTGTTTGCAACCCCATCCACATCAAGATCAAGGTGGTATGTAATAAAGTGATCATGGTTTGAACCTATTGTATTTTCTGATAAAAGTGTACCATAAACTTCCTCTTTTATTTGGCTCTTATGAGTGTATTTTGTTCCCCTAACTTCCAACAAACCAGTCAGTCCAACCTAAGAAGATAAAGCAATTAATTCTGTATATTTATGTAAAATTTCTATCAATTATATATTAACATGATAATTTATAATAACTCAGTTTATGACGCAACATAAATTCTTATATGTCAAGTCACAAAATGTATTTAAAGAAAAATTAATGATCATGATCAGCCATCAATAATAAATTAGCATACTTCAATAAAGAATTCATAATTTACATATTAATAATCCATTTGGCACTTTTTTAAACCCACTTTTCAAATTAAAAATTTAAATTTTTATGAGATCAAATATCATAGAAAAACATTTAAAAAGTAGGTTCAAAACAGGATACCAAATAAGAGCAAAGTATATCTCATCTAAAAAAACAAAACTCTGATTTTATTCACATCATTTACCTTAGCAACAATAGCACCAGTTTGCTTGAATTCCCAATCAATAATGTAGTCATAGTTGCCCACTGCTGACACCATTCTAACTACAAGACTTACCTCGGACCTAACCTCTCTTGTCTGCAAGATACCGAATCCAAAAAATTACTTCAACACAATTACAAACATATGTAAATTCCAATTTGTTGAGGAGTGTGATTTATAATTACCACTCTATTCGGTATAAGAGCCTCTGTGTGACGCCACATAATATCTCCAGCAGATCTTTCAAATACACAAAAAATATTTGATAAATTAATTGGTCTCCCATCTTGTCCCGCAACAAAAGCGTCCATAAAAACTGCATTCTTCGGACAATCACGAAGTGGCTCAAGTGACACTGCTGATAATCCAATCCCATATTCTCCCGCATCAAAAAATGTTTGGTAGTACCATTCTTCGGTTAGGTCCATGTACGGCACGAAGAGCTCGGATATGAAAGCTTTGTATAAAACGTGTCAAGATTTCTGCTTCTCTATGTCGTAAATGGATGCTAAAGATGTTATTGGACCTGCCCTCATGTCGAAACTCAAATGAAAATTCCATGTCGTCCATCTGATCAAAATGAGATGCTAAATAGTAATATAGTTTAGAAAAATTTTGAAATTACTTATAACACAAGAAACATAGATGAAAATCTTTTTGAATATGAGTAAGATTGCCGCAATACTCTTGTTACATTTTTGAAGAACTAAACAATCCAGTATCTAAATGCTGAATAAAACTTACGAATTTAGAATTGTATAGTTAAATCAAGCTCAAGAGGGGTAAACGTCCACGTTCACTTTTTTTGTCAGAATTAGCATTCAAGTAATTTTATAAATCATTAAATTTTCGTGACTGGGTTTTTTTTTTCTAGAATTGTTTGAATTTATGTATGATTAGTTGAAAACTTGATAGCAATACAAATAATCGCGACACATAAGTATTGTTTCATACCTAATTAAATGTCCATCAATTGCGAAATTTGGGCTGTCCGGCTGAACCATTGCCATGCCCTTTAACCGTGGGGCAAATGGTGGCTTTTGCTCTGATTCTCTATAGTCAGTCCCATCGGCTTTTGGGACCGAAACCACTAACCTATCCCGGAACCCGACCACCTCCATCAAGTCAAGGTCAACGGTTGTGGTCAACCCCTCTATGGGTCTCATGTATGCGTTGACCGTACCCTCAAAAGAGTAGCACATGACCCTAACCACTCTCTTAGTCGTGTCCCCACTTTTCCTCCTCCATCCGTACCATCCGACCGTGAAGGCCCCACACGCGACCTCCTCAATCCTCAGTCCCCTCTTCCCCAACGCCGCCACAAACGGCAGATACTTCCGTACCAAATCACTCGCCGTCGTTTGTTCGTCGAAAGTGAGCAATGGGAAGCCATGACCTTCGTGTACTTTATCGGATACAACCGAGTTTTTCGATAAGTCAATGACGATCTCGTGAGTTGTTCTATTAACCCGGGTGACCACGAAGGCACGGCGAGGTGGTGGCGGGCTCGGGGTTGGGCTACCGACAAGCCACGAGAGGACTGTGGGCTTGTCCGGCTCGTCTAGGCCCACGTAGTGGAAGCTTGAGTTGGGCTCGGAAGTGGTGACTATGGTTCGGACTTGGTCTAGCTCTGATGGGGTTAGAGGGTCTAGTAGGTGAAGTTGGTGGGTTGGGATGAAGAAGAGAGTGAGAAATATTAGGATGTTTCTGAGGGTTTCTGCCATGGCGGCCATGTCTAGCTAGTTGATGGCAATCTGGCATTGAAGTAGAATGTGAATATAAATAATGTAGAACTGGTCAGCTGAGCTATTGTAAATATTATTTTTGTATGCATGAATTCGTTTTTACGTGCAAGGAATCTTTCCTGCTCTGATTATTTTTAATAATACTGACAATTATTGATATTGATTATCTGCTCTAATCAATCAAATATTAATTAATATATAAAATTTCATATCTTTATCCAATAATGCATATGAATTTGTTATAATATGTACTTCCAATTTCAAGGCCAGCATTTTTTATGGATTTTGTGGATTCACTAGTAAAAGGGAAGTTTTCTCTTCTTAAGTAAACATTGACGTTTTGAAATCAAAATATACGTAGAATACAATAAAAAAAGTTGTCTTTTTTTTTTTTCCTCTTTTCCTTGTTGATGAAATTTATCTTTCTACGTAAAGGTTCACGATGTTTCTGAAAGAAAAGAAGTGTTTGGTACTAATTATTTGTCGGTTTGGACCATTGGTTCATACCCGTGAAGTGCGATTTGGATCAGACACAAGCTGGTCTCCCAACAAATGTTTAAGAACAAAAAAAAGGTTCAACTTAGATTTTGCTTTTTGTTTAACATTCTGATTTTAAACCCATTTTTCAAACGTTTGTCCTAGTCATTATCACGTATGTCGTCCAGGGCGCATAACTACATAGACCCTTCCAAGAATGAACCAACCTCATGGTCCCATCTCATTCAGTGAGATGGGCTCCTAAAGATCAGGCCAGATTGTCCCATACCAAAACAAATGAGAAAAGGAAGAAAGAGCAAAATAACATATTTAGAGAGTATTTGGGTAAATAATAGCACATTTTTAAATTTTTATAAATTATAGTATATTTTCATAAGAAAAACCTAAATTTTCATAAAAATATTATATTTTCTCTTATGAAAATATGAGATTTTCTAAATACAGTATTTTCTTCTAAAAAAACCTTAGATTTTCATGAAAATACTATATTTTCAAAAATATAATATTATTTACATAAACACATGAAATATGTTATTTAATGTATTTTTCTATGAGAAAATCATGCTTCATGCCATAGGATTATAGCCCGGATTGAGATTTGTCACCATTCAATAACTTCTTGTTGTGCGTGCCACATCCTTAAAATTAAAATATTTATATGAAAACTAAAATCAGTTGTGCTCACCATACTATCCTTCTTCCATCCACTGCTTGCTCCGCAGACGTCAAGATCACCATCTCCTCTCCTCTGCTCAATGCGGAAAGCAAGATTGTACCAAGGAGATCTTGACAGCCACCCTCGCATATTTCGCCACCTCGATGATTTGTCATCATTAAGACAAGAAAATTGCCCTTAATGAAGCTCGAAGTTGCAGAGTTCTCCGGCCACACGATGTCCAACATAAGATCCTTGTGAACAAATATGAGATCTATGTTTCTGAGTTTTTACTCCTCTGTATGCAAAAGGTCCTATTCTCTTTTTTTTTTTTTTTCATGATGTTGATGATGTTTTGGGTTATTTGTGGTCTGTAATTTTAGTAAATTATGGTGGTTATTAACCAGTATCATGTAGTTACTAATTGTTTTATATTGGTTACCGCCAACTGATGATGATTAGATAAGTGTTATCACAGTGGAAATCGACTCATAACCAGTCAATAACTAGCCGTCAAAAAGCGGTTACCAATTGATTATCAACCGGTGACTACTGATTTGTTGGATACCAATTAGTTTCATGGTAATTATCAAAATATATTTGATATTTTAAAATAAATAAATGAATATTAGAGTATTCAATGATATGATGTGATATTCTTATAATAGTATTTTTTAGGTGGTAAAATTTAATCCAAGATATGAATTTTGTGGCAGTCCCATAAATTTCCCAAACAAACGGATTGCCCAAACTGTCATTTCGGCCCATTTAATTTGGTGGCTCTAATAGTACAGTAGCACTTTTCAGGTATCCTTCCATGTTTCCTACAGAGCTCTGGAGTCTAGACCCTTCTCGCAATCGCAAAAGGCGCCAAATACCCTTTTTCAAGAATATCCTTGTGGGTAGGAATCTAGTACGGCTGATGAGTAAGCCCCAATTAGTATTCATTTTCACTCCCACCATGTGTTCAAAAGATAACGATATCCATTAACATTAATTTTTTTAAAATTGTTCTTTCCAAAATCTATTTTACAGGTATAAAAACTTTCTAGAACGTCCAATATATGTTTTACATCTTTTATTCAAAGATTTTTCATTTCCATATTTTGTGTTTGAAGTATATCACTTAATTTCCTATGCAGTATTAGGCTTTTCAAGCATTAAATTAGTTAAATTGGTTAGTTAGTGGCACAATTAAGGATTATATTTTGCCATTAATTCATTATATCTCCATTTTACAGTAGTTAAAACTTGATTATTACCATTTCACAAAAAAAAAGAGGAGAAAATGACCATTAACATAGTAGAAATCAGGTGTCAAAACCAGTCCGAACGCCATAAATTTTGACATTTAAGTGATCAACCATTCAGATTTTTAATTTATATAAACTCATTGACCAACTAGAAAAAGTTCAGAGTACATCCAAAAGAAAAAAAGAGTACCAAAATAATAACTTAGGCTATAACTAGTTCTCCCACCTCACACCTTGTTCAATTAAACAAACAAAAAGATCTTTTTTATTCATTTTTATACTATAAATTTTGAGGTTATTAAAAATTCACACAAAATACTTTGAACTATATCATATTCATACTTTTACATTTCAAAATCATGTTTAATACTTTTTCAATTAAAGGTGAAAAAAAATGAAAATATCTTTCAAATTTTGAAATTTTCTCTCTTTTTCTCCTTTGAGGATAATACATTTTTTTTTAATCAAAATCGATTATTAATTAAAAAAGAAAATTTAAAAATTAATATAAATTTGAAATTTGAAAATATAATATGATACAATTAAAAATATAAAATATCTATGTAGGGCTAGTCTAGATGGTGGAGGGTGGGTTACGGGGCAGGAGACCATGGTTAAAAAAAAAAAAAAAAAAACAAAGAAAAAAAAACTTTATTCACACGTGATTACTACATGCATGCATGTATATATTAATTCACAATAACCACCAAATTAAAGCTTAATTACTTCAACGTACTTATCGTACTTAGCCATGGCAGCTATGACTGAGAACAAGACAAATATCCCCTTTCTCATTCTCTTAACTTTCTTCCTCTGCTTCATCCCAACCCACCAACATCACCCACTGGACCCCTTAACCCAATCGGAGGTGGACCGTGTCCGAACCCTAGTCACCACTTCCAAGCCCAACTCAAGCTTCCACTACGTGGGGCTGGACGAGCCGGACAAGCCTACCGTCCTCTCATGGCTCGCCGGCTGCCCAAACCCTAGCCCACCACCTCGCCGTGCCTTCGTCATCACCCGAGTCGACCGAACCACCCACGAGATCATCATCGACTTATCGAAATACACCGTTGTGTCCGACAGAGTATACGAAGGTCATGGCTTCCCAATGCTCAACTCCGAAGAGCAATTGGCGGCGCATGATTTGGTGATGAAGTATCCGCCTTTTGTGGCGGCGGTGGCAAAGAGGGGGTTGAGGGATGAAAAGGTCGCATGTCAAAGTTTAACGGTCGGATGGTACGGACGGAGGACAGGTGGGGACAAGAGGGTGATAAGGGTTATGTGCTACTCTTTTGAGGGCACGTCCAATTTGTTCATGAGGCCTATTGAAGGGGTGACCACGACCGTTGATCTTGACCCGATGAAGATATTAGGGTTTCGGGACAGGTTAGTGGTTCCGGTGCCGAAGGCAGAAGGGACCGATTTCAGAGAATCGAAACAGAAGCCGCCATTTGGGCCACAGCTAAAGGGCATCGAGATGGTTCAATCCGACGGTCCAAATTTTGCAATCGATAGGCATTCGATTAGGTATGGAACACTCAATAATTATGTGTTGCATGATCATTATAGCTATCTAGTTTTTAACTAATCATAGTTTATAACAAATTTTGAATAAAAATGCAGTTGTGACATTTTATTAAATATTCTTACTCATCAGAATTTTGTGATTTATAAACTTGAATGCTAAATGCGTTACATGTTATTAAACCTTAACAATTACCCCTCTTGCATATCAATTTAGCTATGCGATTCCTTGTTGATTTGAGTTCTAATAAAAAAAAAATTGAATTGTTAATTTACTTTTAAAATTCCAGCAAGCCTTCTCTATAATTTCTAAAACAACTGCTTATAACTTAATACTTACTTCAAGATTATGTTTAACTTTATTATATAATAATTAATAGCACCTTATATTGTAATGATCAGATGGGCGACATGGGATTTTCATTTGAGTTTCGACATGAGGGCAGGTTTAATCATATCCTTAGCATCCATTTACGACGTAGAGAAGCAAAAATCTCGACATGTTTTGTACAAAGCTTTCGTATCCGAGCTCTTTGTGCCCTATATGGACCTAAATGAAGAGTGGTACTACCGAACATTTTTCGATGCCGGTGAATATGGACTTGGCTTAAGCGCAGTGTCACTTGAGCCGCTTCGTGACTGCCCTAGAAATGCAGTTTTTATGGACGCTTATGTTGTTGGACAAGATGGGAGAGCGATCAATTTAACAAACATTTTTTGTGTGTTTGAACGATCTGCAAGAAATATTATGTGGCGTCACACAGAGATCCTTATACCAAATAAAAAGGTTTTTTTTTTTTTTAAAATTTTTTAATATAATTTTCACTTCTCAATTTTTAAGGTATTCAGATTTAGATATTTTTGTTGTATTGAAGATATACTTTGGGCTTGCTTTTGCAGATAACAGAAGTCAGGTCCGAGATAAGCCTTGTAGTTAGAATGGTGTCAGCAGTGGGCAGCTATGACTATGTTATTGATTGGGAATTCAAGCAAAGTGGTTCTATTGTTGCTACGGTAAATATTGATCATGAGATGAAAATTAGTTTTTTTTTTTAAAGGACATATTCTTTGTGAAAGTAGTCATTGGCAGTGATCAAGATGTTTAGATTTCTAGTTTTTTTTTTTTTGAAATGCGTTTAATATTGAAGTATGGCAATAAATAAAATAATTATACTCTTTTATAGGTTGGATTGACCGGCGTATTGGAGGTTAGAGGAACAAAGTATACCCACAAGGACCAAATAACAGAGGAAATTTATGGAACACTTGTATCAGAAAACACAATAGGTTCAAACCATGATCACTTTATTACATACCACATTGATCTTGATGTGGATGGGGTTGCAAACACCTTTGTCAAGAACAAATTGCAAAAAACAAGAGCAGTCGACTCGCCTAGAAAGAGTTATTGGAAGGTTGTTAGCAAGGCAGCTAAAACCGAGTCCGAGGCAAGGATCAAACTTGGCTATGGTGAATATGAGCTGCTAGTTGTGAACCCCAACAAGAGGACTAAAATGGGCAACAATGTTGGTTACCGTCTGATTCCTGGATCAGTGGCAAGTTCACTCTTATCGGACGATGATTACCCGCAGATCAGAGGAGCTTTCACCAAGTACAATGTTTGGGTTACACCTTATAACAAGTCTGAAAAATGGGCAGGAGGTTTGTATGCCGACCAAAGCCATGGGGATGACACCTTAGCGATATGGAGCTGCAGGTATACTACCTGATTACCTTAAATGATGATTTCAAATTTGGCTATTTACCTTGTCTAATTATTTATTAATAAAAAAAATATGTATTCTCTATTAATGCAGGAATAGAAACATAGAAAACAAGGATATTGTGGTGTGGTACACATTGGGTTTTCATCATGCACCTTGCCAAGAGGACTTTCCAATAATGCCCACATTGAGCGGTGGATTTGAGCTTCGGCCTACGAATTTCTTTGAGAGAAATCCAGCACTCAAAGTCAAGCAACCCCAAGATTTCAACTGTACCCAAATTGCTTCGTTGTGTAACTTGCATTGACTTTCTTTCTCCCCATTTTGAGTTGAAAAATATAGCATATATATATATATATAGTACGTATATACAAGTGAAGAAATTAACTCACAAGAATAATTCTCCTATATAAGAGGAGAATATCCCAAGAGTAGTTTTCCTATATAAGTGGAGGATCTAACAAGAGGAATCAGTTTGAAATCCAGTATGTAACTTTCATAAATGAGTTTCTTTCGTTCCTCTTTTCGTTTGAACAGCATTTTGTAACATAGAGTTAATATCTTCTTAAGAATAATGCTCCTACGACCTATATATATACATATATATATATTATTTTTGTTTTCTTGTTATATTCTTTTTCTTATATATATATATTAATTATGTTATTGTTGCTTTTCTTCTTGTCGTTTTCTCAAGTATTATCGTTTTTCATTGATAATGTCGTTTTCCTCTCGACGTCGTTTTCTAGAGGGTTGTCGTTTTTCTGTCCTTCCGTTAACTCCTAAATGTTGATGTCACTTTTTAGTTGTCGTTCTAGGCGGTGCCATTTTCTTACTTGCTCGTCTTTCTGGTTACAATGATCGTCTTCCCCTCCCCCCCCTCTGCAGCCTCCAAGGAGTTAAAAGAGGGGATGTAATTATAGTTTAATGATTCTAGGGTATTTTTCAAAAGTTTTTCTCATTAAATATTATATTTTTAAAAAATTTTAAGCAAATATCAGATTTATATAGTAAATTAAAAATGTTAACTTTGTTGCTAGAAGAAAGAGAGCAACAATCGGCTTTTTCTTGAGTTAAATTAGATCAGGTTCTCCCTGTTCCACTGATAGACCAAAATGACTAAAAAAATGCAGACAAGATGATACCTATTATATCCTTTTTTTTTTTTTTACCTAATTTAGCGAAAAGGAAAATATCTAGTTTGCTAAGGTTGTAGTACATATGTATTTACAAAATTTCAAAACATATCAAGAAAATATATGAAAAAAAATGTACAAATATCAGTAGCCAATGTCTTATTATTATACTCATTTTATTGTAATTTATTAGCTAAAATATATTTTTCATCACCTAGTATATTTGTACACAATCATGTAAAACTCCTAATTATGCTTGAGCTCTATATGACTTTCTTTTGGTATTGAGATATTTATCTAATACTAGTTAGTGGTTACACTACCTCTCTTAATCATTCTCCCAACATTAATTGCCACGCATGCAATGTCAAGTAACTAATTTTTCATTTCGGACATTTCATCATACGATGATGGAAATCTTTGTGTATACATATATACTAATATATCGATCAAATTATACATAAGGTTTGTTTAAAAGAGTTTTTTAAGAAGATATTTTGACTTTAGATCCAAAAATTACTTCTAAAAATATTGGAATGATCTGTAATTTTTAGTTTTCAAAAGAGGTTGAATTAAAGTTACAAAATATGAATTCTCAAAAGCGTTACACTTTTAGAATTTATAAACTATGTTAGTTATTATCACACGAGGTGTGCATTGTATCATACACCGCGTGGCAACACACGTCTAGGAAAAGAAGGATAAGTGTGAGAAGTACAGCTCAGCGTCATTTAAAGCAAAAAATTTCAGTTCTTCACAACTGTTTCTACTCACCAGTAGTCTTGAAACCAATAGTCCACACAGTCATGTTCTTCTTCTTAAATGCGGCTTAACTACTTTCTTCAGCGTCCACATTCAAAACCTCGATTTATACATTCATGATCGGCCATCTCAACCGTCCACTTTCCATCACTCTGCTTACGTGGACGGCCCTGATGAAAAATAATCCCCACCACGTCCATTAATACTCTGATCATCATTTAGTTTCTTCACACCATTATATATTAGATAAAAAGTAGGTGCGATGCATATGTTTAATTTATGCCTTAAAAAATTATTTCAATAAAATAAAAAAAAACTAAAAGAAGAATCAAAATGAAAAAAGATAACAAAATAAAAAAAAATTACATAAAAAGGTAAACAAATAAAATTAAAAAGAAATAATAAATAATTATAGAACAAAAGGATCAAAATCGAAAAAAAAAATTGGATCACAGTGAAAAAAATAAAATTTTGGATCAAAAAGGAAAAATTAAAATAAAGAAGATAATAAATATCAAATAGTAGAGGGATCAAAAAGAAAAATAAATAAATAAATACTAAAAGGAATTTGAAAAATTTTAAAAGGGAGATTTGGTTGTTTACCATAATTATGAAGTAAAGTTAAACAAAACATCAGAATTTTAATATTTTAAAGTGAATACCAGAAAATAAAAAATATACACTATATATAGTGTCTGTTTATACCGTATATTTTGTATATATATACCATATATTTTTATTTACATTATAAACTTTTGGTATTTTCTTCAAATTTTAAAACTTATGGTATTTTTTACAAATTTTTTCTCAAATATGATATTTATTATAATGTTGTATTTTTAAATAAAAGGATAAAATAAATATTAAATTGTTGAGGGATCAAAAAGTTAAAAAAAGCTGAGGATTAAAAAATAAATACCAAAAGGATCAAATAATAAAAAATGAAAAGAAGAAGGACTAAAAAACAAATAAGAAAGCTTTTCGACCAAAACGGAATAGTAGCGCTTACTCGCTTTTTATATATGTTAGAAAAAATAAATAAAACTAAAAAGAAAGATCAAAAACAAAAAAAAAATTGCCTGAAAAAGTAAAAACATAAAATAAAGGACTAAAAAATAAAAATAAAATATTAAATAGTTTAAGGGAAAAGGATCAAAATAAAAAAAATTAATTTTGGATCAAAAAGTAATATAAAAAATTAAAATAAAAAATGGGAAAAGGATCAAAACAAAAAAAATAAATTTTTGGATAAGAAAAGTAATAAATTAAAATAAAAAAACTAAAAAAAATATTGAGTAGTTGAAGGACCAAAAAATAAGTACTGGATAGTTTTCAACTAGTACACACCTTTTTTGGTTGAAAATAGTACACAAGCATGGGTCTTTATATATAGTTATTAGATGTACAAAGTTTTGTGCTGAGCTGATTTATTTATGTATTTTTAATGTATGCAATTTCCTAAAATATCCAAAAAAAAAAATTCAATTTTGAAATCTATATCAATACTTTTCGTTATTTTTTCTTTTGGAATTTCCACCCATGTAGGTATTTTTTTTTTCAAATTTTCTTTAAATCTAAAGTACCGTAATTTTCATCCTTTATTAGCTTTAAAAGGGTTAACTTGTAAAAGAGAAAAGAAAGAGAAAATGCCATTCTTGATTAAGGTAAAATATAACGTGCTTTGCATGTAATATGCATTCTCATAGTTTTGTGCCTATGGTGTGTTTACTTGAGCATAATTCGTGTGAGTAGGATTCAGAATATGAATAAGTTGTTTACTTGGATAGCATTCAGAATGGAATTACTATGAATCTCATTCATGCATTTTCTTAAACCCAAAATATCGAAATAAATAATTGTAAATTTACTTAGATAAACCCCTTCATAATTTTACTTTCAAATTAAATAATGACTTATTTGTATATTTGTTCATTATAATTAAACTAATTATTATAATATTAGGCGAATAGAGTAATAAATATAAGTGGCACAATTATTTTTGTTTTGAAAATATTTAAAATACAATGTTAAAACTTAATTAAAATAAGTAAAATAAAAAATAAAGTGTCAAAAAATGAAAACATACTATTTTATTCTAACAAGAAATATTTTTTCTTTTTACTTATTCTAAATATATCATATTCGGTAAATAAAATAATAATATAGGTCGTTATCATTTTTTTGGGTACTCTCTTAGATAATATTGTGCAAATAAACTAGGGATAAGATGATTCGATTTGGATATTAAGATTGGGAGTCACAACTTGGGGAGGGCATAGGATTATCAATCCCATCCTTCCCGAATTGATGCGGAGCCAACAAATCCTATTCCTATTCCAAACAAAAAATGAATAAGTACATAAAGGAATTGACTCCCATTCCCTAGACATCCCAAGCTAATATTATTATTTGTCTAGAATTGGTCATTGAACTTGAATTTATATCCAATTGAAGCCCTTCATGTCCCATATTAGGTGACCATCCCATATATAGATTGAATCCTAGAACCACACTTTTACTGCAAAAAATTCTTATAAATTGAAAATGTTTTTTGGTTATAAATTTGTTGACAGATATTTTAGTTATCACTATTAATATAGTGCATATTCTACTTGCGGTTCAATAGTTGCTTTACGGTAATGCCCATATCTGCAAAAACATGTGAGACTTTCCGCTCATATTTTTAACGAATGTAGGAACTAAAATTTGAAAGGAAAGTTCAGGGATGTCCATAAAATTTATTAAGAGAGAGAGAGAGAGAGAGAGAGAGAGAGAGAGAGAGAGAGAGAGAGAGAGAG
>OBJO01000514.1_pt1 | contig 16811 bp, 15 predicted proteins | sample 1481741 | NCBI WGS metagenome assembly OBJO01 (sample SAMN06140803, study PRJEB22556) | human gut metagenome | host: Homo sapiens | place: China: Beijing | collected 2014 | reverse complement strand
GAAAAATGAACAAAGACATCATCTCCGCCATCAACTGTAATAAACCCAAAACCTTTTTCATTATTGAACCATTTTACTTTTCCATGTTCCATGCGTGTAAATCCTCCAGTAATTAAAATAAGACGCTTCCGTCTTCAATATTATAGCTGAAAATGAAAGCGTTAGCAATATGTTTCAAAAAATAAAACTACCCCCAACGAATCAAAGGTAGCAGTGAGAACTTATGGTTAACACGAAGCTGATGCTAAGATGCAACGTGCTTTCTTTTATCGTTGGGATAGTTTTATTCTGATTAAAAATAATTCCCTTACTTAATGATTATTTTGCTTTCGCATAAAAATCATTTACTTTATCCCAATTAACAACACTCCAGAAAGCATTGATATAATCAGGGCGTACATTTTTGTATTTCAAGTAGTAGGCATGTTCCCAAACATCTAAGCCTAAAACTGGCGTTTGACCGTCCATTAATGGTGAATCTTGGTTCGCAGTTGAAGTGATCGCTAATTTACCATCTTTGATGACTAACCAAGCCCAGCCAGAACCAAAGCGGCCAGTTGCTGCTGTTTTGAATTCTTCTTTGAAATCAGCAAAGCTGCCAAATGTTTCTTCGATGGCTTCTTTGATGGCTCCTGTTGGTTCACCACCAGCATTTGGTGCCAAGATTTCCCAGAAAAAGCTGTGATTTGCATGACCACCACCGTTATTACGGACAGCTGTTTTGATGTCTTCAGGCACCGAATCAAAATCAGCAAGTAATTCTTCAACTGATTTTTCACCTAATTCAGGATGTTTTTCAATTGCTGCATTCAAATTTGTGACGTAAGTATTGTGATGCTTGTCATGATGCAAATGCATCGTTTCTTCATCAATGTAAGGTTCTAATGCATCATAAGCATAAGGTAAATCTGGTAATGTGTAAGACATAAAAAATTCCTCCTCAGTGATAGTGATTACATAAGTAACATTATCAGATAAAAAGTGGTTCATCAAAACATATGCTTACTTTTTATCAATTTTTTTTGGTGCAAAAATCAGAAACTTGCTGAAAACATAGTTTGCTAGGACGACAACGATTTGTGTAACAAGCTTAGCGATAAAATCACCGGTTCCTAGTACGCTAATCAATAGATACATACAAGCCATATCCAATCCCAGCGAAAGGACTCTGAAGAAAAGAAACTTCCAAAAGGCAAGCCACGATTCTTTTTTTGTTTCACTTTTTGCTTCAAAGACCCAAATCTTATTCGTGAAGAATGCGAACAACACAGAAGCTGCCCAAGAAATCACATTAGCAATCATATAATGAAAATCAAAGATTTCTCTAAAGAGAAAATAAACAACTAAATTGACCAAAGTAGTTAATCCACCAAAAATTAAATATGTTAACGGCTCCCATAATTTTTTTTCTTGTAGTTTATTTTTCACATTTTTTAAACTTTCCATACTCGATCTCCAATTCTACTCATTAATCAGCAAAGAACACTTTAGAGATAATCGGACTTTTCTGTCATAAGTCCTTGTGTTCTGTTGCTGCCTTCGTTACAATTATTTTTAGTTACATAAAAGGAGTTAAACAAATGACAATCATACAAATGCTAAAAAGTGCATTTATTCGAATCCCAAATCTCAAATATGTAAAAGACGCTGCTTTTTCAAAAGTGATTCTTTTTCTACTTGGAGCTACCGTTATTTTAGCCGTACCAATCACTTTGCAAGTCAATGATATCTTTCAGGATTTCCAGCGAGATAGTCAAAAAATTGCGCAAAAAATCCCCAATTTTTCGATTGAAAATGGTCAATTAACAACGAATGGACAAGGAGAAGGGTTTATCTATCAAACCGACTCTATCATTTTTACTTTCGACCCTGAAGGAAAACGCAACGCTACCGATATTGCTTCAGATGCCACTGCAAATGTGTTGAGTGTGGGACTATTAAAAAAAGAAATTGTTGTCAGTTTCCCTGGAACAGGACTTTCCACATCATTCTTAGATACAAATCAATTAAAATTTTCTTATAATGAACCAGCATTTAATAATTTAGATGGCAAAAAGATTCGGGAAACACTGAGCAGCAATCAAATTCCTTGGTGGCTACAACTTATTGTTTTCTTAGTAGCGCTCTACCCTACATTTTTAAATTTATTAATCACATTGATCATGGGTACATTTATTGCAACTATCTATACAAAACTAAAACTTTTTTCTTACAGCTTTTTTGAAAACCTTAAGATACTAATCGTTAGTGCTGCTTTACCAACAATTTTGAGTGTGCTGATCCAACTATTCGTACCAAATTTTGATGGGACAACATTTATCTTATTCGCAGCACTGTTTCTATTCACTCAAGGCGTCAAAGGTTCGCCTAAAATCCAATTAAAAAGCTAGTAACTATCCAACCATGCATAGATCTTTGCGCATGGTTTTTTCTTTGTTCTTTGATACACTAAAATAAAGGAGGAACAAATATGACTAAATATATTTTATCTAGCAGAGAATTTCGTGATGAATTTATCACACAAATTCATGAAATCAGTGATGAATATAAGTTTATCCACTATGATGAAGCAACTTCCATCGACTGGTCAAATGTTGCAATCACGATTGGCTGGAAAGAAGAATGGGCTGGAAAGTTACTGGCTAATTCTTCTCTTGAATGGGTCCAAGCCATTTCAGCCGGTGTGGATACGCTACCTCTAGCACAGTTTGCCCAAAAGAACATCTTACTTTCTAATGGTAGCGGCATTCATGCACAATCGATCACTGATCATTTAATTGCTTTATTATTCATGGAATCCAGAGGAATTTTTACCGCCATCAAAAAACAGGCTGAAAGACAATGGCAGCCCAATGGTATTCCTTATTCATTATTATCTGATAAAGAAATACTGATCGCAGGTACAGGTAAAATTGGGCAGGCTTTAGCAAAGGCCTTAAATTTTTTTGGCACCCAACCTGTCGGCATAAATACAACGGGGCATGCCGTTGATGGTTTCAAGGAAACTTATCCACTTGAAGAGTTGATTGAACAAAGTCAGAAAGCTGATTGTGTGATTAATATCTTACCATTGACACCTGAAACTACAAGAATCTATAATAGCCATTTTTTTAATAATATGAAATCATCCGCTTCTTTTTATAATGTTGGGCGTGGACCTAGTGTAGATACTGTAGCGTTGACAGAAGCCCTCCGCCAAAAAGAAATCGCATTTGCGGCTCTTGATGTTTTTGAAGAAGAACCTTTACCCGCAAATGATCCGCTATGGACACTGGAAAATGTGTTGATCACCCCGCATATTTCCGGGTTGACCCCACATTTTCAAAAAGCATTCATGGCCATCTTTATGGATAACTTCCGCAATTTTATCCACGAGAAAAAATTGGTTCGAAATCAAGTCGATGTAACAAAAGGGTATTGATCATCAACCAGCGCTGCTTTTTTATTCCCAAAAATTATTTTTGATCTTTTTCTGTCTCCTTTAAAATGTAAAGGGGACGTTTTTTTGTTTCCAGAAAAATTTTTCCAATATATTTTCCAATAATACCTAGACAAAGCAATTGCAAACCGCCAACAAACAATACGATACAAACTAAAGAAGGCCAGCCTGAGGTAGGATCACCAAAAATAAAAGTACGAATAATTATGAATAGCAGTGCAATTCCAGAAGCTAGACAAGACAACGCGCCAACAAAAGAAGCAATATTTAATGGCGTATCAGAAAAATTGACGATGCCATCAATCGAGTACTTGAATAAGCTCCAGAATGACCAAGAAGTTTCTCCAGCTACTCTTTCACGATTTTCGTAGGCAATGTATTCTGTATCAAAACCTACCCAACTAAAGATTCCTTTGGAGAACCGATTGTATTCAGAAAGTTCTAAAACTGCATCCACCATATTCCGACGCATTAAACGGAAATCTCGTGCGCCATTGACCATATGTGCTTCACCAATTTTGTTGATCAATGCATAAAAGGCTTCTGAAAAGAAACTACGAACTTTAGGCTCCCCTTTGCGATCGGCTCTGCGCGTTCCAACACAGTCTAATTGTTTTGTGTTGAGCAAGTCAAACATCTGAGGCAAAAGGCTTGGAGGATCTTGTAAATCTGCATCCATTACGGTAACAAAATCCCCTTTTGCTGCTTTTAAGCCAGCATACAAGGCTGCTTCTTTTCCAAAATTACGTGAAAACGAAAGGTACCGCACACTTTCTGGATGCTCTTGATGCAGCTTGCGCATCACTGCGAGTGTTTGATCGGATGACCCATCATTGATAAACAAATATTCAAAAGGCATGCCTACCTGATCTTTTACTTTTTCAGTCTCTTCAAAAAAAAGTGGTAAGCTACTCTCTTCGTTAAAGCAAGGTACGATAATTGATAACATGGTTTCATCTCCTAACGAACAGGTCTATGATCAAAGCTAACGATATGGAATCCACTAAACTTCAGTCATAGACTCATACTGTTACATTGTATCTTTATTTTAATTAATTGTTTTCAGTAAAACTATATTTAGGTTCATCTAGCTTTTCATCGTAGTCGACTTGTAGATCATACCCTTTGAAGAACCACTCGTCGGCCTCCTCAATAAAAAAAAGCATGTCTGAAACTGTCTTTTGAACGATAGGATTTTCAGGTTTATCTACTGACATTCCTACTGAAAAACCATCATGGATCTGAGTTTTCCCATAGATTTTACCAAAAAAGCGAACGCCGCTTCCTTGGTCGACTGACAGTTCTTTTTTGAACCAATCAATTGCGGCTTCTGTAATAGTTATATTCATCATTTTTCACTCCTAATCATTCATATGTTCATCAAGAATATCCACATCATCCGTGTTCCCAATCACGAGTAGATTATCATTCTCACGCACGATCGAATCAGCTGCGGGAGACACGATCACTTGTCCAGGTCCTCGACGAATAGCAACAACGGTCAATCCATATTTTTGACGAAAATTCAAATCAAGTAAGGACCTATTAAAGAAACGCGGATTTGAGACACGAATCTCCGCCAGCGAAAATTCATCTGAAAGCTCAATATAATCCAAGATATTTTTTGATACTAGATTGTGAGCGATACGAATCCCCATATCCCGTTCTGGGTGGACAACTCGATCAGCACCAAGCTTCTCAAGAACCCGAGCATGATATTCATTTTGCGCCTTTGCTAAAACGTTCGGTACCCCCATCTCTTTGACCATCAAAGTCACAAGAATACTTGCTTGGATATCTTCACCGATTGCTACGATCACATGGTCGAAATTACGAATTCCTAATGAGCGCAACGTCATTTCATCCTGTGCATTGCCCACCACCGCATGGGTAGCAATATTCATATACTCATTGACCCGATCCTCATTGCTGTCAATGGCTAATACTTCTTGTCCGGATTCTATCAATGTTCGACAAATACTGCCGCCGAACCTTCCAAGACCAATAATCGCGTAATTCTGCTTCACATTAAACGCTCCTTTACCTTACAAATCCTACTCTAGTATATCAAAAACCTCCTCAACTGACTATGAGGAGGTACCCTTATGATGAGATTCTTATTTTGTCAAGCCATGCTTAAAGGCATAAATAGTTGCTTGTGTTCGATCTTCCACTTCTAGTTTCGACAATATATTTGATACATGGGTTTTAACCGTTTTGAGTGTAATAAACAACTCATCCGCAATCTCCTGATTACTTTTCCCTTCAGCAATCAAAAGCAGCACTTCTTTTTCCCGATTTGTCAGATCATCATGTAAAATCGGCGTGCGATTTGTTAAACGATCCATCATTTTCGTTGTTACTTCCGGTTCCAACACCCGCTCGCCTCTTTGAGTCGCACGAATGGCATCCGCAATTTCATGTGCAGTGGATGTTTTTAACAAATAACCGGCAGCACCAGCTTCAATTGCAGGATATACTTTCTCGTCATCAATAAAACTAGTAACTATGATGATTTTTGCTTCCGGCCAATCTGCTAGAATGGCTTTGGTTGCCTCAATGCCATCCATTTCATCCATCACTAAATCCATCAATATGACATCGGGACGTAAAGACAATGCCTTTTCGTAGCCGATTTTGCCATTTTCAGCTTCTCCAATCACCTCTATATCTTCTTGAATGGATAAGTAGGAAGAAACCCCCAAACGTACCATTTCGTGGTCATCTACTAACAAAACGTTGATCATTTTTATGCCTCCTTAAGCAGCGGGATTTTTATTTCAATACTTGTTCCTTGATTTTTAAAACTGATAATCTTTAATGTGCCGCCAACGGCACTGATTCGCTCACGGATATTCATCAGCCCATAACTGCCAGCTTTTTGATTGTCGACATCGAATCCTACACCATCGTCGATCACGCGCAACAGCACGTTGTGTTCAATATGATTCAAGTAGACTTCAAGTTCATCCGCTTTGGCATGACGCAGTGTATTCGATAGTAATTCTTGAATCACTCGAAATAATTGGTCTTCTATAGAGCTTGGCATAGTAAACTCTTCGATATCCCATTTCAAGGATATCTTGATTTTTGTTTCCAATTCTTTTAATAATTGCTCGATTCCTTGTTTGAGGCTTTTCCCTTCCAATGTGACCGGACGCAGGTGTAACAATAACGCTCGCATCTCAGACTGCGAAGCATTGATGATGTCCGTTACCATAGCCAATTGCTTCTTTTGCATTTCCGGGGCATCGTCCCGGATGGCTTGTTCGTTTAATGCGGACATCATCATCATTGCGGCAAATAATTGTTGTGAAACTGAATCATGCAATTCTCGGGCCAAACGATGTCGTTCGGCTTCAAGGATTTCTTCTTTTGTACTGCCATCCACTAGCTGCGGCCGAGCATTTAATTGTTGAAGCTCACTTGACATATCTTTCATTTTGACCTGTAATTTCCTGATGTCTCGATCGACATCTTCAATCAACCGATTTTCTTGCGCATGAGGGATAGGTGTGTCAAGTAGTGGACTATCAATATCTCCATTTGAAAGCAATCGCAGCTTCTCTTCGATTGGCCCGTATTGGCGGTTTCTGAAAAGAGAAATCAATAGAAAGACAGCCAGGCCCACCATCAGCGAAACAACTAATAAATGAAAAATGATCGGTATAAAGAATAGTTTGATCTGAAAGACTTCTAGCAGCCAATTCTTCTTTCCACTAGCATAAAGATACGAAAAAAGAATCAAGATCATCATCAAAAAACTAGTGACCGCACTATAAAAAGCGATCATTCCTCGAGAAAATTTAGCAATCATACCCGAATCACCTCGATATCCCCAATCAAAGTGTTCGTTAAAATTTTTAGTCGGCGGGTGTTTTCCTCATAATCCGGACTGTAGATCGTAACTTTCTCATTCTTCAGACCTGTTGACTCGCCTTCGAAAATCACTGTACCGATAAAGGTGCTATGTTCCATTTTGATAGCAACCCCAGCAGGGACTAAAATTCTCGTGCGACCGAATCCCTTACGGACGATTACGATATTTTCTTTTTTCGGCAACAATGTGTTTCCCAAGTCAATGATCGTATCTCCAGAAAAGATGTCGATATTGATATCATCCCATTCATACACTTGATTCCCGATCCGCTCATTGCCGATCCATTGTTGTTTCGTTTTATGAGGATGAAACTGCTTTGGTTCTTCTGTTTCTAAAATGATCATTTGTTTTTTGCGCCAAAATGTGTTTTTTGTAAAATCTACACCAGTGATTTCCACACCTTTCAATCCAATAAAAAGGATCGCAAAAATCAACATCAGCCACAAAGCCGGACTATTTAAAAGACTGATAAAGATGGCGATACCACCGGTAACCATCAAAAAATTATTAAAATTTGTTTTACGTTCTCTGCGAGAAACAAAGTAGATCGTCACAACACCTAAAATCAATAAAATCAATAACGGTGGATTCGATAAAATTTGCCAGACCGCAAATAGAAATAATAATGCTTCTACGACAAAGAAAAAACGCCAAGGGCTTTTCATGTAAGCTCCTCCTCCCAATGATTCTATTTTATCATAACGGATTCTTCGATGGCATACATCCGTCGCGAGTCCGAAAAAAGATCCTGATTGGTCCTTTTCTCTTTGAGAAAGTGATCATCAGGATCTTCTGCTTAGACTTTTACGAAAAAATCAGCTTTTTTTCACTTCTGTGATTTTCACCAGCATATCTCCGCCTGGTGTTGAAATTGTTACTTCATCATTGATTTTTTTACCAATCAATGCACGAGCGATCGGTGAATCGTTTGAGATTTTACCAGAAAATGGATCCGCTTCTGCACTCCCAACTATTGTATATTCTTCTTCATCTCCATCAGGTAATTCAATGAACGTGACGGTTTTTCCGATCGATACTTCATCATTGTCTACGCCTTCATTATCAATGATCTCAGCAAAACGGATCATATTTTCTAATGTGGTGATACGCCCTTCTACAAAGGCTTGTTCATCTTTTGCGGATTCGTATTCAGAGTTCTCAGAAAGATCTCCAAAGCTGCGGGCAACTTTGATTCTTTCAATGATTTCTCCACGTTTGACTGTCTTTAATTCTTCTAATTCCTGCTCTAATTTTTCTTTTCCTTCTAATGTCATTGGGTATACTTTTTCTACCATTTTAATTTCTCCTTTTAACTTCGTATCAACTGCAAAAGGTAATCTTTTGCGAATAGTCCACAAAAGATTACCATGGTTTTTTTTAAATGTAAACTAATATCCTAATAAAAATTAATTCGAAGTATTGTTTACATATTTTTCAACTAAACGCATATGTTCATCATAGGTTTCTGCAAAATAGACTTCTTGCGTATTGATGTCTGCCACAAAATAATAGTAATTATTTGGTGTTGGTTCCAACACTGCTTTGATAGATTGCTCACTTGGATTATTGAATGGTCCTGGACCATATCCTGTGTTGACATACAAATTGTATGGTGAGTCTACTTGAGTATCTTCGTAAGTTACCAACTCTTTATGCTCGCCTAACGCATAGAGAATAGAAATATCTGACTGCAATGGCATATCCACTGCCAAACGGTTAAAGAAGACTTGGGCAATGTTCTTACGGTCATCTTCTTTACTACCTTCTTTTTCGACAAGAGAAGCCAAGGTCAACACTTCTTGCACTGTCATTTCTTTTTCTGCGATCTGATCGTAATATTTAGACATAACAGTATTTGTTTTATCGATCATTTGGGTCACAACTTCTTCTAAAGTGTTTCCTTTATAATAGTCATAAGTTGCCGGGAAGAGATATCCTTCTAACTTGTAGCGAACGCCTTCTGCTTTTGCCGCGCTATCCAACAACTCTGGATATGCTTCATGCATTTTATTAAAGAAGGTGTCATCTTTCATTAAAGCTAAGAAATCATCTTTCGAGATACTTGTTGCTTTGGCAAGCGCATCTCCGATTTGGTCTATATCATACCCTTCAGGAATCGTCACTTTCGCATCTGATGTCACTGACCCTTCTCCTTGCTGTAACTGGGCACTAATTTCATCCAGAGTCATACTTGGAGAAAACTGATAATTACCAGCTTGGAAACCAGTCAGATTATTAAATTTCGTATAATAATTAAAGATCATACCACTTTTGATGATCTTATCTTTTTCTAAAATCTCGCCAATCATTTTATTTGATGATCCGCTTGGAATCTCAACAGCAACTTTTTCTGTTTTTTCTGGATCTAACGGCTGCAATCCTGAAGTAACATATCGATAGACTGAAAAACCAAGGACGCCGCCAATAACGATTAATGCGATTACAACAATTGTGACGATGCGATTGACGATACGGTCTTCTCTTTTCCGCTGTAACTTACGAACGGTATCTGACTTTTCATCTAAACCAGCTTCTTCCCTTATAGGAGCTGAGCGCTTCGCTTTTTGAGCGTTTTTTTGAACAGTTTTATTTTTGGCTTGGCCCTTTTGGGTACTGCTCTGCTTTTTTGTACTGCGGGTCGCAGAACGACTTTCTATAGGTTCCTCAACAGATGATCGTTTTTGTTCAGACGATTCGTTGGTTTGAGGTTTTTTCAAAGCACCTAAAACTTCGTCTTTGAAGGACTTCTCTTCTGGATGTTGTTTACTCAAAACAACTCCTCCTAACTTTCGTAATACTGACTTGTACCATTATACACGAAAGTTAGGAGGATGGAAATGATTAATAAAGTTTTAATTTCCTCCCTTATTTCAAGCTACTTACCTAGTAATTTCTTAAAAGCGATGTAACCTATTACTATTAAAATAGATACCATAGAAATAATTATAGAAATAGATATGACCTTGGGAGTTGTATATGAAACAGTGATTTGATTCATACCTTTCTTTGATAGAATTTTTAATGTTCCAATATCAGTAAGCTCAGGTGACAGTTTTTTTCCATCCTTCTTAATGATTGTATCTTTGTACTTTACAATTGGAACGTTGATTTTTTCATTCTGATTTGAGTTCCACGAAACAATGAGTGATCCATCTACAGTTTTCTTAGTGAACTGTTTATTTGGAGTAATTATATATTGCCAGTATTTTTCATAAGGTGAAAATTTTTCAAAATCTGCGTTTGCCAATTTCTGTTTTAAAGGGAGATAGTCGGAAGTTCCTTTTTGTACCACTTCTAAAACTTTTCCGACATCAGGACTTTTTATTAATTCTCTTAGTTGATTCGAAGATACTTCTTCAGGTTTTTTATTGGGAGCGACTAGAACATTTTCACTTTTCCAAACGTCCATACTATTGTAAATTTTGTTCTGCTGTATAGATACAGCAATTACTGAAAAAATTGCAAAGATTACTAATAAATTTTTATTTTCCAGTTCATATACAGTAGCACTTAAAGAAGACAGAAGAAGTATAATTGCGATTACTGCAATTCTTGATGGAAATTGGATACTGCTTTCAAATAATGGAAACATATTCCCGATTATTTCCCACGGGAAAAACCTACTAGAAACAAAAAGAAAAACTAGTCCTACGACTGTCATAAAGATTATATGTTTATTCATCGATTTCCATGAAAAAAATGTGATGAATATTTGAGATAAGACAAGAATAGTCAATATAACGCCAATATTAGATTGACTGTTTGATTCTGTTGTTGAGAAAAAAATAGCGGCTCTCATTAAATCTCTTGGTGCTGTTTGAATTAAAATATTTCTTCCCATTAAGTGAAATAAACTAAACCAAACATTCAAACTGCATAAAATTGCTATAGTCACCGCACTAATCATTCTTCTGAAGAAAGCCCATTTAGATAAGGTTTGAATAAAACTATATATTACAAATGGAGCTAAAGCGAGTGTTGCTAAAAGTGAAGAAAATAGATGGGTTTGTAATAGTAATCCCATACTGAGTCCCAATCCTATAAAAGAAAAATAGTGATCTTCATTGACTAACATCTCTATTCCGTAATACAAAACAAATGGAATCATCATACTGCCAATTCCTGTAAATGATCCAGAGATATTCCAAGATGCCAGTGTCGATGTGGTCATATATATACAACCGCACAGGATACTAGCCAAACTTTTCTTAGACAATTTAAAGGCAATTCTATAGATACCTACAGCCCCAAAGACGTTAACCAAAAATGATGTAACGATTTGAAACTTGATCCAACTATTTGTAACAAGAAGAATGAAACCCATAACATACGCCATTCCCGGCCCATAAACAGCATTAATGATTCTTGCAGACTGTTGAAAGCCGAAGATAGAAATAAAGTAGCTAAAGTCACCAGTTTTTAATTGCATCATTGTTTCATAAAATCTATTCATATGAAAAATAGAATCAACACCAAGAATATATCCTCGTGAGAAAATTTGAGGTCCTTGAATAACCAAAGACAACAGTGAGAAAATCAGAAAAACCATTAAGTAGTGCCATAAATTTTTTTTAAATGTCTTTACTCTTTTTTGTATTTGAAACACATCCTTTTCGACGATTTTGTTATACAAACAAAACTGTAACATTTATTTCACTTATTACAAATAAAAAATCCCCTTCATTCTTCTTAAAATAAATAAGTTTATTAAGGAGAATGAAGGGAAGATAAATTTTATAGGTGGAAAGAATTCTTGTTAAGAATTCAGCATACTATAAAACCTTTCAAGAGCTTCCTGATTATATATATCAACATCAATAAATGATTTTATCTCTTGTCCGTTAAGATATGCCTTTATCCCGTTAACTAGACCTTCAACACTGTTCTCAACCACTAAACCATTTTCATTACCTAATACAGAAATATTTCCCGGAATATTTGTAGCTACAACAGGAATATTTAATGCAAGGCACTCAAGCAACGTCATGGGCTGCCCTTCATGATTGGATGGAAAAATAAATAAGTCGCATTTATCTAAAAGTTCCATTGCATGCTTAGTTTGACCAACAAATATGACATTCTCTTGAAGATTTAATCCATAGGCTGTTGCTTTAAGTTTTTGTTCATATTCTCCAGATCCAACTATATATAATTGATGATCCTGTTGCGTACTTTCGAGAATTTGTTTAAAGGCAAACAATAATTTTTCTTGGTCTTTCTCTGGAGACAAGCGACCTATTGTAATAAAATTTTTCCCTTCATTTGTCGGAATAGATATACCGACAATTTCATTTCTACCAAAATCACTAATTTCATCTATAATTAATTTTTCTTCATTCATTATAGATTTAACTTTTAATTGTGGGTTAATCTTATGATCAAACAAATACTCTTTATCCAAAAGATTTGGAACATACGTAAATTTCTTTTCATCTACCATATCTTTTAGAGAATCTTTATTTTGTATCATGGTCAATTTACCTACAGAAGCAATATGATCAAAGAATTTATATAATTGAAATATTAATGTTAAGTTTTTCTTGTGGACGTATCTACCGGCGACATTTTTTTCCATTTCTTTCATCATATCATTGTGTTGATAGATAATTTTAGTTTTCGCTTTAGAGAAAGCCATCATGTAACTCCAAAAAGGAGCATATCCACCAAAATCGATCGCAATATCTATCCTTGTATCTCCTAGAATTCTTTGCCATTCACGAGAAACAAAACTTTTTTGCTGATCTATGTCTTCAACTATAGAACGATTAAATAAACGATGATATTTAATCCATTCAGGATAAGTTAAGTCCATTCCGTTATTTCGATATATAACATGAGCTTTATCAGATAGTCGTTTTACATTGTCATTAAATTGCGCATTTGCTGCGTTCTTGTCAACGACAATTAAATTATACTTATCATAATCTAAATTTTTACTCAAATTTATCAGCGAAGAAGTGATACCATTATTCAGCAAGGCTCCCCCATAAATAATAATATTCTTCTTGTCATTTTTGAAAGAAAGGACTTTTGCAACTGAATCTTCTTCACCTATAATTTTATTAACGTATTGTTCAGTTACATTTCCATGATCGTAGGGTATAAACTGTTTTTTAAAGTTTTGTATATTTTCTATTAGTCCAACATCGGTAAAAGAGTCATCTAATATTGCACTAACCAACTCTTCGTTTGTCACACAAATTTCACCAGGCAAATCATCTAAATTAAAATATAAACCTCTGGTTTTTTGATATTCTTCTTTATCATACATAAAAAAGATTATAGGTTTATTTGTTACTAAAAAATCAAAAAATATACTACTGTAATCCGTAATTAGTATGTCAACAAAATACAATAATTCATTTGCGTCTACCCAATCTGGTATAAATAATATACCATCAAAACTTTCATTTTTAATAAATTGATACATCAAAGGATGGACTTTCACTAAGAGCTGTTTGTCACTAGACTTGATTTGCGCAGAAATATAAGATAATCGTTTGTACAAATCTTCAAAAGTATCTTGTACACGACCGGTTGCTCCCCTCCATGTAGGAGCGTATAACAACACCTCTTTAGTTAAATCAATACCTTCTTTTTCTAAAAATGATTCTAAAACATCACTTTTATTAAATATACTATCAATTCTAGGATATCCGTTTTCTAAAACCTCTCCCGTATAAATTCCGTCGATGTCATATGAATTGATCAACTTATCAGTTGTAAATGTATTTGGAGAAAGTAAATAATCAGTTTGTAAAAAGTTTCTTTGAACATTATAATTTTGAGTAACATTTCCTTCCATTTCTTTACCTAAAGTTTTTAAAGGAGTACCATGCCAAGTATTCGTATAAACTTGCTCTTTTTTCTTAATAAAGAAAGGTGGCAAAGTCACATTATGAAATAAATACTTTGCACTGGCCAAATAATAATAATAATCTTTACTATATGGTTTTATAAATTTCACATTATGATACTTTGAGTAATAAGAAACATATTTGTTATCTTCCCAGTCATTCAATGACCAAACATGAATATAGTGTTTATACTTATTAGATTCCACCAAATATTTGAAAATGGCAAAAGGATTATCATTCATAGCTTTACCATGAAATGACTCATAAAAAATAACGTTGTCCTTAACTTTAGTTTTCAAAAAGTATTTAGTATAAGTTGTTCTCCTTGAGAACTGTGTATTAAGCATATTCTTACTATAATTTTTAATGACTCCCTTAAAATCAAACATTACTTCTCTCCCTTTTCTTTGTAGAAAACTTTTTCTAAATCATTATATTTATTATTTAACAAAAAATGAATAAAATTTATAACTGGATAAATCAAAGAATAGAGGATTATTCCCGCTATCATTATTAACGCAGTACAAAAAAAGCCATATATTAAAATAAGCAATCCATTGTCTAATCTGGAGGCATTTACTAAGACAGGCCATAGATAATTGACACTAAACCAAGGTGCACTTTGCATCAAATAAACGCCGAATGATGCTCTGGCAAGATAAGAATATGCTTTTCTAGATTTTATATCAGCTTTTAGAAAAATAACGAAAATTAGAACTGCCATTATCAAAAGTAAAGGACTACTATCCTTTGTATAAAATATTGTTTCTGACCATCCGAAAAATTTCAATAATTTAGTAATTTTTAATTCCGTGTTTGAAAATAATATTTGTAAGATAATATTAATTATAATCCCCACAAAAAATAAACAACTCAAGCTCACAAAAAGTTTCCTATAAGGAATTTTTCTTAATTCTAGTTCAAAAATCTTAATTGATGCTCCAATGAGATACAAAAAGGCAAACCAAATAGGGAAAGCAAAAGTCAGACCCTTATCATAATAAATAAACGGATAAATCGATAGTACAAGAAACCCTAAGATAATCCCATACTTCAGTAGCCTTTTTGATAAACTATTAATTAACTTATTTAGAAATGGAATACCTAGATACAAAAGACAGTATGATGTAACAAACCAATATTGTCCGAAAACAATCGGGAACAATCGCCGTATAAAAGTTAGTATCTCAAAATTAACTTTTATATGAGAATTTAATACTAAAAAGAAGTATATGATCAATGAAATAATTGTTGTTTCTAACCAAATCTGAACAATGCTCTTTAATTTGACAGAGGAATGAATCATAAAATAACCTGTTATCATAACAAAGATGTTTACACCTAGTTTTCCTCCGATTAACATTGTTTGTACAGTTAATTTATCTAAAGAAAAACCAGAAGGAAAATTCCATTTTGTCCACAAAGCATAATGATGAATAACAATAAAAAAAATTGATACTATTTTTAAAATATCTAAACTCGCAACTCGATTGCGCATTGCTCTATCAGCCCCTATATTCAAATCATTGTTTCTTATTTTAAAATCAACTTACTTTAAGACCATACCAAAAGATTTCTTAAAAATTTTAACTCCTCTTCATTATGAAGATTTTATTCTTGAAATTATAATTACTAATCTGACAATTTAATTATGCTTATTTTCAATAATCATTAAAAATATTTTGTAAAATTTTCTCATCAGAGTTCGAAGAGTCGAAGTTCAACATCTTTTTAACAATGTTTTTATTATACTGGTTATCATCATCTTCCAAGATTTTTTTTACTACCTGTTCAGCGGAGTATGCTTGTCCGGATATTCCGATAGTTTCTTCCAAATCAAAGTACCAACCAATTTTCTCCGAATAACTCTGCTTATCTTCTTGTAAAACAATAATTTTTTTGTTTAAGTGGGCGAAGTCAAACATTGAAGAGGAATAATCCGTAATAAGCACATCAGAAATAAGAAATAATTCTTGAATATCAGTTAACTCATTGAAGTAAGCATGTATTCTATCATGCAACTGATTATATTTCTTGTACATATGCGATTCTAGAGGATGGAGTTTGACAATTATTTCATAATTGTCAGGCAGTTGTTCTATCACTGAAACCCAATCTATTTTAGTTAGTTCCTGTCTTTTTTTTCCACGCCAAGTTGGACAATACAAAATTATTTTTTGCTCTTCGTGATATGGACGATTTAAATACTTCTCTGTTACTCTAATTTTCTCAGATAAATTCATTTTGTTTTTAATCAGATAAGCATTCCTACCTACCCCAGTTTCTAAAACTTTTAACCTACTATTTTCAGATAATTTAAATGCACTGTAAAAAAGATTTTTATTCCACTGAGAACTAACAGGAATATAATCCCATTTCTTCATTCTTGGAATAAATGCTTCAGTTTCCAATATCCTTTGTTCTTCATCCATTAAGTCTGCTACCATTTTTTTTAATGGAAATCCATGCCAAGTTTCTAGAAAAATTTGTTTTGAACTCTTCCCAACTTTATCAAGTGAGTTGCCATTTATAATAATCAGTTTTGAAGTTTTAAACTTTTGAATATACTCTCTACTGCCTAACCGAACTGGAATCATACCATAAGAATAAATTTCTTGATCAACAAGTTCATTTA
>OBJO01000510.1_pt1 | contig 16895 bp, 1 predicted proteins | sample 1481741 | NCBI WGS metagenome assembly OBJO01 (sample SAMN06140803, study PRJEB22556) | human gut metagenome | host: Homo sapiens | place: China: Beijing | collected 2014 | reverse complement strand
CTCGTAAATTCGGTACTTCCGATGCTAAAAAAGCGGTTCCTGAACGCTACAAAGGCGGCCCTATTAGCTCCATGTACGTAATGCAAGATGAAATGACTGCTTTGAAAGCTAAGTACGAAAAAGTACAACGCGACAATGAAGAAATGAGAGCACAAATTGCATTATTGATGCAACAAGCGGGCTTGAAATAATATGAAATAACATATTGATACGGCAGTGCTTATAAAAGGCGCCAAAAGCGAAATGCTTTTGGCGCCTTTTTGCATGCAAAAAATAGATTTAATGGCTATTTGAGTATATATATATCATGGTATTTTGTAATGTAATTAAAATAGGTGAGTAATAGTTAGAGCATAATAGTTTACTAAGGTGAAATACATTTTTTTCATGAAGTTAATTTTATGCGAAAAAATTAGTACATTTAGCATATTCATAAGGTATATGGCGGAGTTTTTGTATATTCATAAATATTTATGATTTGGAAGTGAGTGTAGAGTGAAAAATTTTTTACTTTTACCATAGAATATGATATGTTTAATATAATATGCATCGGTAAATAGCCATATATTAACTGTATTTTTACTTTTTAAAATAGTTATAAAATATTTTATTATATTCATATAATCTGATAGTTTTATGCAAGGAGTAAGACGAGATGAACCGAATTTTTAAAGTAATCTGGAGTCGTACAAAAGGATGTTATGTCGTTGTGGCTGAAACAGCGAAGAATATGTCGAAACGTTCGACAATGACATCGGTATTTGCCAAGATGTCAGGGCCTGTAATTGCTGCGGCTTTGTGTATGTCCATGATGTCTCCAATGATTGTGCATGGGAGTACTATTGTGCAAGGGGCTGGTGCTCAAGCTAAAAATGGCACTGTAGCAATGGGTGATAATAGCACAGCACTGGCGGATAACAGTGTGGCTTTGGGGACAGGAGCTACTGTTACAAAAACTAATAGGAATAATGTTGGTAATGTGCAAGGCGTTGCCATCGGAAGAAATGCAACCGTTGAAGTAAATAATGGTGTTGCTATCGGTAATTTGACAAAAGTAGCTTCTTTAAATGGCTTTGCCCTTGGTAATACATCCTGGGCTGGATATGATGAGGCCGGTAACTATGTGGGCGCCGATAATGATCAGGCATTTGGTACCAATGCCAGAGCTTGGGGTGGATCCTCCATGGCATTTGGTAATAATGCTAAAGCCGCTGCCGGTGGTGCCGTTGCAATGGGTAACGGATCGCAGGCAAGAGGTAAATGGGCCGTTGCAATCGGTAATAATGCACAAGCTAAGGCTCAAGGGGCTCGTGCTATCGGTGTAAATTCCTATGCAACAGGACTTAATTCTATTGCAATGGGCTGGGAAAGTAATGCCCGTGAGGATTCTTCTTTAGCTATTGGTACAGATTCTGACTCAGTTCAGAAAAATAGTATTGCCATCGGTAATCGTGCAGTTAGCTATGCAGAGGATAGTGTTACTCTCGGTAGAAATACGACGGTAAATACAAATCATAATCGCTCAGTTGCTTTAGGTACTAATTCTGCGACTGCGGATACTCATAGTACACCGAATCAGCTTGTAAATGGTTTGTGGTATAAGAATTTAGCGGGAGGAACGGCAGATTCTACCGTAAGTATTGGTAATGATACAGTAAAACGCACGATTACAAATGTGGCAGCAGGGCGTATGAATTCTTCGTCTACAGATGCTATTAATGGTAGTCAGCTATATGCCGTAGCAAATAGCTTGGGCAATTTAGCCACTACTACTAAAAATATCCTTGGCGGTAATGCGGCGCTCGATCCTGATACCGGTAAATTAACGATGAGCGATATCGGCTTTACAGGTAAAAGCACGATCCACGATGCTATTAGATATAATAAGGACAATATCGATAAAGGATTGTTCTTTTATGGTGATAACTTTGTTCAGAACCAAGTAAAATTAGGTGACACAGTAAGAATAAAAGGTGGCGCTACCGGTGCTTTGGCTGACAACAATATTGGGGTTCAAGCAGACGGAAATGGCACACTAAATGTGAAATTGGCTAAAAAAATAACTGGTTTGGATAGCGTAACAGCGGGAACTGCTACGATTGATAATAAAGGGGTGTCTGTAGGCGGTAAACTCTATGTGTCAACAGGTGGTCTTAATGCCAATAATCAACAGCTTAGAGGTGTTGCAGACGGTAGCGGTAGTCAGGACGCAGTTAACTACGGTCAGTTGCAACGCGCAATTAACGGTACAGCTAAAGAAGCCATTGTAAAAGCAAATGATGATGGTAATATTACGGTAAGGGAAAACTCAACGGCGAAAGGTGGTAAGGAGTATACTGTTGGCTTAAATTATAAGATTACTGTAGGGAAAGGGGCGGCCTCGCATCCTGTAACCATAGATAGTGGTACAGGAACGGTCACAGGTCTTACCAATACATCATGGAATGTAAATAATCCAGCACCTGTTACAGGACGTGCTGCTACGGAAGATCAGTTAAAGCGGGTTAATGAGAGAGTTAATTCCAATCAGTATTTTATTAATCAAAATACGCAGAATATCTCAGATAACTCAAGCCGTATTGGTGCCAATGCACGAAATATCACAAAAATACAAGGTGATATTACTACTAATAAGAATGATATTAACACTATCAATAATACTCTTGAAAAAGGGCTCTATTTTAGCAGCGATACAGGTGCTTCGATTAAGAGAAAATTAGGTGATACTCTAGTCATTAAAGGCGGTGCTACAGGGGCATTATCCGATAATAATATTGGTGTTGTATCCGATGGTACCGGTAGATTGACTGTAAAGTTGGCAAAATATTTAACAGGATTAGAGAGCGTTAATGCAGGAAATACTACTATTAGTAAAAATGGTTTGAGTGTAGGTGCTAGAACCTATGTAACACCTGATGGCATCAATGCCAATAATCAAAAGATTACTGGTGTTGCTAATGGTACAGCGCCTGATGATGCGGTTAATTTCAGTCAATTGCAAAATGCTATTGGTGGTACTGCTAAGGCCACTACGGTAAAAGGGAAAGACGCGAATGTAACTGTAACAGAAGGTACCAACGCAAATGGTGGTAAGGAATTCACTGTTGGATTGGGTAATAAACTTACGGTAGGTACGGCACATCCTGTAAATGTGGATGGAACTGCAGGGACTGTAACAGGTCTTACTAATATAGCTTGGAATGTAAATAATCCGCAAGCTGTAAGTGGTCGTGCTGCAACGGAAGATCAGTTAAAAACTGTTAATACGCAAGTTAACACAAATAAGGATAAAATAGCTCAGAACACAACTGACATTGCTCAAAATGCGACTGATATCGGTAAGAATAAACAAGATATAACTAAGAACAAGACTGATATAGCTCAAAATACTACTGATATCGGTAAAAATAAGACTGATATTGCACAAAACAAGCAAAATATTACTCAGAACACACAAGATATTGCGACCAATAAAAATGCTATCTCTACAATCAATACAACTATTGCTAAAGGTCTTAACTTTGATGGAGACAGCGGTGCTGCAATCAACAAACAGTTGGGCGATAAGCTTAGCATCAAGGGCGGTGCCGCAGCTGCGAATTTGACGGATAATAATATCGGTGTCGTATCTGATGGCAGCACATTAAATGTAAAACTAGCTAAAACATTAACCGGTTTGGATAGCGTAACGGCTGGTGGTACAACGATCAATAGTGGTGGGTTAACCGTAGGTGGTAAGACCTATGTATCTCCGAACGGTATTAATGCGAATGACAAGAAAATAACTAATGTTGCTGATGGTGAATTGGCGGCTAATTCCAAAGAGGCAGTTAACGGCGGTCAACTTCATGCGGCTAAAACCGAATTAAATAACAATATTAATAATGCTAAAACTGAATTAAACAAAAATATCGGTGATGCCAAAACTGAGCTCAATAAAAATATTAATGACGCTAAGACTGAACTGAACGGCAATATAGATAATGCTAAAACCGAGTTAAACAATAATATATCGACTGCGAAGAATGATGTGATTAACACAGGTCTCAAGTTTGATGCGGACGCAGGCGGAACTAAGACGAATAAATTAGGTTCTAAGGTAACGGTAAATGGCGATGATAATATCACGACAGAAATCAGCCAGACTGGTGACGATACTAAGATCGGTCTTAAATTAAAGAAAGATCTCAATGTTACTACTGTTACTGCCGCTGATACTGTGAAAGCTGGCACTGTGACTATGGGCAAACAATCAGGTGGTGCCGGTGGTGCAAACGGTAACTTTGTGACAGGGCTCGATAATAAGTCTTGGAATGCGGATAATCCTCAAGCTGTAAGTGGTCGTGCTGCAACAGAAGATCAGTTGAAATCCGTTAATGATAAGGTCAATACAAATGTAACCAATATCAATAAAGGATTAAACTTTAACGGCGATAGCGGTGCTACGATTAATAAAAAATTAGGCGACACTGTTACCATTAAAGGTGGTGCTACGGCGGATCTTACGGATAATAATATCGGTGTCGTGTCTGATGGCAGCACATTAAATGTAAAACTAGCTAAAACATTAACCGGTTTGGATAGCGTAACAGCTGGTGGAACAACTATTAATAGTAGTGGTTTGACCGTAGGCGGCAAGACCTACGTAACGCCAAACGGTATCAATGCAAATAATCAAAAGATTACCGGTCTAGCAAAAGGCACAGATCCTACTGATGCGGTTAACTTCAGTCAGTTGCAGGATGCTATCGGTGGAACTGCTAAGGCAAGTACTGTGAAAGCTAAAAACAGCAATATCACTGTAGAAGAAGGTACAAATGCAGCCGGCGGTAAGGAATATACTGTCGGATTAGGGGATAAAATCACCTTAGGAACTGCTAATCCTGTATCTGTGGATGGTACTGCAGGCACGGTAACTGGTCTTACCAATACTGCTTGGGATGTAGATAATCCACAAGCCGTAACCGGTCGTGCTGCAACGGAAGATCAGTTAAAAGCTGTTAATACGCAAGTTAACACAAATAAGGATAAAATAGCTCAAAACACAACTGACATCGGCAAAAATAAACAAGATATAGCTAAGAACAAGACCGATATAGCTCAAAATACTACTGATATCGGCAAGAATAAACAAGATATAGCTAAAAACACGGCTGATATCACTAAGAACACAACCGATATTGGCAAAAATACGACTGATATTGCTCAAAATACACAAGATATTACGACCAATAGAAATGCTATCTCTACGATTAATACGACCATTGCTAAAGGTCTTAACTTCGATGGAGATAGCGGCGCTGTAATCAACAAGCAGTTAGGCGATAAGTTATCTATTAAAGGTGGCGCCGCAGCTGCAAACTTGACGGACAATAATATCGGTGTCGTATCTGATGGTACAACATTGAACGTGAAATTAGCTAAAACATTAACTGGTTTGGACAGCGTAACAGCTGGTGGCACAATCATCAATAGTGGTGGTTTGACCGTAGGTGGTAAGAATTATGTATCTCCAAATGGCATCAATGCGAACGACCAAAAGATTACCAATGTTGCTAATGGCGATGTGGCGGCAAACTCCAAAGATGCGGTTAACGGTGGTCAATTGCATGACGCTAAAACTGAACTTACCAACAAAGGCCTTCGTTTTGATGCGGATAATAACGCTGAAAAAACGAATAAACTAGGCTCTAAGGTAACAGTAAACGGCGACGACAATATTACGACGGAAATCAGTCAAACTGGTGACGATACGAAGATCGGCCTCAAATTAAAAAAGGATCTTAATGTTACATCTGTTACGGCAGCGGAAACTGTGAAAGCCGGCACTGTAACCATAGGTAAACAATCTGATGGTGTAACCCCTGCTAATACGGGTAACTACGTAACAGGTCTTGATAATAAGACATGGAGCGTAACTAATCCAACTGCTGTCAGCGGACGTGCTGCAACAGAAGATCAATTGAAGACAGTTACTGAAGCCATTACAACTCAAGGCGCTAATGCAACGGACTTTAGTCTCGTTGGGAATCCTGCGGCAGGTTCCAATGGTGATTATACTGTAGATGCCAATGGTGACGTGGCATTGACAGTTCAAAATAAGAACCATCCGGATAAAATAAAAACCGTAACGATTAAAGATGTAGCATCTAAATCCGAAGTGGATAAAGGCTTGAACTTTAATGGCGACTCTGGCGCGACTATTAACAAGAAATTAGGTGGTACTGTTGCCATTAAAGGTGGTGCAGCGGCTGCGAACTTGACCGATAGTAATATTGGTGTCGTATCCGACGGCAATACATTGAACGTGAAGTTAGCTAAAACATTAACTGGTTTGGACAGTGTAACAGCGAGTGGTACAACTATTAATGCTGGTGGTTTAACAGTAGGTAATAAGACCTATGTATCTCCAAACGGCATCAATGCGAACGACCAAAAGATTACCAATGTTGCTGATGGTAATATTGCTGCTAATTCCAAAGATGCGGTTAACGGCGGTCAATTACATGACACTAAAATTGAGCTCAACAAAAAAATTGGTGACACTAAAACCGAACTTAATAATAATATTAATGACGCTAAGACTGAGCTTACTAATAAAGGCCTTCGTTTCAATGCGGATAATGACGATGAAAAAACGAATAAACTAGGCTCCAAGGTAACAGTAAACGGCGATGATAACATCACTACAGAAATTACGCAAACTGGTGACGATACGAAGATCGGCCTTAAATTGAAGAAAGATCTTAACGTTGCCACTGTTACGGCTACGGAAACTGTGAAAGCCGGTACTGTAACCATAGGTAAACAGTCCGATGGTGCAACTCCTGCTAATATGGGTAACTATGTGACTGGTCTTGATAATAAGACATGGAGTATTGATAACCCTACAATTGCATCTGGCCGTGCAGCAACGGAAGACCAATTGAAAACGGTTAGTGATGAAGTTAAGAAACAAGGCGCTAGTGCAACGGACTTCAGTCTTGTTGCTAATCCTGCGACAGGCTCCAATGGTGACTACACTGTAGATGCTAACGGTGACGTAGCATTGACCGTACAGGATAAGAACCATCCGGCTCAAACAAAAACCGTAACGATTAAGGATGTGGCGTCAAAATCCGAAGTGGATAAAGGCTTGAACTTTGATGGTGATTCCGGTACGACGATTAATAAAAAGTTGGGTGGTACTGTTGTCATTAAAGGCGGAGCTACGGCTACAGATTTAACGGATAATAATATTGGCGTTGTATCTAATGGCACAGGCACACTAAATGTGAAGTTAGCTAAAACATTGACTGGTTTAGACAGCGTAACAGCTGGTGGTACAACCATTAATAGTGGTGGTTTAACAGTAGGCAATAAGACTTATGTATCTCCAAATGGCATCAATGCAAACGACCAAAAGATTACCAATGTTGCTGATGGTAATATTGCTGCTAATTCTAAAGATGCGGTTAACGGCGGTCAATTGCATGACGCTAAATCTGAGTTAAATAAAAACATTAGTGATGCTAAGACCGAGTTGAATAAAAATATCAGTGATACCAAAACTGAACTCAACAATAATATTAATGACGCTAAGACTGAACTTACCAATAAAGGCCTTCGTTTTAATGCTGATAATAACGATGAAAAAACGAACAAGCTAGGCTCTAAGGTAACAGTAAACGGCGACGACAATATTACGACAGAAATCACGCAAACCGGTGAAGATACGAAAATCGGTCTTAAGTTGAAGAAAGATCTTAATGTTACATCTGTTACGGCTACGGAAACTGTGAAAGCCGGCAATGTGACAATGGGTAAACAAGCCGATGGTGCGAACCCTGCTAATACGGGCAACTATGTGACTGGTCTTGATAATAAGACTTGGAATGCAGGTAATGTCGTATCTGGTCGTGCTGCAACAGAGGACCAATTGAAACAAGCCTTGGCGGGTCAAACTGATACAGGTCTCAAATTCAATGCCAATGTAGGCGGTGTACAAACCAATAAATTAGGCTCTACTATCACTGTTCAAGGTGAAGGCAAAGCTGACGATGCTGACTATAGCGGTGAAAACATTAAAACTTTCATCAATCAAGATAATGATGGTAACACGACTATCAATGTGAAGATGAATAAAAATCTTAAGGCTGAATCCGTGAAAGTCGGTAAAGACGGTAAGGAGGGCGTATCTCTTACAGGTCCAGATACGGCGAATGGCACCGACGGTAAGGTAGCTGTTACAGATAAAAATGGCAAGGAGGCTGTGTCCATATCTGGTAAAGATGGTGTTGGTCACATCGGATTAAGTGGTAAAGACGGTAAAAGTGCGGATATTACTGCTGAAAAAGGGGCTGCTGATGTTAATGGAAATGAAATTACTCGCATTAAATATCAAGATGAAAGTGGCATAACCCATCAAGTGGCAACCAAAGATGATGGCATGGCATATGGTGGCGACTCCGGTGCTACCATCAAGAAGAAACTTAATGAACAATTGGACATTAAGGGTGGTGTCACCAATGAATCTGAGTTGACCGAAAACAATATTGGTGTTATTAGTAAAAATAATATCCTTAATGTTCGTTTAGCAAAAAATCTGAAAGGTTTAGATTCCATAACTTTCAACAATGGCACTAATGGTGTAAACGATAAAACCGTTGTAAATGGTGAAGGTATGACCGTTCAAGATAAGGATGGCAATCCGTTGACTGCTGTTACAAAGGACGGCGTGAAGATTACCAACGGTCCATCCATGACGAAGGACGGTATCGATGCGTCCAACAAGAAGATTACGAATGTAGCTGATGGTACTGATTCTAAGGATGCGGTTAATAAATCCCAATTGGATAAAGCCGCAGCAGCTGCTACTACAACAGTAACGGCAGGTAATAATGTCCAAGTAGATAAGACCACTAATGCGGACGGTTCTACAAACTACAAAGTGGGCCTCAAAGACCAAGTAACAATGGGGACTGATCCTACGAAACAAATTGCAATGGATGGTACAACAGGTACAATCAAAGCAGGGGATAAAGTTACCATCGACGGCAACAAAGGAACCATTAAAGCAGGCGATAAAGTTGAAATCGATGGCGATAAGGGTACAATCAAGGCCGGCAATGTAGCGATTGACGGTACAAACGGTACAATTAAGACCGGAGATAAGGTAACTATCGACGGTAAAGATGGTAAGATCGCGGCAGGTAAAGTATCTGTTGATGGCAAGGACGGTCATGTGACAGGTTTGGAAAACAAAGATTGGGATCCTAACAATATTACAAGTGGTCGTGCTGCTACAGAAGATCAATTGCAGAAGTCCCATAAAACCTTGGATAATAAGATTAATAACTTAGGTGATGACATTACGAAGAAAGGTATAGATTTTGCCGGTAATACAGGCGATTTCCACCGTGATTTAGGTCAAAAGGTTACTATCAAAGGTGAAGGTCAAGGGGCTGATAGTGATTATTCCGGTGAAAATATCAAAACAGTAGCCGAAAATGGTAATGTTACTATTAAAATGGCTAAGAATCTTAAGACTGATAGCGTTACTACCAAAACGGTCACTGCCGATACGGTAACGACTGATAAGGTGAAAGTTGGCAAAAACGGTCAAGATGGCGTTTCCATTACAGGTCCAGACGCTGTGAATGGTACAGACGGTAAAGTAGCTATTACAGGTAAAGACGGTAAAGATGCTATATCTATGTCCGGCAAAGACGGCGTTGGTCACATCGGTTTAACCGGCAAAGATGGTCGCAATGCAGATATGATTGCTGATAAGGGCGATTCTGATCTAGGAGGTAATGCTATTACTCGTATTAAGTACCAAGATGAACAGGGCAAGACACATCAAGTGGCAACCAAGGACGATGGTATGAAATACGGTGGTGATTCCGGTAATGTGATTAACAAAAAGCTTAACGAACAGGTAAATGTAATCGGTGGTATTACTGATGCTAGCAAGTTGACTACAGAAGATAATGTAGGCGTTGTATCTGACGGCACTAATCTTAAAGTTCGTATGGCGAAAGATTTGAAAGGTCTTACGTCCGTAACGACTAAGGATGCTGCAGGTAACTCTACGGTTGTAAACGGCAGTGGTATAACCATTACTCCTGCTAGCGGTAACACTGTAAGTCTTACTAAAGACGGATTGAATAATGGTGGCAAAACAATTAGCAATGTAGGTCCTGGTGTAAACGGTACGGATGCGGTTAACGTAAATCAATTGAAAGGAGTTACGGAGGGCATGGCCAATGCTATTAATTCCGTGGCTGGCGAAACGCAACGTGTAGGTGCTCATGCGGCGGCTATGTCTGCGTTGAAACCGATTCAATATGATCCGTTAGAACCAACTCAAGTGATGGCTGGTATTGGTAATTACAGAGGCGAAACTGCAGCAGCTTTAGGTGTTGCTCACTACACATCGGAAGACACTATGTTCCATGCAGGCGTATCTGTTGGCAGTCGTCATAATATGGTGAATGCCGGTGTAACTCGTAAATTCGGTTCTTCTGATGAGAAGAAGGCTATTCCTGAACGCTACAAGGGCGGTCCTATCAGTTCTATGTACGTAATGCAGGATGAAATGACTGCTTTGAAAGCTGAAAATGCACGCATGAAAGCGCAGGATGAAAAATTAACTGCAGACTATGCGGCATTAAAAGAAGATAATCTTCGTCTACAGAAAGATAACGAAGAAACTAAGCGACAATTGGCTCTTATTATGAGTCGTTTGGGCATGTAATTCATATATGTTTCATCTTATATTCATGTGATAAAAAGCGAGTTGATGTACCAGAAAATACCCATGAAAATTAGATGATTTTAACCCTATATGGTATATAAAATGAAAGAACGAAAGTCTACTGTGAAAGGACTTTCGTTCTTTTTTTGTGTTTGACTTCACAAACTTTTCATAATAGTGTATAATACAGAACATATAATTTTAATCGAAAATTATAAATGTGATTAATTTACTATAAAATCATTAGCTTTAGATTATAAGTGTTGTTTGGCCCATTGTTGTAAGGGTTTTTATGATTGAAAATATATTTAAATGAGTAAGAAAATCAATTTTTAAAAGAAGTTTAAAGTTCTGAAAATAAATGAGCGAAATATGAAAAAAATATATTTACATTCATAAACTAATCTGATATTTTATATGTATAGTAATTAAATTTTTGATGAAAATTTTATTATTTTTAGTGTTTTAGTGTTGGTTTTAGAATCCCTTATAAAACTGTGTGAAAGGTAGGTACTACTAAATGAATCGTATTTATAGGGTAATTTGGAGTCAGGTACGAGGCGCATATGTCGTTGTATCTGAAATTGCAAAAAGCCATACTCGTGGCTCCAAAAGCTTTGTTAGTAATTCCGCAAAAGCTTCGGTAAAAGTTGGCTTGGCGGCTATGGTTTTGACCTGTGGTAGCGGGTTGATTTCGGGTGTTGATGCCGCACCTAACAGAGGTCTTTCTTTGGCTCCTGGTGAAGGGCCGAATGATGGTGGGTTTACTTATTTATACCCTAGTCAAAATGCACCTTATATTCAAATGTATGATTACAAAACGCCGGGGAATCCAGGACAAGGTTATTTATATACCAATAATAAGGTGTTTGGCATCCAAATCGGTAACAATGCGAATGCCCGTTCTAATGATGGCTCCGTATCCGGTATTGCTATCGGTGACTATTCCCAATCTCGTGCGTTGGGTATCGGTTTAGGCCATTATGCTCAATCTGAACAAATCGGTGCTATTGCTGTTGGCTCTGCTGCTAAAGCAAAAGGTTTTAACTCCTTGGCTATGATGCGTCAAGCCTATGCTGGTGAACAATATGCGGCAGCTATCGGTACAGCTGCATCTGCACAAGGTAAAGCTAGCTTGGCTATGGGTCACTCTGCATTAGCAACAGGTGAACAATCTATTGCTATCGGGTCTGCAAATCCAACACCAATGAAGGATGATAAAGGCACACCGTATACAGCATATGACGGAAGTACTAATACCCAAGCTAACGCTGCTCGTTCTATTGCTATCGGTCAAGGTGCTAAATCAAATACTATAGATAGTGTTGCTATGGGTACAGGTGCTAATGTAGCAGCAGGCTCAAATTCTGCAGGCGACGCTTATGCAAGAGGCGTGGCCATTGGTAATCGTGCTACATCTCAAGGTATTCAAGGTGTAGCTATCGGTAACGGTGCAGCACATTATCGTGATAATGCAGTTGCTCTTGGTAACAATGCGCAAACTCGTGCGAAAGACGGCATCGCTATTGGTAACAATGCTGAATCCGGTATTCAAAATGATCCTCAATACAAAGTAAATAATTCCGTTGCTGTAGGTAACTCCGCGCGTGCTCATGGTGGTTCCGGTGTGGCATTGGGTAATGATACATATGCATTGGGCGGATCTTCTGTAGCAGCAGGTAATGCGGCATGGGCATTAAGTGAACGTTCCACTGCTATCGGTAACAATGCTCATTCTGAAGGTTACGGCTCTATTGCTATGGGTCGTGAAGCAAGTGCGTTAAGTACTCAAGATGGGGACAAGAAAAATGTTGTGGCTATCGGTGATGATGCACAAGCAACTGGGTCCCGTTCCATTGCATTGGGTGTAAGTGCTCAAGCTGGTACATTAGAACGTGTACGTGATCGTAGTGTTTATAAAGATAATCCTGAATTAATCACTAAACTTAAAGCTCAAAAAGAAGTGACTGATGCGGTAGCAATCGGTAGCGAAGCAAGCGTACAAGAAAACGAAGGCTTAGCTCTCGGTAGCAAAGCAACAGTAAATAACGTTCGTGGCGTTGCCTTAGGTGCTAATTCTGTAACAGCTGCTCCGGTAAGCACTGCTAGTGAAACTATTAACGGCTTGAAATATAACTATGCCGGTGGCACTGCTGATTCCACAGTTAGCGTTGGTAACAATTCTACAAAACGTACAATCACTAACGTAGCTGCTGGTCGTGTGAATGCACAATCTACAGATGCTATTAACGGTAGCCAGTTATATGGCGTTGCTAATGCAGTAGGTAATGTAGCTAACAGCACTACAAATATTTTGGGCGGTAATGCTAAGGTTGACCAAAACGGTACTATCACCATGACTAATATTGGTGATACAGGTAAAAATACCGTTCATGAAGCTATTAAATCCGCAAACTCCGGTTGGGAACTTCAAGTTAATGGCCAAAAGGTAAAAGACGTAAAAGCGCCTAACCGTACAGTGAACTTTAACGCTGGTAATAATATTAAATTAGAAGGCTCCGGAGACAATGTTACGGTTGCAACTGTTGATGACGCAAGATTCAACTCCGTTACAACAGGCAATGTATCCATGAGCACAAGAGGTATCAATGCTGGTGGGTATCAAATTACCAATGTACAATCTGGTGGCGATACATTAACTAACGCGGCTAATATCGGTGATATCTCTCGTATTGCGGCTAAATACGATAAATACTTACAACGTGGTGCTGCTACTTATGAAGCAAACGGTAACGGCAAAATTAACATGACCGGTACAAACGGTTTGACTGCTGAAGTAACAGGTTTGAAAAATACGTATGTTACATCCGGTACAGTATCCAATGACGGTAAGAGATTGACATTGACACGTAATGACAATCAAACATTCGATGTTGATATCTCTAAAATTTCTAATGGTCTTTCCAAAACTGATTACCGTTTGATTGCAAACCCTGCAGCAGGTAGCAACGGCGAATATAAAGTAGCTGCTGATGGTAGCATGACATTGACTGTTGCTGATGCTGATGGTTCTAACCCTAGACAAGTTAAGTTGACGAACCTTGCTTCTAAAGAGCAACAAGATATTAACACTACTAATATCACAAATAACACTAACAAAATCGCTAAAGGTTTGAGCTTCCAAGGCGATAACAACGTTAAAATTAATAAACAACTTGGCGATACTTTAGGTATTACTGGTGGCGCTACAGGTGCTTTATCTGACAACAACATCGGTGTTGTAGCTAAAGACGGTAACCTTAATGTTAAGTTGGCAAAAGACCTAACAGGTTTGAACAGCGTAACTGCAGGTTCTGTTCGTGTAGGTAAACATAGCGACAATAAAAACTATGTAACTGGTTTGGACAATAAAGAATGGAATGTTCAAAACCCTACAATCACATCTGGTCGTGCAGCAACTGAAGATCAGTTGAAAAAAGTGTCTGATGAAATCAAGACTACTAATGCGGCTAAAACAGATTACCGCTTGATCAACAATACAAATTCTGCAGATGGTTCTTACTCTGTAGAAAACAATAAAGTTGATTTGAAAGTTAAAGATGAAGCTCATCCTAACAACCCTGCTAATACGGTAACAATCAACAATATCGCATCCAAAACTGAATTGGATAAATTGACAGAACGTGCTGTTAAATATGATCTTAACGGTACTACTATTAATAAAAACAAGGTTACTTTGGAAGGCCAAGGTGGCACAACAATTACTAACTTGAAAGCCGGCGAAGTATCCTCTACTTCTACAGATGCTGTAAATGGTAGTCAATTGCATGATGTAAAAATCGAAGCAGGTAAACATTCAAAAGTAACTGTTTCTGATGATAACCTCAAATTGACAACTACTCCTGCTACAAGCACTGAAGGTGCTAAATATGATCTTCGTTTGAACAACAAAGTGACATTGGGTAGCGGTAACAATCAAGTAGTTCTTGATGGTACTGCAGGCAGAGTGACTGCTGGTGCTGTTGTAATGGGTGCTCAAACTGTTCAAAATACGAAACATGCAAGCGAAACTGGTAATTATGTAACTAATTTAAGCAATAAAAACTGGGATTCCACATCTATCGTATCCGGTCGTGCTGCGACTGAAGATCAGTTGAAAAAAGTTAGCGAACAAATTACTCAACAAGGTAGCAGTGCAACTGACTATCGTCTTGTAAGAAACTCCAGCGCTGACGGCTCCTACAAGGTAAATGACAATGGTGAAGTATCCTTGACTGTAGAGGATAAAAACCATGCAGGCGTTAAAGAGCAAGTTACAATCAATAACATTGCATCCAAATCTTCCGTAGATAAATTGACTGATCGTGCAGTTAAATACGACATCAATAACGGTGTTGTTGATAAAACTAAGGTAACATTGGAAGGTGCGAACGGTACTACTATTACAAATGTAAAAGATGGTGCTGTAACAGCTACATCCACAGATGCTATCAACGGCAGCCAATTGTTCAAGACTAAAGAAGAATTGATTAATAAAGGCATGAAATTCGGTGCTGACTCCGGTAACGTAATCAATAAAAAACTTGGTGAACAAGTAAATGTTAAAGGTGGCATTACAGAAGCATCCAAATTGACTGCTGAAGATAACATCGGTGTTGTATCTGATGGCTCTAACGACTTGAAAGTTCGTTTGGCTAAAGACCTTAAAGGTTTGAACAGCGTAACTGTAGGTGATACAAAAGTTACTTCTAACGGTGTAACTATTAGCAACGGTGCTACAAATAATGCATCTGTATCCCTTACTAAAACTGGCTTGGATAATGGTGGTAACAAGATTACTAACGTTGCTCGTGGTACAATCGACAGCGATGCAGTAAACTTGGCACAATTGAAAGAAGTATCCAACAGTGCATCTGCAGCAAATACGAAGGTAGCTGAAGGCAAAAACATTAAAGTTGATGAAAGCATCGACAATGTAACTAAAGCTAAAACGTATACTGTAGGCTTGAAAGATGAAGTAACATTAGGCTCTGGTAATACAGCTATCAATATTAACGGTACAACAGGTATTGTAAAAGCTGGCGACGGTGCTAATGCTGTAACTATCAATGGCACAAATGGTACTATCAACTCCGGTAAAGTAACAATCAATGGTACTACAGGTACTGTTAACGAATTGACTAACAGAATTTGGAATCCTAATGCTATTACTAATGGTCAAGCTGCGACAGAAGATCAATTGAAAGTAGTAGACAATAAAATTGATACTACAAAAACTGAAATCGTAGAAAAAGGCTTGAACTTCCAAGGCGATGCAGGTACTGCAATTCATAAAGACCTTGGTCAAACATTGAAAATCTCTGGTGGTCAAGCTGACGCATCTAAACTTTCAGAAAATAACATCGGCGTAGTTAATAACAACGGCGTATTGAATGTTAAACTTGCTAAAGATTTAACAGGTTTGAACAGTGTAACAACTGGTGCTACAACTATTAACAACAATGGTTTGACAATCGGTGGTAACACATTTGTTACAAGCAACGGCTTCAATGCTAACGATACTCAAATCACAAACGTGAAAGCTGGTACAGAGGATAACCATGCAGTTAACCTTAAACAGTTGAAAGAAGTATCCAACAACGCAGCGGCAGCTAAAACTGTTGTAAAAGCAGGCAAAAACATCAATGTAACTGATTCTGAAGATCCACTTACTAAAGCTAAGACTTATACAGTTGGCTTACAAGACACAGTAACATTGGGTTCCGGCAATACTGCTGTTAATATCGACGGCACAAAAGGTATTGTGAAAGCTGGTGAAGGCAATAATGCTGTAACTATCAACGGTACAAACAGCACAATTAATGCTGGTAACGTAGCGATTGACGGTGTAACAGGCAATATCAATTCCGGTAAAGTTCTTGTTAACGGTGCTAAAGGTACTGTAAACAACTTAACAAATATCACTTGGGATGCTGACCATATCACAAGCGGTCAAGCTGCAACAGAAGATCAATTGAAAGTTGTTGATAAGAAAATTACTGACAATGGTAGCAACTTGACTAAGAAGGGCTTGAACTTCAAAGGCGATGACGCTACAAGCATTCATAAAGATCTTGGCGAAACATTGGAAATCAACGGTGGCATTTCTGATGCATCTAAATTATCCAACAATAACATCGGTGTGGTATCTGAAAAC
>OBJO01000507.1_pt1 | contig 16982 bp, 16 predicted proteins | sample 1481741 | NCBI WGS metagenome assembly OBJO01 (sample SAMN06140803, study PRJEB22556) | human gut metagenome | host: Homo sapiens | place: China: Beijing | collected 2014 | reverse complement strand
ATTATACCATACCAAGAGCTATTAGGGAACTATGACGTGCGCGGCTTGCCGCGTGGGATGCCGCCGATTATACCATACCAAGAGCTATTAGGGAACTATGACCATTGTTAATATAGTCCGTCAAATTCACGAATTATACCATACCAAGAGCTATTAGGGAACTATGACATACCGGCAAACCACAAAGCGCCAGCGCGGATTATACCATACCAAGAGCTATTAGGGAACTATGACGGGGGGACAAGCGTCCCCCCATATTGGCGGATTATACCATACCAAGAGCTATTAGGGAACTATGACGTCAAGGGCTCTTGCGGTCATACCCGGGCTATTATACCATACCAAGAGCTATTAGGGAACTATGACCCGCCGCCGCGGGCGGCGACGGCGGGCGTGATTATACCATACCAAGAGCTATTAGGGAACTATGACCGTGATCGACGCCTGGAAAGTGGCAATGTGATTATACCATACCAAGAGCTATTAGGGAACTATGACGCTATCCATGTACAGATCAGCGAGGATGCCATTATACCATACCAAGAGCTATTAGGGAACTATGACGTGCGCGGCTTGCCGCGTGGGATGCCGCCGATTATACCATACCAAGAGCTATTAGGGAACTATGACCATTGTTAATATAGTCCGTCAAATTCACGAATTATACCATACCAAGAGCTATTAGGGAACTATGACATACCGGCAAACCACAAAGCGCCAGCGCGGATTATACCATACCAAGAGCTATTAGGGAACTATGACGGGGGGACAAGCGTCCCCCCATATTGGCGGATTATACCATACCAAGAGCTATTAGGGAACTATGACGTCAAGGGCTCTTGCGGTCATACCCGGGCTATTATACCATACCAAGAGCTATTAGGGAACTATGACCCGCCGCCGCGGGCGGCGACGGCGGGCGTGATTATACCATACCAAGAGCTATTAGGGAACTATGACCGTGATCGACGCCTGGAAAGTGGCAATGTGATTATACCATACCAAGAGCTATTAGGGAACTATGACGCTATCCATGTACAGATCAGCGAGGATGCCATTATACCATACCAAGAGCTATTAGGGAACTATGACCGACATTGAACGCCTGGGGCCTGCTGCACAAATTATACCATACCAAGAGCTATTAGGGAACTATGACATGCCCGGCCCAATGGGACAATTTCAGCAGATTATACCATACCAAGAGCTATTAGGGAACTATGACCCAGGAGGCGGCGCTCACCAGATACCAGCCATTATACCATACCAAGAGCTATTAGGGAACTATGACAGTAGTCAATGGCTTTTGCCAACGCGCGAAATTATACCATACCAAGAGCTATTAGGGAACTATGACTTGTGGCCCATTGCCGTGACTTCCCGCAGGATTATACCATACCAAGAGCTATTAGGGAACTATGACGGTGCGCGTTATTTCGTTGCGGTTGTCGCCATTATACCATACCAAGAGCTATTAGGGAACTATGACTCCTTAGCCTATACCGTGTCAATCTGCCCCATTATACCATACCAAGAGCTATTAGGGAACTATGACGCGCTACACAAGCTGGGACGTCGCCATTCTATTATACCATACCAAGAGCTATTAGGGAACTATGACGCGTGACCGCCGATTCCGCAGAGATGAAATATTATACCATACCAAGAGCTATTAGGGAACTATGATTTACCCCTTACTCCGGCAGCTCCTCCTACTATTATACCATACCAAGAGCTATCAGGGAACTATGATTTTCGGATAATCGATAATGCACTCCGATGTATTATACCATATCAGCACAATATGCGCAGAATCTACCACAAATTTTCCCCGCAGGTCTTGCAACGGCCTGCGGGTTTTGTTATAATTTAGGTTTGTTGAGCAACTTAGGATTTTAGGCTCCGCTGCCGGCTGCTGGTCGGCAGCGCAAACCCCGCAAGGCTGGCGGTCTTGCGCGTGGTCAAAATCTATCCGCCGGAGTATATTGTATGAATATGAAAAATCTGTCCGTCCGTCGCCTTGTGCGCTGCGCTGTCATTGCGGCTGTCTATGTGGTCGTCTGCCTTGTGCTGGCCCCGTTCAGCTACGGCGCGGTGCAGGTCCGCGTGGCCGAGGCCCTCTGCCTGCTGCCGGTGTTCGGCGCCGAGTATATCGTCGGCGTCACGCTGGGCTGCTTTTTGGCAAATCTGCTCGGCTCCACCGTCGTTGACGTGGTGTTCGGCACGCTGGCGACCCTGCTGGCCTGCCTTGTGACCTACAAGCTGCGCGACATCCGCGTGAAGGGGCTGGCCATTCCGGCATCCCTGCCGCCCGTTGTCTTTAATATGATCATTGTCGGCGCGTTCGAGATCACCTTCTTCTTCTCGGACGGCGCACCCACGGCGATGCTGGCGGTGTTCAATGCCGTTACTGTCGGCATTGGCGAGCTCATCAGCTGCACGATTCTGGGTGTGGCGCTCGTCAAGCTGATCGAAAGCAACGCGGGTCTGAACAAAATTTTTACAGAAGAATAACGCGGTAACATCTATGTGCCCGGAACTGATTTTGTGGGATTGGAACGGTACCCTGCTCGATGATGTCGATCTCTGCGTGGACGCGCTCAACCGTCTGCTGGCAGGATTCGGCTACCCGCAGCGGTATGACCACGAGCGGTACCGGGCCATTTTTGGCTTTCCCATCGAGGAATATTACGTCCGCGCGGGGTTTGACTTTACAAAGCACAGCTTTGCAGAGCTGGCCGAAAAATACATGGAGGACTACGTCCCCGCCAGTGCGGCCTGCCCGCTGGCAGACGGCGCCATTGACGCGCTGGAGGCGTTTAAGGCCGCGGGGCTGCGGCAGGTCATTCTGTCGGCCAGCAATCTGGACACGCTGCGGCGTCAGACCGACGAGCGCGGCGTGACGGGCTATTTTGACCGTCTGCTGGGTCTGGGCGACATCTACGCCAAGAGCAAGGTCGAGGTCGGGCTGGCCTATTTAAAGGAAAACGGCTTTGACCCGGCACGCGCCGTCATGATCGGCGATTCCGTCCACGACCATGAGGTTGCACAGGCGCTGGGCGTGCGCTGCGTTTTGCAGTCCGGCGGCCACCAGCCGCCGGAAAAATTGAGGGAAACAGGCGCACCGGTTGTAAAGGGATTGCGCGAAGCCGCGGCGCTGATTTTGGAATAAGGGCTTACGGGAGGCTGTAGGGGCGGATGCTTGCATCCGCCCGCGGGGCGTCGAGGACGCCGCCCCCCTGCAAACAACTGCCCGCCGTTATGATGCGGGTCGATGCGAGCATCGACCCCTACAACAGAGGAGCAACACAATGTCTGACCGCATAAAAGGCTCCGCCTTGACGATGGGCGGCGCGGCGTGCTGGGGCGTTTCGGGCTGCATGGGGCAGTACCTGTTCACCCGCGAGGGGATGGATTCGACCTGGCTCGTGCCCATCCGGCTGTTTCTGGCGGGGCTGATCCTGTGCGGATTCTTTTTTATAAAGGACCGCAAAACAGAAAAATTAAATATATTACGAAATACACCCGCGCAGGTTTGACATGAACCCCTGTGCGGGTGTATTATAGTATCATGTGTAAAACTATATAAAACCACTATTAGCCGCACCTCTACACGCGGCGGAAAATACAGGGGAACTGTTATGTCTTTTTTTGAAAAACTGTTCGGCTCTTTCTCGGACAAGGAACTCAAGCGCATCAACCCGCTCAAGGACAAGGTCCTTGCCCTTGAGCCGGAGATGGCCAAGCTGACCGACGACGAGCTGAAGGCCAAAACCACCGAATTTAAAGAGCGCCTCGCCAAAGGCGAGACTCTCGACGACCTGCTGCCCGAGGCGTTTGCCGTATGCCGTGAGGCTGACTGGCGCGTGCTTGGCATGAAGCCCTACCCCGTGCAGATCATCGGCGGCATCGTGCTGCACCGCGCCTGCATCGCCGAGATGCAGACCGGTGAAGGCAAGACGCTGGTCGCTACCATGCCCACCTACCTGAACGCCTTGACCGGCGAGGGCGTGCATGTTGTCACCGTCAACGATTACCTGGCCCGCCGCGACTCCGAGTGGATGGGCAAGGTCTACCGCTTCCTGGGTCTGACCGTCGGTCTGGTCGTCCACGGCGTCGAGGCCGGGGACCGCAAGAAGGCCTACGAGGCCGACGTCACCTATGGCACGAACAACGAGTTCGGCTTTGACTACCTGCGCGACAACATGGTCGTCTACAAGGCCAACATGGTGCAGCGCGGCCATGCGTTTGCCATCGTGGACGAGGTCGACTCCATCCTGATCGACGAGGCCCGTACCCCGCTGATCATCAGCGGCAAGGGCGAGGATTCCAGCGTGATGTACAAGCGCGCGGACGACTTTGCCAAGACGCTGAAAAAGAGTGTTATCGTCGAGCTGGACGACAAGGTCGAGGCCGAGGAGCAGGTAGACGGCGATTACGTCGTGGACGAAAAGCGCAAGACCGCTACCCTGACCGAGTCCGGCGTCAAAAAGGCCGAGGCGTTCTTCCACGTCGAGAACCTGGCCGACGCCGACAATATGTCGCTGCGCCATTACATTGACGGTGCGATCAAGGCCCGCGGCGTTATGCACCGCGATACCGACTATATCGTCAAAGACGGTGAGGTCATCATCGTCGACGAGTTCACGGGCCGTCTGATGTATGGCCGCCGCTTCAACGACGGCCTGCATCAGGCCATCGAGGCCAAAGAAGGCGTGACCGTTGCCGCCGAGAGCAAGACGCTGGCCACCGTCACCTTCCAGAACTACTTCCGCATGTACAAAAAGCTGTCCGGCATGACCGGTACAGCCTCCACCGAGGCCGACGAGTTCAGCGAAATTTACGGCCTGAACATCGTCAGCATCCCCACCAACAAGCCCCGCGCCCGCAAGGACCTGCCCGACAGCGTCTACAAGACCGTCAACGGCAAGTACAACGCCGTCATTGAGCAGGTCGCCGAGTGCCACGCCAAGGGTCAGCCTGTCCTGGTCGGCACCGTCAGCGTCGAAAAGAGCGAGGCCCTGTCCAAGCTGCTGAAAAAGAAAGGCATCGAGCACAACGTCCTGAACGCGAAGCAGCATGAGCGAGAGGCCGAGATCGTCGCGCAGGCCGGCAAGCAGGGCGCGGTCACCATCGCCACCAACATGGCGGGCCGCGGTACCGATATTATGCTGGGCGGCAACGTGACCTACATGGCCAAGGCGGCCCTTAAAAAGGAGCTGTCCAAGGAGCTGACCGCCAACCTGGCCGAGCTGAAGGATGCCTACGAGCATGAGAAGGCCCGCGCCAAGGCCAGCGGCACCGAGCTGCCTACCCCGCCGGAGGCCGGTATTGATGCCAAACTCGAGATGCTGATGACCGAGTGCGACGGCCACGCCGAGACCGAGGACGCCGAAATTCTCCATGCCCGCAAGCGTTTTGAGGAACTGTGCGAGGAATTTACCCCCGAGGTCAAGCGCGAGGCGGAGGTTGTCCGCAATGCGGGCGGCCTGTTCATCATCGGCACCGAGCGCCACGAGAGCCGCCGTATCGACAACCAGCTGCGCGGCCGTGCAGGCCGTCAGGGCGACCCGGGTGCATCCCGCTTCTTCCTGAGCCTGGAGGACGATCTGATGCGCATTTTCGGCGGTGACCGCGTCCAGAACCTCATGGATTCCCTGGGCCTCGACGAGGATGTGCCCATCGAGAACAAGCTCATCACCAACACCATCGAGAGCGCCCAGAAGAAGCTCGAAGCGTCGAACTTTGCAATTCGTAAGCAGGTGCTGCAGTATGACGACGTCATGAACCAGCAGCGCGAGATCATCTACAAGCAGCGCCAGATGGTGCTGGACGGTGAGGACATCTCCGGCAAGCTGCACGAGATGATGCGCCAGGCCATCGACGATGCCTGCACGAACTACCTGAACGGCGAGACCGCCGACGACTGGGATTTTGCCGGGCTGCGCCGCCACTTCATGAACTGGCTGTGCCTGCCCACCGACTTCAACTATACCACCGAGCAGTTGGGCGACCTGACGAAGGAGGGCATTGCCGACGAGCTGTACAAGCGCGGCATGGACATCCTGACCGCCAAGGAAAAGCGCTACGGTGCCAAGACGATGCGCGAGCTTGAGCGCATCTGCCTGCTGCGCAATGTTGACAGCAAGTGGATGGAGCACATCGACAACATGGACCAGCTCAAGCAGGGCATGGGCCTGCGCGGCTACGGCCAGCATGACCCTGTGGTCGAGTACCGCATCGAGGGCTTCGCGATGTTCGATGAGATGATCGCGTCGATCCGCGAGGATGCCGTCCACATGCTGCTGACGATTGAGATCCGCCAGCAGAACGCCGAGCCGAAGCGTGAGCAGATCGCCAAGCCCACCGGCGATAATGCGCCCGGTGATACCGGTGCCAAGGCCCCGGCCCCCGTCCGCGTGACGAAGATCGGCCGCAACGATCCCTGCCCCTGCGGCAGCGGCCTGAAGTGGAAAAAGTGCACCTGCAAAGAGTACCACCCCGACCTGTAAGCAATACAAAAGGCGCTGCCCGGGATAAGGCGGCGCCTTTGTTGTAGGGGGCGTCTTAGACACCCCGCAGCATGGCCGCCCTCTCCGTAGGGGCGGATTCCATATCCGCCCGCGGAGGGGTCAAGACCCCTCCCCTACAATGCTTTTTTGAATGGGTAGAGTTGTAGGGGCCGCACATGTGCGGCCCGCAGCTTTCCCGCAAACGACCGCTTATTTTTATGCCGCGGGCCGGGCATGCCCGGCCCCTACGGTGGCAGCGTCTCTGTAGGGGCGAACATGGTTCGCCCGCCCGTTCACCACTTTCCCTTTTAACGAGGTAACATCATGAAAGCCCGAATCATCCGCGAACCCCGCTGCGCCCTACTCTGGCGCATTGACGAAAGCTACCCCAACTATGCCGCCATCGCCCGCGCGGCCAGGCGCTATGACGTCAAGCTCCGCCCCGTCGCGGACGGCGACCTCGGCGGCATCGTCGGGGACCTCTGCGCGGGCAGGCCGGCCCCGGCGTTTGCGCCGCTTATCGCGGTGCCGGACCGCCCGGCCATCATCGTCAGCGGACTGCGCCATGACAACGGCGAGTTGGGCGCGTTCCTTGACCTTATCAAAATGGGCGGCGCGTCCATTCCGGTGCGCAGCATGGTCACGCCCACCAGCAAGGGCTGGACGCTGGCAAACCTGCTGCTGGAATTAAACACCGAGCACGAGACCGTGCAGGGCGGCAACGCATGAAGCGCCGCCTGACCGCGCTGCTGCTGGTACTGCTTTGTCTGCCGCTGACCGCCTGCCAAAAGCAGCAAAATTTGTACAGTGCCACCTGGTTCGACCTGTTCGACACTGTCGCCATCGTGCAGGGCTATGCCGACAGCCAGGACAGCTGGAACGCCCAGACACAGGCTATGTACAGCGATTTACAGCGCTATAACGAATTGTTTGACATCTACCACCACTATGATGGCGTCATCAACCTGTATGATGTCAACGCCCGGGCCGCCGCTGCGCCGGTGCAGGTCAGCGACGAGCTGTACGCATTTTTGCGCTGGTGCAAAGACACCGCTTACCCTGCCGCCAACGGCGCGACGAACATCGCCGCAGGTGCGGTGCTGCGCCTGTGGCACGATGCGCGGGAAAGCGACTCTCCTGCCCCGCCAGACGCGGACGCCATCGCGGCGGCGCTGGTGCATATCGACATAGAGGATCTGGTTCTGGACGATGCAGCACAAACCGTCTATTTTGCTGACCCGGAGATGGCGCTCGACGTCGGTGCGGTGGGCAAGGGCTACGCTGTGGAGCAGACCGCCCGGGCCGCACAGGCCCGCGGGCTGACCAGCGCCCTGCTGAACATCGGCGGCAACGTGCGCGCCATCGGCACAAAGCCCGGCGGCAAGCCCTGGACCGCGGGTGTTGAGAACCCCTGGGGCGATGACCCCGCGTACATACAGGCCGTCGAGCTGGCCGACGGCGACAGCCTGGTCATCAGCGGCGACTACCAGCGCTACTTTGAGTACGACGGCGTGCGGTACGCCCACCTGATCGATCTGACGACGGGCTACCCTGCCCGCTACGTCAGCAGCGTGGCCGTGCTGGCCCGCGCCGACACCGGAGGTCTGGCCGACGCGCTTTCCACCGGGCTGTTCTGTCTGCCCGAGGAGACCGGCCAGGCCCTGGCCGCGCAAAACCACTATGCCGTCCTCTGGATGCACCCTGACGAGACCACGAGCCGGAGCGCAGACTGGCCGCAATAAAAATAACCCCCGATTGCCTGAAATCGGGGGTTATATATTTGCTGTAAATTTATACAAACTGTACAATTCTCACCGCTGCGGATTGATGATCGTGCGCCAATCGAGGTCGCCGTGCTCCAGGCCGTGGATGAGGACCTCGGCGGTGGCGATGTTTGTGGCAACGGGAACGTTGTGCACGTCACAGATGCGCAGCAGGTTCATCTCGTTCGGCTCGCTGGGCTTGGCGCTGATGGGGTCGCGGAAGAAGAGCAGCATGTCCACTTCCTCACAGGCGATGCGCGCCACGATCTGCTCGGCACCGCCGTGGCCGCCGGGCAGGAACTTTGTAACCTTCAGCCCGGCGTTTTCCTCCACCAGGCGGCCGGTCGTGCCGGTTGCCAGCAGACGGTGCTGCTCCAAAATATGGCGATACGCCATACAAAACTGCACCATCAACTCCTTTTTGGAGTCATGGGCTATCAATGCAATCGTCATAGGTAAATGCCACCATCCTTCGCAGCAAAGTACAATATATTAAAAGGTAAGCGGGACGCGCTGCCCGCACAAACGCTTTGCCATGGCCTGTCCGGCCACAACGGCGGGATCCGCAGCGGGCGGTACCGTGCCGTTGGCCCCGGCCAGCTGCAGAACGCGGCTTTCGGGGATGACCGCCAAAAGCTGCACCCCGACGGTGTCGATGCACTCGTCCAGATCAGCCACGGCAGCGTTTTTGCCGAAGCTCTCGCGCCGGACGCGGTTCATCACCAGGCGCACGGCGCTCTGCGGGCGTCCGCCTGCCAGCAGCCGGTCCGCCACGATCTTGCCGTCGCGCAGGGCCACGGGGTCGGGCGTCAGCACCAGCAGGGCCTTGTCCGCCACGGTGGAGGCCGCTGTGAACGGCGCACCCATGCCGGCAGCGGTGTCCAGCAGGATAAAATCAAAATAGGGCCGCATAGCGGTCAGCAGACGTCCCAGCGGGGCCGCCTCCACCGCGCCGCCCTCATACGGGGCGCTGATGACGGACAGCCCGGGGTACAGCGGGCTGGGCACAACGGCCTTGGCCCCCTCGCATCTGCCGCACAAAACATCCTCAATGTCGTAAACGGTGCGGCCATAGACGCCTGCGATAATGTCCACGCTGCGCAGACCGGAGTCCAGCTCCACCAGCAGGGTCTTGCGGCCCAGCCGTGCCAGACAGGCCCCCAGCAGTACCGAGACGGTACTTTTTCCGGTACCGCCCTTGCCGGAGCAGACCATGATACACTGTGCGTTCATGTCGGCTCCTCTCCACAGTTGCATTAACACTATCTCGCATATATTCTATCACACTTCCGGCTGGACTGCAACTGGCTTTTTGTCAAAATGTGACATGTTCTTTTTGAAGAAAATCACGATAAGGAAAACTTTTTGATGCACTAAATCGGCAGAATGCCCAAGCGCACCCGATGGGGGTTGAGCGGCGCTCCGCAATCATCCGCCAAAGACAGCATCCAGCACAGCGCGCAGGATGGGCGCGGCGTTGGACCCGCCACCGCCGTATTCCAGCACGACGGCCATGGCGATTTGCGGGTCGTCCGCGGGCGCATAGCCGATCAGCACCGAGTCGACATAGTGCCCGCCGCTGGGCAGGGTGTCCGCCAGCTGGGGACTGCCGGTCTTGGCCGCGCAGGCCACGGGGGCCTCGCGCAGGACGCGGGTCGTCCGGGCCATCCGCTTCATGCCGTCGCGGATGGGGCCGAACACGCCCTCGCCGCCCGAAATCGTGGTGAACGTCGGGGCGTACTGCCAGACGGTCTCGCCGGTGGCGGCGTTCACGGCGCGGTCCGCAAAATGCAGGGCGGGCCGCTGCCCGCAGTTGGCCAGCGTGGCCGCGTAGGCCGCCAGCTGCAGCGGCGTCACGGCGGTGTTGCCCTGCCCGATGGCGGCGATCAGAGTCAGCCCGGCCTGGTAGTTTTCGTCGCTGCTCCACGTCAGGCGGCCCTGTGCCTCGGTGATTTCAACGCCGGTGGGCGTGGCCAGTCCTAACTGGCGTGCCATCGCGGAAAACACATCCACGCCCAGCCGCCGCCCGACATCGTAAAAGAAGATGTTGCAGCTGTACTCCAGCGCCGTGCGCAGGTCTACCGGCCCGCCGTGGCCGTATTGCAGGCAGCCCGGCTGGTAGCCGCTGTAAAACCCGTACCGCCCGGTGCAGTTGACCGTGGCGGCGGGGTCGATGCCCGCGGTCAGCGCCGCCGCGGCCACGGCGGGCTTGAAGGCCGACCCCGGCGCGTACAGCCCCTGGCAGACGCGGTCCAGCAGCGGCGCGGCAGCATCGGCGGAGAGCGCCGCGTAGTCTGCGCGGTAGCGGTTCAGATCGAAGCCCGGCACGCTGGCGGCGGCCAGGATGCCGCCGGTCTGCACATCCACGACCACCGCCGCCCCGGCACGGCACTCCCGCCCGGCCCCGGCAGCCTTGGTGGTGCGCAGAACCTCGATTTGGGATAAAAGCGCGTTTTGCAGTTCTTTTTGCAGAGCGCTGTCCACGGTCAGCACCAGCGTGGCCCCGGGCGCAGCATCCCGCAGGGGCACGGTGCGGCGCACAGCGCCGTCAAAGCCGGTGTTCACGAGCACCCGCCCGTCCTGCCCGCGGAGCAGGTCGTCATAGGCGGCCTCCAACCCGCTCTGCCCGATGACAGCATCCATCGCAAGGCCGCGCCGCCGGGCAGTGGGCCACTGCTCTGCCGTGATCGGCCCGGTGAAGCCCAGCGCATGGGGCAGCAGCGTGCCGTTCGGCCAGGTGCGCACGCCACGGGCGGCGGCCCGCACTGCGCCGCTCTGCACAAGATCGGCCTTGTAAAACGACGTCAGAACGTCACTGCCGACGCCCTGCATCACGAGCAGCTCCCCCGCCGACGCGGCAGCAAAAAAGGCAGCAAGCTGTGTTTCCACATCCTTGCTGCCTGTCAGGCTCTCTATGGCTTTTACGGTCTCGCGCAGGTCGGTGCCCGGCGGCGCCGGGATGCGCAGGTAGACGTCATACACGGTGGTGTCGCGGGCCAGAACGACCCCGGCGCTGTCCACGATGGCCCCGCGCGCGGCGTGCTGGGTCACGGTGTAGCTGGCGGAGCTGGCCTCGGCGGCCTTGTCGGCGTAGTAGTCGGCGCGGACGAACTGCATCCAGGCCAGCCGCGCGAAGAACGCCGCAAACACCGCGCCGCACAGCACCATCAGCACCGCCACGCGGACGCGGCGGCGGTGGGAGTTTTTGCGGTTGGCCATGGGATCACCTCGGTAAAAAATGGATTTGTTTGTCAGGAAATGGGACATGTAGTGGCGCGGCAGCCATTCACTGCGCGGGCCGATGGCGGGCATCGACCCCTACAAACCGCGCTGCCTATTTATTGTACCCAAAATTCGACGAAAAAGCAATTACTTTTTCACGAAATAGACCGTGCCCCACAAATCGGCGGTGTCGGTCAGCGGGACCTGCGCGGTCAGGCCGTCGGCGTCGGGGGCGGGCGCGGCGGCCAGTGTGCCCAGCCAGTCCCCGCCTGCGGTGGTTACGATGTCCCCTGCCGTCAGTGCGCAGTCGGCAGGCAGACCGGTCAGGACCCACTGCCCCGGCGTGACTAACCCGGCATAGCTGCCGCAAAGCCCGGCAGCGGCGGAAAATTCCACAGTGCAGGTGTCGCCGTCCGTGCGGGTGACGACCCCTGCGTACCGCCCGCCCGCGTCGAGGACGGCATTTCCCGGCGCAGTGTCCGGGCAGGCCAGCGTGAAACCGCCGACGCCCCGGGCCACGACCCGCGCCGGGGTGACGCCGGTGATGCCCCGCCCGCAGCCGACAAGCTGCCGCAGGGCGGCGTTCTCGGCCAGCGCATCGGCAGACTGCGCCAGCTGTTGATGCAGCGTGAAATTTTCCTGCTGCAGGGCGTCCAGCCGGGTCATGTAGTGCCCGCCGACAATGCGGTCTACCCGAGCCAGCGCGGCGGGCCGGAGTGCCGCCAGCTGCGGCAGGGCCAGCAAAAGCGCGGCCAGCACCAGTGGCACGGCCCAGCGCCAACGCCGCCTGCGGCGGCATGAAAGATCCAGCTGCACAAACATCACCCCAAGGCAGAATATGCCTTGCAGGACGGGGTTAGACTTTGGTATAATACAGAAAGAATACAGCGCATGTAGGGGCGGGCATTGCTCGCCCGCGGAACGCAGTGGCAGCCGCAAAGTTCCCGGGTCGATGACGAGCATCGACCCCTACAGCGTAGGGGCGGATCCCCATCCGCCCGGACATTTTCCGCTGCCGCACACGACCGCGTGCGAACCATGTTCGCCCCTACAAATTAAGAAAGGTCAACTTTTATGAAATACAAGCTCCTGTTACTCGATATAGACGGCACGCTGCGGCCCGGCAGCTGTGAGCGTGTGCCGAAGGAAAACGCCGAGGCCGTCTGCGCCGTGCAGAAGGCCGGCGTCAAGATCGCAATTGCCACGGGCCGCGGGCGCATCGGCGTGGGCAAGGGCCTGCTGCGCAGCATCCGGCCCGACTACTGGGTCTGCGCGGGCGGTGCGCAGCTGGTGGACTACAAGGGCGCAGACCTGGCCCTGCACCGCCTGACAACCGAGGAAATGTACGCGCTGGTGGACTTTTTTGAGGATTACGACCTGCCGCTGCGCTTTACCTACCACGACGCGAACTACGCCTACCTCGGCTATGAGGAGTTCGCCCGCCGCGAGCGGGAGAAAAATCTGGCGCTGAACATCGTGGACGGCGAGGATCAGGACAAGCATCTGGAGGAGATGCCCTTCGGTGCGTTCGGCTTTCTCTCGCAGGAGATGGCCGACAGATTTCAGGAAAAATACGGCTATCTGGGGCTGAATTTCCTGTTCTCCTACCCCGGCAGCGACGGCTGCGATATTTTGCAGCGGGGCATTGACAAGGGCGCAGGTCTGCGGGAACTGGCGAAGCTGGCGGGCATCGACCCAGCGGACTGCGTGGCCGTGGGCGACGGCGATAACGACGTTGCGATGCTGAAGGCGGCGGGCCTCGGCATTGCCATGGGCAGCGGCAGCGCTGCCGCCAAGGCTGCCGCGGACCGCATCGGCCCCGACGCCGAGCCCCACGGCGTTGCCGAGCTCTGCCGTGCGCTCTGGCCGGAGGCGTTTTAAATGGCCGAGTACACCCATGTCGGCCCCGGTCTGCCGCCGCTGCACGGTGCGCAGGCCAACGCGCTGATCTTAGGCAGCTTTCCCAGCCCCAAGAGCCGGGAGCAGGGCTTTTTCTACGGCCACAAGCAGAACCGCTTCTGGCCGATGATCGCCGCCGTGACCGGTGAGCCGGTACCCGATTGGGCCGACATCAAGGCGAAAAAAGCCATAATTTTAAAGCACGGGCTGGCCGTGTGGGACACGATCGGCGCGTGCGACATCAAAGGCGCGTCGGATGCGTCGATCCGCAACGCCGTGCCGAACGATGTGGCCGCGCTGATACAAAAGCTGGGCGTGCGGGCCGTGTTCTGCAACGGCGCGGCGTCGGGGCGTATCTACGCGAAATATGCAGAGCCCCTGACCCACCTGCCCGCCGCCGTGCTGCCCAGCACCAGCCCCGCCAACGCCGCCTGGTCCCCCGCGCGGCTGCAGGCGGCATGGGGCGCTGCTTTAGCACCATTTTTGCGCGCGGATGGTTGCAAGTGAACGGATTTTGTTCTATAATGGATTTGTGCCAGACTCCCGTAGGGGCGGATTCCATATCCGCCCGCAGGCAGCCCGGCACGGAACGGGCGGATATGGAATCCGCCCCTACGGAATGATGATACGGGAGGTGCCTGCATGAGCAAATGGCAGGAAAAAACCAAACGCCCGGTGCTGCCGGTCTATATGGCGGCGCTGGTGTGGCCTATTATGGCCCTGCTGGTGCCCATCTACACGCTGGGCGGGCTGGTGCTGACCGCCGCGGTCAGCGCGGGCGCCTACTTTGCGGGCACAAAGCTCTGCCCTACCCGCGTGGTGCGCACCTACGTGCCCTATGCCACAGGCAGTGAGGACGTGGATGCCATGCTGAACGGCATTGTCGCAAACCTCGATGCACTGCATAAACTGAACGAGGCAATCCCCGACCCGCAGCTTTCCCGGGCGATGGACCGCATGGAGAAGGCAGGCCGCAGCATTGCCGCCGTTGTGGAGAAAACCCCCGACAAGGCGCGCAGCGTGGACCGCTTTGCCCGCTACTACCTGCCCGAGGTCGTCAAGCTGATGGGCACCTACGCGGCGCTGGAGCAGAACAGCGTCAGGGGCGAGAACGCCGCCCAGATTGAGGCTGAGCTGCGCCGCAACGCCGAGACGACGGCGACAGCCTTTGAAAACCAGCTGGATGCGCTCTACAGCGCCGAGGCAATGGATATTTCTACCGATATTGAGGTGCTGGACAGTATCCTGAAAAGCCAGAACCTTGCCAAGTAAATAAAGGATACAAGAAAGGAAGATCACTATGGCTGACCTGAGCAACGAACTGGACCTGAACGTACCCGCCGCACCCTCTCTGACGCTGGATGCCGCCCCCGCGGCCCCGACGCTGACCCTGGACCCCGCCGCCGATGAGAAAGTCATCGCGGAAAGCAAAAAAGCGACCCCCGTGCAGGTCGAGGACACGCCCCTCTCCCCCGAGGAGCAGAAGATGGTCAACGACTTTGCCGAGAAAATCGACATCACGAACTCCCAGATGGTCTTGCAGTACGGCGCTGCCAGCCAGAAGAAGCTGAGCGACTTCTCCGAGACCGCGCTCTCCCGCGTCAAGACCAAGGACATGGGCGAGACCGGCGAGCTCATCACGAACCTGATTTCTGAATTGCAGGGCTTTGACGCCACCACCGAGCAGCCCAAGGGCATCTTCGGCTTCTTCAAAAAGACGTCCAACAGCATTGAGCAGCTCAAGACCCGCTATGACAGCGCCGACAAGAACGTCGAGCGCATCAAGGCCCAGCTGGAGGACCACCAGGTCACCCTGATGAAGGACATCACGATGCTGGATAAGATGTATGAGCTGAACCTTGTCTACTTCAAGGAGCTGACGATGTACATCCTGGCCGGCAAGAAGAAACTGGCCGAGGTCCGCGCCAACGACCTGAAGGCCGCGCAGGAGAAGGCCCAGCGCACCCAGCTGCCCGAGGATGCCCAGGCCGCCCGCGACCTGGCCGACCTGTGTGACCGCTTTGAGAAGAAGCTCTACGATCTGGAGCTGACCCGCAATGTGTCCATCCAGATGGGCCCGCAGATCCGCCTGATCCAGTCCAACGACACGATGATGGCCGAGAAGATCCAGACGACCATCGTGAACACGATCCCGCTGTGGAAGAACCAGATGGTGCTGGCGCTGGGCATCGCCCACAGCCAGCAGGCTATGCAGGCCGAACGCGCCGTGACCGACGCCACGAACGAGCTGCTGAAAAAGAACGCTGCTACGCTCAAGCAGGGCACTATTGAAATTGCAAAGGAGTCCGAGCGCGGCATTGTGGACATCGAGACGCTGCAGCAGACGAACAAGCAGCTGATCGAGACGCTGGATGAGCTGAATAAGATCCGCGCCGACGGCAAGGCCAAGCGCGCCAACGCCGAGCAGGAGCTGGGCCGCATCGAGGGCGAGCTCCGCCAGAAGATGCTGGAGATCAACAACTGATTGCCGTTGTAGGGGGCGATGCTTGCATCCGCCCCTACAGCACAATATAGGTATTTGCTATGCAGCTTGAACAACAGGAAAACTTTACCATTCATGGCCCGCAGCTGGAAATCCTCGGCGAGGTCGAGACAAAGCTGCCTGTACCTGCTAAAAAGCGCGGCACAGCGTCGATTGTACTCGTCGCACTGGCGCTGGTGTCGGTGCTGGGCATCGGCGGGGCAAAGCTGAAGGGCGTGTACAGGGAAACGGCGGAAATTTACACCTCCGCGCAGGACGAGTACGGCCACAGCATTCAGGGGGATTTTGAGGCGCAGGCTGACGCGGCGGCGAACCTCATCAAACAGGCGGGCTATGTGGACAGCACCCCGGCGGCTGCTTTACAGGAAGCCGAGGACGCGCTGGCCACGTGGAATGATACCGACGATTCCCCTGCGGTGCAGTACGCGGCCAACCGTCGGCTGTACAATGCGGTGGATACGCTGTATGCGTCGCTGAACAACAAGGTCGATGACAGCACCCAGCGGGCGCTGGATGACCAGTACAATGCGTTTGTTTCGGCGCAGGCGACGATAGAACGCGCCGCCAATGTATACAACCTCTGGGTGGAGGACTACGAGAAAACTGTCTCGCAGTTCCCGGCCAATCTGATCTCCGGTTTGTGGGGTGCGCAGGCACCGGAACGCTTTGCTACCAAATAAACCACGATAACAAGGGGAAATTATGAAACTGAAAACATTTGCCAGACGCGCGGCGGCTGCCGGTGCGGTGCTGGCCGCACTGATGCTGGCGGCGCTTCCCGCGCTGGCCGCGCCCAAGGTGCAGGTCAGCACGACAAACGCCGTGGCCGACCATGCGGACATCCTGTCCGACGAGACAGAACAGTATGTCAATGACGTTTCAATCAAGCTGTCCGATGCCTGCGGTGCGCAGATCGGCGTCTACACGCTGGATGAACTGCTGGGCAGCACGACGATGGAGGGCTTTGCCTACGACGTTTTTAACGCCTGGGGGCTGGGCTCAGACGACCTGGACAACGGCGTGTTGCTGTTGCTGGCTCCCAACGAGGCCGACGGCGGCGACTACTACATCATGCGCGGCGAC
>OBJO01000500.1_pt1 | contig 17231 bp, 14 predicted proteins | sample 1481741 | NCBI WGS metagenome assembly OBJO01 (sample SAMN06140803, study PRJEB22556) | human gut metagenome | host: Homo sapiens | place: China: Beijing | collected 2014 | reverse complement strand
TCGAATTTAATACTGCCAAAGCTCGAAAACAGTATCAGGAATTTGGGAATGAAGCGGCTCAGCAATTAGATAATACAATCGGGAAATCCAAAGCCTTCAACTCACTTTCTGAACAATCAGTAGAATTTGCAAAAAAGGCTAGTTTAAGCATTCTTGCCGTTGGATCTGCAGTTGCTGGTTTTTCAATTAAGTCAGCGGCCGATATGCAAGCGATGGATGCACAGTTTTCTCAAGTTTTTGGAAATTTAGAAAAAAATGCTCAAGGTAGTATTGATTCAATTTCAAAAGAGACGAATATACTTCCTAATCGTTTAAAACCGGCATTTACTTCGATGGCTGCATTTGCCAAAACAACAGGAATGGACACAGCCGATGCATTGGATTTAACGAGTCGAGCAACAAAAGCAGCGGCTGATAGTGCAGCTTTTTACGATAAATCAATCGATGAAGTCTCCGAAAGCTTGCAGTCATACTTAAAAGGTAATTATGAAAATGATGCGGCACTAGGTATTTCTTCAACGGAAACAACACGAAATGCAGCTGCCAACAAGCTTTATGGCAAGTCATTTAATGATTTATCCGAAGCCCAGAAGCAGTTAACGCTTTTGCAGATGGTCGAAGATGGAAATAAGTTGTCCGGAGCATTAGGTCAAGCAGCACGTGAAGGTGGCGGACTCGAAAACGTTATGGGGAACATGAAGCAAGCCATTACAGATTTGAGCGCTGCTTTTGGTGCTCCTCTACTTCAACCATTTTTGGATATTGTTCAAAAAGTTAGTGGAGCCATGTCCAAACTTGCTCAAGTATTTCGAGAGAACCCGGCACTTGTTTATGTAGTGGTTGGAGCAGTAACAACATTGGCTGCAGCTTTCGGAACAGCTTATCTGGCAGCAAATAGATTCCAAAATTTGAGGAAAATATTCGAAGGTGTTAAAGCTGGATTAGCTATTTTAACAAATCCAGCATTTCTAGTTGTAGCTGCGATTGGGGCTTTAGTTACTGCCTTTGTGTACTTTTATAAAACGAGCGATACGTTTAGATCTAAAGTAGACGGTGTTGTAAAGACTTTAAAAGCCTTTATGGCACCTATTGGGGATGTCGTTAAAGGTATTAAATTACTTGCTCAAACATTTAAAGCGATTGTATTCAACGACTTTAGTGTGAGTGTGTCAGATCTTCATGATCAGTTTGTGAAGCTATTTCCCGAATCATTATGGAAAGGAATGACTACATTTGCTCAGAGCACTAAAGGAATAGTACAAGGCATTTTAACTTTGGCAAAAGCTTTTAAAGCCATAGCTTTTAATGACTTATCTGTAAGTATAGCAGATTTAAAAGCAGATTTTTTAGAAGTCTTTCCTGAGAGTCTGTGGAACGGCATGACCAAAATAGCTTCAGGAATCCGTTCCTTAATAACCGGATTTAAGAGTGGTAAAAAATCAATCGATCCTTTTGGAGTTGCTCTTAAAGTCTTGAAAGCAGTATTTCTTGGATTGTTAGGTCCTATTGGACTATTTATAAAGGCATTTGAATTGATAGCAAAAGCTCTTGGCGGTGGGGATGTTTCAAAAGGAATAGATCAAATAATTAGTGGTTTTGACTCTCTAGCTACTGGACTAACAGATAATGCGCCGAGAATTGGAAGTTCAGCCGGGAAAGCGATTGAGGGGATTCTAACAGCCATAGCGAGTGCACTTCCAGGCATTATTGCAGGCGGTTTAAGAATAGTAGCTGCAATAGTCTCTGGAATTGCTCAAGGTCTACCTTCAATCGCTTTATCAGCTAGTCAACTAATTCTTGCATTTACTGGCTCAATGATGCTTTTGATTCCGCAAATAGCTTTATCAGCAACAGCGATTATTGTCGCGTTACTTGCATCACTAACCGCTGGATTACCTCAGATTATTGTTGCAGGTGGAGCATTGATTTTGGCTTTATTAGACGGAATCACACAACAGATTCCAGCTTTGATAGAATCTGCTGCTTCATTAATTCTGACATGGATTACTGCATTAACAGCGTATATACCAGATATCATTGTTGCAGGTATGTCATTACTAATTGCTGTTATTAACGGAATAACTCGAAAGCTTCCAGATTTAGTAACGGCTGTAGGAACTTTGATAGTGACATTTTTAAATGCGCTCTCCTCGCAACTGCCTAAAGTTGTTGTTGCAGGAGCAAACCTTATTGTCAAATTACTGAATGGACTAGCTTCAAAAATGCCTGCTTTAGTTTCGGCAGCTTTAAATCTTGTTGTTCAGTTTATTAATGGAATGGCGTCAAAAGCTAGTGCAGTGGTGACAGCTGGTGTTAATTTAATTGTTCAAATCTTACGTGGAATTGCGAATAATATAAATCGCATTGTTGAAGCAGGCATGGATATTGTTGATGCTGCAGTAAGAGGTGTTTTGAGAGCGCAAGATCGTCTTTTCAAAGCAGGGATAACTCTTGTTAATGGACTTGCGAATAATATTCGTAATAATCAGGCAGCTATGAAAGAGGCTGGGGCAAATCTGTTAAGTGCGTTAGTTGGTGCTCTGCCAGGTGGTGCATTGATTAATAACGGTATTGCTTTGGTAAACGGTTTGCTGAGTGGATTGACATCAGGATTTGAGTCAGTTAAGAGAACTGTTTCTGGCTGGGCTGATACTATCGCAAGTTTGAAAGGGCCAATTCCTTATGACAAGAAAGTTTTGATTGAAAACGGACTGGCATTAGTAGCTGGCTTGAAAACAGGACTTACAGACGGGTTCTCTGATGTTAAGTCGGATGTTTCTACATGGGCAAATGAACTTCAAAGAGGTATTGAGTCTGAATTTGATTCCAATTATTTCAATGATTTAATTGGCAATATTCCAACAGAGATACCAGCGATGAAGGCGTTAATGAGTGGTAGTTTAAAGCCGGAGCAAAATTCAGCTATAATAGCAAATCTAAATAAACCAGTTAATCAAGCGAAAGTTGCTCGTAATTTCGCTGATAGCACTAGCTTTCTAACTAGCTTGACCGATACAATTGATAAACTTGCTAACAGGCCTGTTGAAGCAAGCTTTAAAATAAGTGAAAGAGAAATAGTAAAAGCCATTGCTCAACCAGTAAACCAAGAAATTTTGCGAATACAGCGTAGGCAGAAACGAAGTCAGGAGGGGATAACTTGATTACAGTAACTTATGCAGGATATGATATTACAAAGTATATGATAGTAACCTCTCTTGATCGGGGATTGCTACCAGGAATCGAATACAACACAAAAAAAGTTGGGCGGTCAGACGGTGAAAAATACGTAGACCGCTCAATCGGTCGTAAGACTATTCCAATGAGCTTTAAATTGCGGTATGACCTTATTAAAAAGCGCAGAACACTCGCTGAGATACTGGCGCAAAAGGAACCACAACCGCTAATTTTTAGCGATGAGCCAGATAAATGTTGGTATGCAATACCTACAGGAGATATTAGTGTTGCAGAGAATAATTTTCTGGGATCCGGGGAGATCAATTGGATTGTACCAGATGGCGTTTCTTATGATGTTAATCCTCGGATATTTTCTAATATCTCGATTGATAGTGCAGAGAACCAGGTTTTAGATCCGGAATTTCGAAAGAAAGATAAATATTATAAACCTTGGACAATTAAATCAAATGGAACCTACCAAGGACATAATATTTTAGGGGCAGATTTCACAAATACAAACACTATTGCTGATAAAGGTGAAGTAAAATACAACGGCTTTTACATCATGCAAAATAGCAACATTACAGCACGGAATTTACCTGAGCTGAGACAAGGAGACAAAGTTTGGGGACGTGTAGCACTAAGAATTGACAAGGCATTGCAGGGAGATACAAACGGTTCAAAAAGTGCGGTTGTGGTGATTCAAGAATTAGATTATGCAGGCGGTAAGGTTCTCGCTTCTCATGAAGTGAAACCTACCGCTTTAAATTTGGGTAATTTCCAAAATCTAGATATTCAATTTTCTATTTCAAATCCAAATACCAAGGCACTAAATCTGATCACCTGTTTAGCATTAGGAAGTGCAGTTTCTTATTCAAAGATGCAGTTTAACTTAGGTGAAAAGCTCGCGGATTATGCCGAACCAACCGCTCAATTGGCAGATTATGTTGCTGTGACGAATCACGGAACATATAAATCTTGGCCAATTATTCGTGCAACGATGAACGGCGAAAATGGTCTTGTGGGTGTTGTCAATCAAAACGAAGGGATATTGCAGTTTGGAAATGCAAACGATGTTGACACAGTACCAGGGACAAGGACCGATAAAGTCATAGCCATTGGGCTAACAAACGATGAGGAACTTTTTACAGTAAATGGCGGAAATCCAGTATATCCAAACTTTCTGTTTGATCCAACAACACCGAATAAAATTGAAGGTGGGTTTGATTGGAGCGTGAATGAAGTTGTTATGCCTGTATTTACGAATAGTGAAGAAAATGTCTGGCGTGGTCCAACGTTGTATGCCGAAATTCCCAAGAGCCATGCAAACAAGAATACAGGAGCTTTCAAAACTGCGAGTCGCTATAGATTTCAGCCAGATAAATTGAAACAAGGCAGGATCACTTTTACTTTGCAAAATGGGAGTGATCCTGTTTTGTCTTGTGTGATTCGAGATAGCAGTGCAACAAAGGAACAGTTGATTGTCGAGTTCTGGTACGGAGAGGAGATTCTAAAGTTACAAGAATTGGATCGAAAAGAGTGGAGTCATAATTTCTGGCAAATTTATATTGAGCGTGACGAAAATAGCGTTGTAACTTTTACATTTGCTAAAGTAGCTACACTGACCGCAAATGATATTACAGCAAGCAAAACGTTTATTTTTAATATTACGGAGCCACGTGTAAAAGATGTTCCGATCGATGGACTAGTTACGTGGTTTCAATGTTTTGGAAAAACGCCAGCTTGTTACATGGCTTGGACGGATGTTAAATTTTATTGGGTAAATGAAAGCACAACAACAAATATTCCTAACTTGTTTGACGATGGAGAAATTGTCGAGATCGATGTTAAAAATAGAAAAGTGATTGTCAATGGTGTAGAGAGCACAACCCTTCATGCGTTAGGAAACACTTGGGAAAGATTTGCGGTAGAACCTGGGACAACAACCTTCTTACCTGTCGCTAGTACCTGGGCGAATATGTTTGATTTTGAAGTAGAGTTAAGGGGGGCGTATATCTAATGGATTTTTACTTTACTGACCGCAAATTTAATTTTCTAGGAATCGCCTCGACAAGTAACGAAGCTCCGATTTCAATCTACAATGACAAAGATGAATTAAGCATAAGCGCTGCTGCTCGAACAATCGAGGGCACGCTTATTTTTTCGGACAAAGAAAGAGATCAAGTAAAGGTGATGGCCAATTACGGAAACTATATTCTATACAAGGATGAAAATGGTCAATCAGTTTTTATGACGATCATGGAAATTGAACATGATCCCAAAGAAGGGGAACATTTCATTCGAGCAGAAGATGCAGGGATGGATCTAATCAATGGCTTGGTGGATGCATATAATGCACCCAAAGCCATGACATTTGCAGAGTATTTCAAACTGTTTGCCGGAGATACTGGTTTTGAAATTGGTATCAATGAAATCAGTAATCTCAGTCGGACGTTGAAATGGGAGAGTGAAAGTCAGACGATTCTAACTCGTTTGCTTTCTTTGGCTACTCAGTTTGATAATGCTGAAATCAGCTTTTCATTTGAAATCACAGGAACACAAGTTGTGAAACGATTTGTAGATGTTCGAAAGAAACGGGGGGCGGATAATCGAGTTACCTTGTACATGGATAAAGATATCAATAATATTGTGACCAAAGCCAATATCTATGATTTATGTACAGCTATTGTGGCAACAGGTGGTACGCCAGAAGGCAAGAATGAACCAATTAATCTAAAAGGGTATAACTACAAAGACCCAAATGGGCGATTTGTTCTAAACAAGACAACTGGTGTCATGCTGGATATGGAGTCAGTAAAGATATGGAGTCGATTACTATCAAATAATAATCCAAATCCGAATGCCGGACATATCCAACGTGTCAAAACCTACGAAACGACTGATCAAAAAACACTTTGCGACAATGTTATCCGGGAGCTTGAAAAAGCGAGTCAACCAGCGATCAATTACGAAACTGATATCGCAAATCTACCCGACAACGTAAAGATAGGCGATACGATTTATTTAGTAGACGAGAATGAAAAACTGTTCTTGAGCGCTCGTGTTCTTGAACTTACGAGATGCTATTCTACTAATGAATACAAAGCTACATTGGGAGACTACCTCATTCAAGATGGCGGAGTTAGTCAATCGCTTAAAGAGTTAGCTGATCAGTTAAAGCAAGCCACTACTTATGTTTGGATACGTTATGCAGATGATGAGGAAGGTAACGGAATCAGTGCTTTACCAGCCGGAAAAACCTATATTGCGATTAAGCAAGTGCTAGGTGTCCCAACAGCCAGTGATGATCCGGCAGATTATCGGGGATTGTGGGTGAAATTTGTGGGGGAAGGTGTTCCTGGTCCGCCGGGTGAGAATGGTCAGCCAACATACACATGGCTAAAGTATGCGGATGATTATCAAGGCACTAATATGACCGATGATCCAACTGGAAAATATTATATTGGACTAGCTACAAACAAGTTGACCGCAACTGAATCGAACGATCCAAAAGACTATAAGTGGCAACTTGTCAAAGGCGAGGATGGGCAAGATGCTCATATCTATCAAGCATACTCATGGAGTCCAGATGGTACCGATCGCTTTACGACAACCTATCCGAATGAAAATTTAGCCACTAAAAAAAGTTTGCTTGCACACAGCACTAACGCAACGAATACAGTAATAATACAATTAGGAAAGATCACATTTAAAAGTGATGGAGCCCCGTATTTAGGGTTTAGAACAGTTGGAGAACAGTATAAACCTGCTACCCAATACACAATGCGCTTTGTAGTGAGAGTATCTAGTGGAACGATTGAACGGATAGGAGGGCATACTACTTATATTGACACTATTCAAAAATTATCAATTAATGGCACTCAATTACAGGTAGCAGATTGGGCAACAGGTGTAGCTTATAATTTTGAGATCGGTAAGTCATACTATGTTGAATTAACATTTACTACTAAAACGGTTCTGGACTCTAGCGTAGGTGCAAGCAATGGTATTTATGTGCAACCAAATAGATCAACTTTTTTCAAGCCGTATGCAGCAGAAATTCTAGAATTTAAAGTTGAACAAAACACATCATCTACAATTTACACCCCGTCTCCCGAAGATGACTTTATCAATGCATATCCTTCTTATGTAGGATCGTACACAACATTTGATGATGTCCAATCCACAAATCCTGCTGACTATACGTGGCAACGAATGCTAGGTTTATCAGGCGAAGATGGGAAGGATGGGGAGCAAGGTCCACAAGGTGTACCGGGACCAAAAGGGGACAACGGTCAAACTTATTACACTTGGTTGAAGTATGCAGATACGCCAACAAGTGGAATGTCTGACAGCCCAACAGGAAAGGCTTATATCGGATTAGCCTACAACAAAACAACTGCCACTGAAAGCACCAATGCCGCTGATTACACTTGGTCATTGATCAAAGGAGATAAAGGCGATACTGGAGCAACTGGGCCTCAAGGACCGCAGGGACCAACAGGACCGAAGGGTGATCGAGGACTGATGGGGATTGCATATGTTCAGCAAACGCAGCCATCAGATAAAACAGAAGGTGTTCAGTGGTTTAAAACGGACTCAACGGACAAGAAAATTATCGCTAGTTATGTATACAAAAGTGGTGCTTGGCAAGAAAAGAAATATGCTAGCGCGACATTAGCAGTCGAATCATTAGATGCTCTAAGTGCTAGCCTTGGAAAAATAACTTCTGGGGAAATTAATGGGGTGATCATTAATGGTTCTCAGTTTATAAGTCCGTTTGATAAAGAAAAAATTGTCGGGGGCAGCAACTGGGTCAAAGGAACGCTAACAAATGCGGATGGAATGAGTGTTCTTGAGTGGACAGAATATGTAAAAGCATCAGGACAGACGGCTGCAACAGGAAAAAACATATTTTATTATGATGGTGTTAGTACCAGCCGGACAAGAGGATCAAGAACTCAAACCTCCTATTTTGGTGTAGACGGGATTCAACTTATTGATACCGATTATTCAAGTATTCCAGCAGCAACCCTGACAATCGAAGATCTGTTTAAAATTGGAGCTACAGAGCTATCGCCAGCAAGTGGCTTTTCCATATATAGTACAGGTTCAACCAATCTACCTACCGCTAGAAGAAATGGTAGGATTGTTCAACTCGCAGGAGCTTTTAAAAACAACAATGCTATAACGGTGAACGCTGAACAAATAACTATCGGTTATGTTCCAGAATGGGCAAGACCCGATCAGGCGACAAATACAGTAGTGCAAGGCTCAGGTATGAATCGCTTTATGCTTGTTGTTAATCCGGGTGGTGCAATTACTATTTCTCGCTACGGAACAACTTCTTATACTCAAGCTGTAGCAGGATCATGGTTGAATATAGCATGCGTATATTCTGCTAAAGATATGTAGGTGATAATATGACGAGTAAAGAGAAATTTGTTCAATTGTATATTGATATAGTGATCAATCAGGGAAAAGAAATGACAGATGAAATGCTTCAATTGTTTGATGACTTATTAATCAATGAGTTTGACGAAAATCCAGAGCTGATGGAAAACTTTATACATTCCATTATTGATGAAAATACAGTAAAAGAACCTACGGATATCGATAAACTAAGACAAGAAAACGAAGAGTTGAAGCAACGACAAGAAATGGCAGAGGAAGCACTATTAACTTTGTCAGATATGTTATTAAGTAGATAAGGAGGATAAAAATGAATTATTCAGCATTAGAAATGTTGTATGCGACTCACATCATTGAAGGAAAGCGTACAATAGAAAGTGTACCTTCATCAATTCGTGAAGATGTTGCAGAAATTGTTACAAATGCAAAAAAGCAAGAAGGAAGCAAAGAATAGGATATGTAGTTTCAGGGGCGATCGGCTTTCTAGTCGGTTGCTTTTTTAATAAAAGAAAAGGTGGTTAATATGGTGATTATTAATAATGGAATGTTACTGAACGAATTTCGTGGATTGTTAACAAATGGATATATCCAACTTTTTTTGTGGGTTGTAGTAGGTGATATTGTTACAGGTCTGTGTAAAGGGATTTTTGTGAAAGAGGCAAATAGCACAAAAGGGTTGTTAGGAATCGTTAAACACATGTTAGTTGTCTGCTTAGTAATTATTGCTTACCCATATTTAAAGATTATGAATCTTGAGACGTTTGCGACTGCATTCGTCTTTTTTTATATCGCAGTTTATGGGATTTCAATTACTGAGAACTTAGGTCAATTAGGTGTACCGATTCCAAATTGGGTCAAAGAAAGACTGTCAAAGTTACAGGATACAAATACTAATCCAAATGTTAAGAGCACAAGTTCAGAGAAGGATTATGGCGATGGGCAGGAGTTCACTGAGCGAAAGGATGATTAAAATGAGTATTCCAAAACCAGTTATTCTAGATATTAGTGAATGGCAAACACCAAACACTATTAATTATGATAAGTTGGTCAGTGCTGTTGACGGTGTAATTGTTCGTATACAGTATGGATCACGGTACATCGACAAGCACTACAAAACTCACATTGCAGAATTTCAAAAACGTGGCGTTCCAGTAGCTGTATACGCTTGGGTTCGAGGAGTTTCAAATTCAGATATGGAGAGAGAGGCGACAGACTTCTATAACCGTGCGAAAGCATATAATCCAACGTTCTGGTGGCTTGATGTAGAAGAAAAATCAATGAGCGATATGAGAACTGGGATTGAAAAGTATCGAGCAAAATTGAAATCTCTAGGTGCTAAGAAAGTTGGGGCATATATTGCAAACCATTTGTATGCAAGCTTTAATTTAGATACTTCAAAATTTGATGGTATCTGGATTCCCGCATACGGTTCAAACAATGGCAATTATAATGGTTCGAATCCCACAGCTACTTCTAACTATGATATCCATCAGTACACATCAAATGGAAAATTAAGTGGCTATTCTGGACCACTCGACTTGAATCGGATTGTTCGTAAAGGATTTGAATATTTTTTTGGCAATAGTTCCACTGGCTCAAACACAGATAATGGATCTTCTAGCAACTCAACAACAGGAGGAAAAATTAAAATGAAAACTATTACTTTAAAAGCCAATGTTAACTTACGTGTTAGCGCAAATACTAATAGTAAGATTATTGCAACCTTGAAAAAAGGTAGTAAAGTTGAGTTCAATGATATTGTAACTGGTTCGGGCTATATTTGGGGTGTGCAGCCTCGAACGGACAGTTACAAAAAAGGCTATATAGCCATTGGAAAGATTTCTGATTGGGGAGATATTATATAAAAATAGCCTGCTACGGCGGGCTTGTACATAGAATAAAAATGCTCATTATGCTATTTGTTTAATATTTATGAAAAAGATAAAAAAACAATTTATTTGTATTTATTAGTGTGTTATAACTTAGTTGTGAAGTTATCTCAGTTGGAAAGGAGTAAAAAAATGAAATATAAGCTTAAGAGTAGAAAAATATAAGTTGTTCAGTGGTTTATTTCTTTTGGGACATGTTCTTCATTTGAGATTGATTTATGAATTGGAGGTCGATTAAATGTATAGAAAAATAAAGCGTTCAATATTTAGTGTATTACTAGGACTATTATTGGTAGTCGGAGTGGAAGCATATGCATCTGAGACTACAGATGTAAGTACAATATATGATAATGCTGTAAAAGAGAATATTATTGATCCAACACTTTACCCTAAAAGTGATTGGCTTGATGATGAGAAGAAGTACATGCGACCAAACTATGATTTTTTTAAATCCAATATACTTGATTCTGTGAGCTATAACGAATGGTTAGAAATGAATAACTATGGTGTTATGAGTGATACAAAACTGCCTTTGCTGCAAAATAAAAATTCTAACAGAAGACAGGCTCGGTCTGCACAAGACAATATTAATAAATTTTGTAAAGATGCTAAAGCTGGTGATATTTTAATAGTTAGTGGCAATTTTCCAACCGGTGTGATAGGTCATGCTGCGATAATGAATTCTGATAATACAGTGCTGGAGATGAGTGGCGGAGAAGGATGGAAAAAAGGAATTCCAGATAATAATCATCAATATTCAAAAAGAACATGGATTAAAAATCATATTAAAGATTGGACAAGCATATATAGAATATCAGATTCTAAATTAGCTAAAAAAGTTGCTAGGTATGTTGATACGCATTATTTCTCTTCAAAAGGTACTGCAACAAAAGATATCCATATTGATTATAAGATTGATTCACTTCTGAAAAATAAAAATCCAAATTATTGTTCAAAATTGGTCTATCAAGCTTTTTATTACGGGACTGGAGACTTGCCTGTAATGAAACCAACAATTCCTTGGGGTGTAATACCACCTGCAAATCTTCCAACAACCTTTTCGAATAGTTATAAACCAACTTATATAGGGAGGTATTAACTATGAAAAAAATAGTAGGAATAGTTCCTTTTCTATTATTGATTTGGCTGCATCTAGGCTATGGTACCTTTGGTAAAATGTCTGTGTTTCATCAATCTTTTATGACCCTAACTAATTTTGTGGATCGGGTTGTACAAAACAATCTTGCGTCAACATTAATTCTTTTTTTAGGAATTCCCGTTTTATCAATAGTTGGTTGTTATTATAGTCTTTATAATGTGAAGAGTAACTATCAAAAAATCATTTTTGGGGTTATGGTACTCGTATCAATTATTAGCTTTGGCTTCTTCCTACTTATTACGTTAATGGGTCTAGCAAATCAATAACGCATAGATAGGGAAATAATGGATCTTCAACTGAAATAAAAAAGACCCTCTTACTCAGAATCGAGTAGGAGGGATTTTTTGTTGAAATGCAAACTGACGTTTGGTATAATTCTTACATAATCCTCATACGATTATATCTGCTATAGGAAGTCTAGGAAAACGCTTGTTTTTCAGGCTTCCTTTTGGTTTAATTTAAATTAGCAGATATAAGAAAGAAGGATTGTTATGGCAATAAATAAAAGACCCAAAAAGCAAAATTATGATTTTTATCAATTGAAGTATACTTTTGATGATCAGGAGAATTATTTAGATGAGAATAATTTTTTTCAGGATACTTTGAATTCATTTAGTAAAGACCAAAATCAGAATGTAACTTTTGTTGAATGTTATGAGGATGTTTTTGTAGGAATTAATTACGTGGAAAGGGTTAATCTTCCTAATAATGATTATTATTGGGCGTTTTGCTTATCTAAAGTAGATACTTCGAAAAGTGCTTCTATTAGCGATGTGAATTTACCGGTTATGGAAGGACGAACTACTTACGCTGAAAATGCTAATGAAGGACCTACCATAGATACAGCTATAGCTTTAAATCCTATAAACGGAGTAGTAATTATACCTAGAAATAATGGTGGGGTTTCTCAAAAGCTGTTGCTGAGATATTTATCTAAAGTTACTCAGAAAGACGAAGGTTACTTAAGTATAATTATTAACAATACCTCAATAAAAAGTATATCGAACATAGATAGCATTCAAGCTGTAGAATTTTCGGTTAAAAGGGTAGTAGACCCTAAAAAATTAGCAAATAAAGGACGTTCTAGAAGTGGTGATAGAAAAATGATCGATAAGGTGAAAGCTCGTACAATGAAAGTAGGGTATTATGCTGATAATTTAGACATCATAGAGACAGTAAAATGTTTGAGAGAAGTCATGAAAATGAATAAAGATGGGAATAAGGAAGTAACACGCATGCTTGTTAATGGTACTCAAGACGACGATACGCAAGTAATTGATTTAGTGAAAAATAGACTTATTTCGACAAATGATGTAAGAAGAAATGAAGCAGGAAAAGTGACTATTGAAGCGATGATAGAATCTATAAAGGCTGCTTATAGCGATAATAGAAGAATATTAATGCTCGATATAAAATAGAAAAGGTGATATATATGATATCGTTTTGGCAAAGAAATAAAGATACTACAGTGATAGTTGTATTTTATCTGATAGCATATTATAGATTTCCCCTTAGTATGAGTACTATGGATGAAAATAAATTAGAATTAGTTAGAGGAATGATGGATTCTGTTTTATCTTTCTCTGCACTAGCCACAGCATTTTTATTTTTTGCTGTAACTTTCATACCAATTATTGCTAACAACACTGCTCTTTTTTCTGAATTTAAAACGGATCAAAAGTTTTTAGAAAGAATTATGTTTGTATCATTTATTTTTCTTTTCATTTCGTTATTATGTTTGTTTTTTATTTTTGGAAATATTTATAGCATGAATTTCGGTAAGATTTTTTTCTCAACATTTATTTCAATACTTTTATATGGTATTTGGGGAATGTTCGGATTGTTTTTTGAATTAATGAGCGATTCTGTTCGGAAAATTAACTCCGAAAATTAGCATTAAAATAAACCGCCCACAAAGTGAGCGGTAGCTTGCCCCAAGTCAATTGAAAATTGATTACAAAAATATTAGTATTTCAGAGAAATAAAGGTAGATTTAACTATCTTAAAGTGCAGGTAAGCTCTATATTGTATAAAATATTTATCAAAACATCTAGCAGAAACAGATTAATAACTAAAACATACTAAAGCAATAGATAATATATCTATAGTTTTAGTATGTTTTTAAATTAGTAGAATGTTACAATGATAAACTTTTTAAGTTTATAAACGTAAATAAAAGGGGTCCTCGACATTTTCAGCACTCGTATCTTCGAAACTACACCTTTCAATGATTTCATGATGATCGCCTCCGTATTTTTGTACATAGTAATTAAAGTCAGTTTTCCCTAATGTCAGTTTGACATAATACTCAACGCATTTTGTACCAAAAAGGCACTCTTGAGATTCGGAAATGCTGTTCGGAAACTCTTGGATAAATTCCGAGTATGAAATATACTTTTGCTCATACTGACTGATTACATTCATGAGAGATCAAACCATTTCAATTCTCCTTGATAAAATTCTACATTTCGAATTTCCTCATATTCAACGAGAGTAGAATCAACGTAAATTCCTATTTCATTATGCCCGGAAAGGCGGCCTACAATGTCCGGCATGAATTTGTCATTCTGTGTATAGTTAAGCTGAACAGCAATTTTTTTATTTTTCAAAAGAGCCTCTTGTAAAAATTCTCCAATTTCTTCAATTTCCATTTCCGGTTTAGGTGGATAAGTGTAAGCTCGTTCTTCTTCAACTTTATTTACACTTGTTGTATGTTCCGATAAAAAGAATCCTATCCATTTTAATTTTTTTCGGTCCTCGTAAGGTTTAATCATTCCCATAAGTATCCCTCCTCACGAAAAGTATACGAACGTTTGTTCGTTTTGTAAAGCGAACAGATCTTTAAATTGTAACGTGAGAACGAGTAGAAAAGATGAGAATTTTTGGTGATAGTTTCGGTGATAGCGAAAAGAAAATATCGAAATGATAGAAAAGACAAATTAGAGGGGAAACGTTGATATAATGGTATTTTTAAAATAGAGAAATACTAGAAAAAGGGTAGAATGTATAAGAAAAACATGTTCGCATTGCTTGGCAAACCAGGCTTCGAAGAGCTTGCAAAAGAATTGAACGAACGTCTATAATTTATCGTTCTAATTAAAAAGAACCAGTCCTCCGATCATTCTTCTGAGGGCTGGTTTTTCATTTATATAAGTGGATGGTTCAGAATAAGGACGCTTATTCATTTAACCATAAAATGACCCTCACAATAGGGCATTAATTTGTGGTCTTTAGGAACAGTTAACCAATCAAGGAGTCATCAACGATTTTCCTTTAAACCAATCAATAATGCGACTGTCAAGAGACCAAAAATACATGTTTGGATTACTGGCATTCTGCTCATCTCCTTTCCTTTATGTTACTAGGACTTTCTGGAAGATGCACGAACACACCAGTCATAAGAAGCGAACGATTTTGTCATCTTGTCTGCGGAAATAAGTAGGTGCCAAATTTATAATAAAAGCGCTTGCATAAATCGGTATTTTTGTTATTATATTTTTAGAAAAGAAGTTCTGAGGTGGTAAGATGCTAGATATTGAAATTGGAAATGCCTATGTGTGTCAACCTATTGGGGCAAAAAAAACGCTAGTCGGTGTAATTGAGAAGCTGTATGAGCATACGGCTCTTGTGAAAGTGACCGATTATGAGATGGAGGATCAATCCATTGTATTGGAGTGCAATCAGCGGATGTTGGTAAAATTTGATAAGATTACCGCAGTGGCTGTGGCTTAATAAAAACAAGACTGGAACTCGCTAATAAAAATGTATTATGCCAGCATGCTGAAAAGTCAGCTTGTAGGCACTGATTCATCTTTATTGACTAGAGTCCAGTCTTTCTTTTTAGCTGGCGTGAATTAGCCGACGCCGATCACAAAGTTCAGTAGCTTATCTGAGTAAGTCATTTCATCGGTGGACACACTGAGGGTTTGGTTCAAAATATCCATCCGATCGGTAATGATGCCGTCCACACCGTAGAACTGCATCCGACTGATCTCGGCATCATCATTTGGAGTCCAGACAAAGACATCTTTATGATCCGTTTTGGCAGATGAAACAAAGTTGCGGTTGATCGTACTATATTCCATCGTTAAAAAATCAGCACTTGTTAATGGAGGGCCAACGATGTTGAAGGGCATGATATACCCAGCAGTTAGTTCCGGAGCCTCTTGTTTCAATTCTTCCACTACATTATAGGTCAAGCTTTGTAGAATATGTTCATGTTCGGCTAGATTTTCACGGTAGCGTTCAAGGAATGAATGGACTAATGTTGTCGTATCTTTTCGTTGTGTCTTGATTTCTACTAGCAATTTCTGATTCAACGAATTCGCTAAGGATAAATAGTCATCAAATGTAGCAATCGGAGCCGTTTGTCCATTTTCAGAGACGGTTAATTTTTGTGCTTGTGCCAAAGTTGATTGCTCCGGTTTCTGATTGAAGCCAGTCAACGCTTTAAATGAAAAATCGTGATAAACAATGAAATGACCATCGCTAGTTTGTTGAACATCCATTTCAACGTAATCAGGATGGTAGTTCTCACTAGTGAAGCGCAGTGCTTCTAATGAATTTTGAACGCCTTGAGCATTGCTGACGCCGCGATGCGAGATCGTCAATGGTCGAGTATTAGCGGCAGAGGTCAGATAATTCATGTTGTATAAACTTACTCCTACCCCGAAGAAGACGGCTACTACAGTAATCAAAGAGGCTTTTAGTCGTTGAAAATTTCTTGCTGGCAATGGTTCTTCACTGAACCATTGTGGTATCTCAGGTAAGAAACCTTCATCGTCCATAAAATCAACAATGATATAGAAGATGGCAACGGTAGACAAAATGATATTCAACAACAAAACGAGTTGAAGGAGCGTCATAATGAAGACTGCTGAATACAGCGCATAGTCAGCGAAAAGTTCTTCAATGATCGCTTGCAGGATAATCAAAAAAGTAAATCCTACTGTTGAAATGAATAAGATCGCGCCGCCAATAAAGACAAATTGGCCAACAATCGCAAAGAAACGGCGTTTCGTTGTCTGCAAACTTTCTCGAATGGCCTGTCGAAAAGGAAGGTCACGTAAGATCATTTCTGGTAAAGCAAAAATTCACTTTGATCATTTTATTGGCAAAACCATTATCAATTTTCTTATATAGTATGGCATTGATTTATGGCGGTACGTTTTTAACAGGGCTATTAGGCGGCTAAGTGCCGGGCTTAATAGCAAAAATAAATACAGGAAATTCCCGAACTATAGATGGTGGTCATTCCTTTCATTACAGGAATCAAACACGATAGTTCGGTTTTTTATAGTCTAGAGTTAGGATGAACAACATGAAATATCTAAAAAATAGTTTGATCAACACTTGGGATTTTCTAAAGGCAAGCGATGCTTATTTTCGAGATGTTCTGCTAATGCATGGTTTCTTGCTTTTTTTGGTTATCCCACTGCTTTCTTCTTCAACAAAATTTATCCTGCGTCGTGGGGGATTAGCCTATTTATCTTTCGACAATATAGGTAGTATTTTTACAGAGCATCCAATGGTTCTATTCTCGCTCTCTCTAATCTTGTTGTTGATTTTATTAGCAGTTTTTTTTGAATTTAAAACGG
>OBJO01000499.1_pt1 | contig 17308 bp, 12 predicted proteins | sample 1481741 | NCBI WGS metagenome assembly OBJO01 (sample SAMN06140803, study PRJEB22556) | human gut metagenome | host: Homo sapiens | place: China: Beijing | collected 2014 | reverse complement strand
CTCGCGGATGCCGAGCTCGGCGAGCGTGCGCCCGACCATCACGCGCGCGGCTACCTTGGCCAGCGGGATGCCGGTGGCCTTGGACACGAACGGCACGGTGCGCGAGGCGCGCGGGTTGACCTCGATGAGGTAGATGTCGCCGTCGTGGACGGCAAACTGGATGTTCATGAGGCCGACCACGCCGAGCTCGGCCGCCAGCGCGCGCGCCTGGCGCTTGAGCTCGTCGATGATGCCCGGCTCGAGCGAGTAGGGCGGCAGCGCGCACGCCGAGTCGCCCGAGTGAATGCCCGCCTCTTCGATGTGCTCCATGACGCCGCCGACGATGCTGGCGCCGGTGCGATCGGCGACGACGTCGACGTCGAGCTCGACCGCGTCGTCGAGGAACTGATCGATCAAGATGGGCGACAGGCTGCCGGACTCGTCGGGGCGCTCGATGGACACGCCGAGCGCTTGCTCGAAGTAGCGCTCGAGCTGCGCCTCGTCGTACACCTGCTCCATCGCGCGGCCGCCGAGCACGTACGACGGCCGCACCATGACCGGATAGCCGATGTCGGCGGCGACCTGCCTGGCCTGCTCGAGGCTGCGCGCGATGCCCCACGCCGGCGCGCGCAAGCCGAGCTTTTTGAGCATGTCGCCGAACCGCTCGCGGTCCTCGGCGCGGTCGATGGCGTCGGCCGGCGTGCCGAGCAGCTTGACGCCGGCCTTCTCGAGCGGCACCGCGAGCCGCAGCGGCGTCTGCCCGCCGAACTGCACGATGAAGCCCTCGGCGCCCTCGATGTCGGCGATGGACAGCACGTCCTCGAGCGTGAGCGGCTCGAAGAACAGCCGGTCGGACGTGTCGTAGTCGGTCGACACGGTCTCGGGGTTGCAGTTGACCATGATGGCCTCGAACCCCTCTTCGCGCAGCGCCATCACGGCGTGGACGCAGCAGTAGTCGAACTCGATGCCCTGGCCGATGCGGTTGGGACCGCCGCCGAGGATGATGACCTTGCGCTCGTTGGTGGGCCGCGCCTCGCACTCCTGCTCGTACGTGGAGTACAGGTACGGCGTGTGCGCCTCGAACTCGGCGGCGCAGGTATCGACCCGCTTGTAGACCGGCACCACGCCCAGGCGCTTGCGCGCGTCGCGCACCTGCTTTTCGGTCGCCCCGGTGAGCCGCGCGAGCTGCTTGGCGGCGATGCCCAGGCGCTTGTAGCGGAGCAGATCGCCCTCGATCGCCGCGAGCGAGCCGGCGTCGCGGACCTCGACCTCGGCCAGCGCCATCTCGCGCACGTGATGCAAAAACCACGGGTCGATCTTGGACAGCGCGTGCGCCTCATCGACCGAAAGCCCGCGCTGAAACGCCCGCGCGAGCGAAAACAGCCGGTCCGGCGACAGCGCCGCGATGTTGCGCTTGAGCGCGTCGAGCTCGCGGCCGTCGGCGTCCGAACCCGGCGCGGGCGGGGGATCGAAGCCGTCGCGACCGGTCTCCATCGACCGGATCGCCTTGCCGAGCGCCTCTTTGAACGTGCGGCCGATTGCCATGGCCTCGCCGACCGACTTCATCTGCGTGCCGAGCTCGGGCTTGGTGGCCGGGAACTTCTCGAAGGTGAAGCGCGGCACCTTGACCACGACGTAGTCGATGGTGGGCTCGAACGACGCCGGCGTGACCTCGGTGATGTCGTTGCGCAGCTCGTCGAGCGAGTAGCCCACCGCGAGCTTGGCGGCGATCTTCGCGATGGGAAAGCCGGTGGCCTTGGACGCGAGCGCGCTCGAGCGCGACACGCGCGGGTTCATCTCGATGACGATCTGCTCGCCGGTGGCGGGATCGACGGCGAACTGGATGTTCGAGCCGCCGGTGGCGACGCCGATCTCGCGGATGATCGCGCACGACGCGTCGCGCATGCGCTGGTATTCCTTGTCAGTGAGCGTCATCGCCGGCGCGACCGTGATCGAATCGCCGGTGTGGATGCCCATGGGGTCGAAGTTTTCGATCGAGCAGATGATGACCACGTTGTCCATGTGGTCGCGCATCACCTCGAGCTCGAACTCCTTCCAGCCGAGGATCGACTGCTCGACGAGGATCTGGTTGCGCGGGCTCTGGTCGAGCCCCCATTGCACGAGCCGGTCGAACTCGCGCGCGTTGTAGGCGATGGCCGCGCCCGAGCCGCCGAGCGTGAACGACGGCCGCAAAATCGCCGGGAAGCCGATGTCGCCGATGCACTCGCGCGCCTCGGCCAGCGAGTGCACGTAGGCCGACTTGCACACCTTCAGGCCGATGCGCGCCATCGCCTGCTTGAACAGGTCGCGGTCCTCGGCCTTCTCGATCGCCTCGACCGACGCGCCGATCATCTCGACGCCGTGGCGCTCGAGGATGCCGGACTTGGCCGCGTCGAGCGCGAGGTTGAGCGCCGTCTGCCCGCCGAGCGTGGGCAGGATGGCCGAGGGCTTCTCGCGCGCGATGACCTTCTCGAGCACGTCGACGGTGAGCGGCTCGACGTAGGTGGCGTCGGCCGTCTCGGGGTCGGTCATGATCGTGGCCGGGTTGCTGTTGATCAGCACGACCCGGTAGCCCTCCTCGCGCAGCGCCTTGCACGCCTGCGTGCCCGAGTAGTCGAACTCGCACGCCTGGCCGATGACGATGGGCCCGGAGCCGATGAGCAGGATGGATTGGATGTCGTCGCGGCGGGGCATCGGGCTACTTCTTGACCAGCTTGTCGTGGTGGATCTTGTACTCCGACAGCATGCCGTCGAGCATGGCCGAAATTTGCGCCTTGTGGCCGCCGAGGTCGAGCTTGGCTTCGGCCAGCACCTGCGCGATGCGCAGCTTGAGCCGCTGGCTCTCCTCCTCCTCGCGGGTGAGCGCCTCGCACAACGGCTCTTCGGCGCTCTCGGTTGGCCGCAGCGCCAGGGCCTCGACCGCGGAGAACCGCACGTTCTCGTCGAAGTCGGCCAGGTAGGGGATGATGCGCCGGTTGACGTCCTCGGCGGGCGCGTCGTGATAGTCGGCGAGCCAGTCGATGATCTGGATGCGCCGCGACGGGTCGCGCGTGTAACCGGGCTTCTCGGAGGCCAGCAGGTCGTCGATGACCTCGAGCGCCTTGTCGGGGGTGGCGATGCGCTCGAGCACGCGCAGCGGAAACGCCACCGAATTGGCCTGCTTCATGTAGCGGTGCAGCGGCTCGAGCGCCTCTTCGCCTTTGCCGGCGAGCGTCTCGTAGACCCACTGCTTTTCCTGCTCGTCTTCGATGGTCTTGTCGTAGTTGAACGAAAACCGCCGGCACAGCGCGAACAGCGCGTCGTCCGAGCCTACCTGGCGCAGCTTCTCCATCGCCTGGAACCGGTCCGCTGATTGGGCGAGCTTGTTCGAGACCTTATCCATCGCTCGCTTGAGCGAGCGCTCTTTCGAGAACAGACCGAAGACCATCGGGCCCGTTCTTACGTCATCGACGGCATCCCGTCCACCATGGCGGCGCCCACGGCGGCCGAAGGGCCGTCAAGATCGGGCGTGGCGTCCACCGGGGGCGGTACAGCGTCGATATCTGGGGCGGCGTCGATGGGGGCCGGCGGGCCGTCGGGATCGGGCGCGGCGTCGGGGGTCGCGGCGTCGGGGCCGGCGTCGGGAGCGTTGGGATCGGCGTCGATGTCGGGCGCGGCGTCGATGGTGGCGGCGTCGGCGACGGCCGCGTCGATGACCCCGGGGCCCTCGCAGACGAAGTTGTCCGGCACGCCGTCGCGCTTGCACCAGCCGTCGGTCGCGCACGAGTACCCGTCGGGGCAGGCGTCGGCCGCGCCGCACAAAAACGCGCACTGCGGCTGGGGCGTGTCGTAACAGCCGGTGGCGACCACCGCCGAGAAGGCAAAGCCAAGCAAGGTAATGCGCGACATGTTCTAAAACTCCCAGCCCGCGAGCACGCCGAACGTATCCTCACCGACGACCGGCGTCACGCGCCCGCGCGCGGCGACTTCGCCACCGTCGTCGCTGGTGGCGTCGATGACGAAGAAGATGGCGGCAGCCGCGGCGGCGGCGCCGGCGACGCCCCAGGCGGCCATTGACAGCTTTTCGAGGCTCTCGCCTTCGTCCACGGCGTCGTCGTACTGGTCGGCGACGTTGCCTTCGAACGTGGCCGGTGTGTTGGTGACGGGCTCGCGGTAGTCGATGAGCGTTTGCACGTCTTCTTCGCGCGACGACGCCGACAGCCCGAGCACCGCGCCGGTGGTGGCGGCCGCGACCGCGACGCCGACCGACACCCAGCCCGCCGTCTTGGACCACGACGGCTCCTCGTCGATGAAGGTGGGCTCTGCCGCCGGCAACGGCACGTCGTCGTCTACGGGGGACGGCAGGGCGTCGCCGGTATCGGCGCCACCGGCGGCCGTCGTGTCGGTGCCGGTGCCGGTCTGCGTGCCCGCGCCGCCGCCGGTCGCCGGGCCGCCTTCGGGTAGATCGGGTGTGCCCTCGTCGCCGCCGCTGCCGACCGCCGCTTCGCAGCCGACCACCCGCGCTTCGGCGTCGGCCTTGTCCTGCTCGCTCGGATTGGCCTCGCGCAGGTAGCGACCGTAGTAGATGAGCGCGGACTCGCAGTCTCCGGCGGACTCGTGCGCGAGCGCGATCTTGTAAAACAGGATCGGATCCTTGGTGATCTCGTACGCCTTGCCGAACTCGCGCGCGGCAATGGAGAAGTCGCCCTGATGGAGCGCCTCTTGCGCTTTGAGGTAGTGGCGTTTGGCCTGCTCGAAGTCCGGCTTTTGTTGCGCCGCCGCCACGCCGCCGAGAGTCCCCCACATCACGACGCACACGAGTGCGATCCAACGCGTCCGCATATCCGGCAGTCTAGTACACCGCTCCGACACCCCACAAGACCCTATCCCCCGGGAAACATTGCTGTATAGTGGCGCGCGTCATGGCGAAGATAGAACGCGTTCGGAACATCGGGATCGTTGCCCACATCGACGCGGGCAAGACCACGGTCACCGAGCGCTTCCTGCATCACTCCGGGAAGATTCACAAGGTCGGGGAGGTCCACGAGGGCGAGGCGCAGATGGACTGGATGCCGCAGGAGCGCGAGCGGGGCATCACCATCACCGCGGCCGCCACCACGCTCGAGTGGCGGGGTCACGAGCTGCACCTCATCGACACCCCCGGCCACGTCGATTTCACCATCGAGGTCGAGCGCAGCCTGCGCGTGCTCGACGGCGCGGTCGTCGTGTTTTGCGCCGTGAGCGGCGTGGAGCCGCAGTCCGAGACCGTCTGGCACCAGGCCGACAAGTTTCACGTGCCGCGCCTGGCGTTCGTCAACAAGATGGACCGCCTCGGCGCCGACTTCGACTTCGTCATCGAGGACATGCGCAAAAAGCTCGGCGCCAACCCGGCGCCGGTGCAGATCCCCATCGGCGCCGAGGACGCGTTCCGCGGCATCATCGATCTGGTCCGCATGCAGGCCTTCATGTACACCGGCGAGCTCGATCAAATCCCCGAGCCGGTGGACATCCCGGCGGACATGGCCGAGGCGGCGAAGGCGGCGCGCGAGCGGCTCGTCGAGGCGGTGGCCGACTGCGACGACGCGGTGGCCGAGAAGTTCCTCGAGGGCGCGGCGCTGTCGGAAGAAGAGCTGATCGCGGCGCTGCGCAAGGCGTGCATCGCAACCCGGCTCGTGCCGCTGCTGTGCGGCTCCGCGCTGCGCAACAAGGGCACGCGCTCGCTGCTGGACGCGGTCATCGATTACCTGCCGTCGCCGCCCGAGCTGCCGCCGATTCAGGGCGTCAACCCGCGCGATCCGGCGGAAAAGCTGTCGCGCGCGCCGAGCGAAAAGGAGCCGCTGTCGATCCTGGCGTTCAAGGTCGCGATGGACGACAGCGGCCGGAAATACGTGTTCTTGCGCGTATTCAGCGGCAGCGTGAAGCCCGGCGACGAGGTGCTCAACGTGCGCCTGGGCAAAAAGGAGCGCGTCGCGCGGTTGTTTACGCTGCACGCCAACCGCCGCGAGCGGCGCGACAAGGCGGTCGCCGGCGAGATCGTCGCCGCGACCGGTCTCAAGGACGTCACCACCGGCGACACGCTGTGCGACTCCAAAGCGCCCATCTTGCTCGAGCGCATCGACACCTATGAGCCGGTGATGTCGATTGCCGTCGAGCCGCGCACCAACGCCGAGAAGGAAAAGCTCGACTTCGCGCTCGACAAGATTCAGCAGCAAGACCCGACGTTCCGCGTGCGCGAGGACGAGGAGACCGGCCAGACGGTCATCAGCGGGATGGGCGAGCTGCACCTCGAGATCATCGTCGACCAGCTCACGCGCGCGTACGGCGTCGAGGTCGGCGTCGGCAAGCCGCAGGTCGTGTTCCGCGAGACGGTGACCGAGGCGGCCGAGGTCACCGCGACGTTCGAGCGCGAGCTCAAAGAAGAGGTTCTGTACGGCGAGGCGACCGTCAGGGTTGCGCCGAAGCAGCGCGGCACCGGCACCGACATCGGCGTCGCGCTGCCCGAGACGTCGCCGGTTCCGCCGGCGCTGGTCGACGCGGCGCGCCAGGGGCTGCGCGAGGCGTCGCAGTCAGGACCCAGCGGCTATCCGCTCGAGGACCTCACCATCTCGCTCACGAAGATCGGGCTGCGCGAGGGTGCGCAGGCCGAGGTTGGCGTGAAGGTCGCGGCGGCCGATGCGCTGCGCCAGGCGATCGGCAAGGCCAAGCCGGCCATGCTCGAGCCGATCATGGCCGTCGAGGTGTCGGCGCCCGAGGACTACCTGGGCGCGGTCATCGGCGATCTCAACCAGCGCCGCGGTCACATCCAGGACGTCGATGCGTCCGGGCTCAAGCGGCTGATCAAGGCGCGGGTGCCGCTGCGCAACATGTTCGGCTACTCGACCGACCTGCGCTCGCTGAGCCAGGGCAGGGCAACGTTCTCAATGAAGTTCTTCGCCTACGACAACCTGGACACCGCGAGCGTCTAGCCCCCAAAGGGGTCGGTTCTTACTTTCTTACTTACGGGCGCAGCCTCTCGAGATCATTGATATACTGCGAATCGTCTATGATTACGGATGGTTGGCGCGACAAGTAAGAAAGTAAGAACCGACCCCTGCTAGGCTAGTGGGTGTTAGTTGCAAGTAGGAAGTCCGACTTTCTACTATCGCACCCATGCTGCGATGGGTCGGTCTGATGTGTGTATTGGAATCGCGATGGTGGTGCTGTCGGCGTGCTCGTCCGATGGAGGCAGGGGCGGCAGCGGCGGCGGGGGGATGCGGGCGCGGGCGGCGGCGGTGGTGGCGGCGGTGGTGGTGGTGGTGGTGGTGGCGCACCGGATGCCTCGCCGCTCGACGGCGACGAGCCGGCCGAGGTCGCCGGCTGCGATGGGGCGACGTTGTACGAGACGCCGGCGGATCCGGGGGCGCGCGGGCCGTGGCCGGTCGGTGCGCGCACGGTCCGCGTCGGACGCCTGACCGTCGAGGTCTGGTACCCGGCCGCTCGCGGCAGTCAGGACGGCGTCGACCGCGCGGTCTACGACATTCGCAAGGCGCTGCCGATGTCGCAACAGTCGGTCATTCCCGACGCCGACAACCCGTGGCAGGAGTGCAACTGCTACCGCGACTTGCCGCTCGACGAGGCGCACGGGCCCTACCCGGTGGTGGTCTTCGTGCACGGCACCGCGTCGTTCCGGACGCAGTCGCTCACGCAGATGACGCACTGGGCGAGCCGCGGCTTCGTGGTCGTGTCCGCGGATCACCCGGGGCTGATGCTCGCCGACAGCCTGGCGCTGCTGTGCCCCGATTCGTCGTCGGGAAATCGCGATCCCGTGGGCGACGTCAACGCGATGCTCGCGGCGCTCGACGAGCCGAGCGGTGAGCTGGCGTTCCTCGCCGGGCAGATCGATCGGACGCGCGTCGGGGTCGCCGGACACAGCGCGGGCGCAGGCGCGGCGGCGAGCGTGGCGGCCCAGGATGGCGTGCGCGTCGTGATCCCGATGGCGGGCAACGCCAGCGTCGGAGCCGTCGGCAGCGTCGAGTCCCGGCTGTTCCTCGGCGGCACCGCCGACGGCGTCGCGCAGTACAGCGGCACCGTGAGCGCGTACGACAGCGCGGCGTCGCCCAAGCGCCTCGTCGGGCTGGAGAACGGCGGTCACCTCATCTTCGCCGACCTGTGTGAGCTGCAAAACGACGCCGGCCAGAACATGCTGGAGATCGCCGAGGCCTATGGCGTGTGCGGCACCGAGTTCGCGGGTTTTCTGTTCGATTGCTCCCCAGAGCTCCTCGACGGCCCCACCGGGTGGGCGATCGTGAACTACGCGACAACCGCGGTGCTCGAGGGCGTCTTGCACTGCAATGACATGCAGGCGGCGTTCGGCGACCTCGAGAGCCGATTCCCGGCGGTGAGCGAGCTGCGCGAATCGCTCTGAGCGGCGTATGATCGCAGCCGGGGGTGAGCCGGCTGCAGACAGATAGCTCGACGGTAATCGAGCGGCGGAGCGCGGCCGCGGCGGAGGCAACCGGCCACACGCGCGCGAGCTCGGGCGCGCCCGCCGTCAGCGCGGCGGTGGGCAGCGCTTCGACGGTCGGTTCCCCGATGGACGCCCTGCGCGCCGACGAGTTCGACCGCAGTCGCAGCCTCGCGCTCGCCGCGTTCACGCTGGTGGCCGGCGCGGCACTGGCGATGCCGGTCCTCGGCGGCGATCCGATCGCGATCCGCGTGATGCTGGTGTCGCTGGCCGTCGTGATCTGCACCAATACGGCGCTGCTGTACCTGCTGGCAAACCCGGCGCGCTACACCGCCCGCGCCAACCTCACCGTCTGGAGCTTCGCCACGCTCGCCGCCCTCGGCGTGATCTACTACTTCGGGGCGCTGTCGGGGGCAGTCGCCATCGTGCTGCTCGGTCTGTACATCGCCGCCCTCGGCCACGACGCGCGCATGGCGGGCGTCGTCTACGCCACCATCGCCGCCGGCCACGGCGCCATGTGTCTGGCGATTGCGTTCAACGTCCTCGACGACCGCGGCCTGCTGACCTCCGAGCACTTCGACGTCACCACCAAGGTCGTCTCGACGCTGTTGTTGCAGGTGATCTACGCGTGCGCATTTCTGCTCGCGCGGCGCTCGCGTCAGACCACGTTGAAGGCCGTCGAGGACCTGCACAGCGCCGTGCGGGCGCTGGCCCAGCGTGAGGTGCTGCTCGAGGAGGCGCGCCAGGACTTCGCGCGCGCCGTGCGTATCGGCGGGCCCGGCCGCCTCACGGGCGCTCGTGCGGGACGATTCGAGCTCGGCGTCATCCTCGGCCGCGGCGCGATGGGCGAGGTCTACGAGGCGCGCGCCCCGGACGCCGGCACCATCGCGGCGGTCAAGGTGCTCCTGCCGGCGGCCGGCAGAGACCCCGGCTCCCTGTCCCGCTTTCTGCGCGAAATCGAGACCGCCTCCGCGCTCGACTCACCGCACGTCGTGCGCGTGCTCGAGGTCGGAGACGAGACCGCGCCGTTTCCCTTCCTCGCCATGGAGCGCCTGTACGGCAGCGACCTATCGAGCTACCTGCGCGACCGCCGCCGCCTCGAGCTCGTCGAGGTCATCGAGCTCGTGCGCCAGGTTGGCCGCGGCCTCACCGCTGCCGCCGGCGCCGGCATCGTGCACCGCGACCTCAAGCCACAAAACCTGTTTCGCGCCGAGCTCGGCGGCGCCGCCGTGTGGAAGATCCTCGACTTCGGCGTGTCCAAGCTCGAAGGCCGCAGCGGCACCCTGACCCAGGGCAACGTCGTCGGCACGCCCAGCTACATGGCGCCCGAGCAAGCCCGCGGCGGCGACGTCGATCACCGCGCCGACCTGTACGCCCTCGGCGCCATCGCCTACCGCTGCCTCACCGGCCGCCCGCCCTTCGCCGGCAAAGACGTCGCGTCGATCCTCTACGGCGTCGTCCACGTCATGCCGCCGCCCCCGAGCACCGTCGCCGAGCTGCCCAGGACGCTCGATCCCATCTTCGCCCGCGCCCTCGCCAAAGCCCCCGCCGCCCGCTACCCGGACGCCACCGCGCTGGCCGCCGCCCTGGCAAACGCGCTGTAGAGCGCAGCTCCACCCCCACCCCAGCCCTCCCCCCAAGGGGGAGGGAGTCAGCCGACACCTCCGGGTGCGAGCGCGTGGCCTGTTGGCAAGCTCCCCTCGCCGGCGCAACCGGGTGCGAGCGCGCGGCCTCTTGGCAAGCTCCCCTCCCCTTCGGGGGAGGGGCTGGGGGAGGGGGAGGGGCAGCAAGTCCCTCAGGCCGTGATCAAAACCTCGGCCACACTGCCGCGTGAGCTCGCGCGGCTGTTGATCGCGCGCGCGCACAGCACGCGGTCGATCTGGAACCCGTCGTACAGCTCGCGAATGAGTGGCGTGTCGCTGTTGGACACCATGACGCTCACGCCGCGCTCGGCTAGCGACCGCGCCACCTCGGCCAACCGCGCCTGGTCTTTTTCGCCGAACGAGTCGGCGGTGTAGCTCGTGAAGTTGGCGGTCGACGACACCGGCTGGTAGGGCGGATCGAAGTAGACGAAGTCGCCCGCGCGCGCGCTGTCCACCGCGGCCTCATACGTCCCACAGCGCAAATCGGCGCGCGCGAGCAGGCGCGACGCCGCGCGCAGCGCCTCGGGCTCGAAGATGCGGGGCGCGCTGTAGCGGCCCATCGGCACGTTGAACAGCCCCTTGCGGTTGACCCGGTACAGGCCGTTGTAGCAGGTCTTGTTCAGGTAGATGAACATGGCGGCGCGGTCGACGTCGGCTTGCGCCCCGGTCCGCTGGTTCCAGCGCTCGCGCGTGCCGTAGTAGTACGCCTCGTCGTGGCGCTCGCGGTGCACCGTCAGGCGCCGGATGACGTCGTCCACCTGCTGCGCGATGCAGCGGTAGGTGTTCATCAGATCCGCGTTGACGTCGGCGAGCACCGCCTGCGCGGGCGCCATGCGGAAGAACACCGCGCCGCCGCCGAGGAACGGCTCGTAGTAGCGGCGAAAGCGCGCGGGACGGCGCTGCAAGATCTCCTCGAGCAGCTTGGTCTTGCCGCCTGCCCACTTGACGACGGGGCTGGCGGGCTCGAGCGAAGGCCGCGCGCGCCGGGTGCGGCGCGGGGCGAGGGCGGGCTGGGCCTGAAGATTGGCAGACGCTGCGGGCGGCATGGGCCCATGCTCCAACTGGCCGCCCGCAGAGGCAATTTTTTTAACCGTATCCGGACGTTGTGGAGCTACATCCGGAGTCGATGACTCGAGCGAGCGGTGCGGCTAGAAGAGCTCGGCGGCCGAGGCGTACGCATTCGTGGACGGATCGTAGTCCACGAGGACACCCACCGCGCCGGCGCTCTGAGCGATGCCGATGAACTCCTGTTTGTTGCCAGGGACGATCATCCGCGGCTCCGCCTGCGGCGCCGACGACTGCGCGAACCGGCGCGCGGAGAACACGTTCTTGAAGCCGAGCAGGTAGCACTCGTCATTGGCGGCACGCGCCATCATCGGCACGCGCGCTTCTTCCTGGGGGACGAGCAAGACCCAGAGTCCTTCTAGCGAGGACGAGGATTGAGACTGCATAGGTGGATACTTCTCCTTGGGGGTGGCAGCAAAAAGTTTGTCGCGTAGTTAGCCAGCTCAGCGCGGCGTGTCAAGTGGCGCGTTTCCTGGCCACCCCCACGTGCTATAGATCGTGGGCGATGTCCCGCTCGCTGCCGGTGCTCCGTCCGCTGTTGGACGCGAACGACCGCAAGATTACGTACTTGCGCGTCTCGCTCACCGATCGCTGTAACTACCGCTGCACCTATTGCATGCCCGCGGAGGGTGTCGACCTGCTCCCGCGCGAGGACATCCTGTCGTTCGAGGAGATCACGCGCCTTGCCAGGGTTTTCGCGCAGATAGGCGTCAAAAAGATTCGTCTGACCGGGGGCGAGCCCACGATTCGACAGCGCGTCGCCGATCTGGTCGCCATGCTGGCCGGCGTGTCCGGAATCGAGCGCGTCGTCATGACCACCAACGGTCACCGGCTGCCCGAGCTGGCCCGCCCGCTGGCCGGCGCCGGCCTGGCCGAGGTCAACGTCTCGATCGACACGCTCGACGCTGACAAGTTCCGGGCGATCACCCGCCGCGGCGATCTGTCGCGCGTGCTCGCCGGCATCGACGCGGCGCTCGCCGCGGGCATGAAGGTCAAGCTCAACGCCGTCGCCCTCAAGGGCTTCAACGACGACGAGGTCGCGGCGCTGTGCGAGTACGCCTGGGCGCGCGGCGTCGCGCCGCGCTTCATCGAGCACATGCCCATGTCCGACGGCTCGCTGTACGCGCCGGGCAAGCAGCTGGCCGCCGCCGAGATTCGCGCGCGCGTCGAGCAGGCGTTCGGCGGGCCGCTCGTCGCCGAAGGCGAGCATCGCGCCGACGGTCCCGCGCGCTACTGGCACGTGCCCGGTAACGAACGCGCGCGCGTCGGCATCATCTCTGCGATGACCGAGCACTTTTGCGATACCTGCAACCGCGTGCGTCTCACCGCGGTGGGGGATTTGCACACATGTCTGGCCTACGACGACGCGCTCAGTCTCCGGACGCTTCTGCGCGGCGGCGCCTCTGACGACGAAATCGTTGCCGCCCTTCGCGACGCCGTCGCGGGCAAGCGAGCGGGGCATTCGTTCCAGTCCACCGGGGCTGGCGCCCCCACCAAACACATGATTTCCATCGGCGGGTAGCCGGAACCCACTGTTCTGCCGCGTTGCGTCGCCGTTCGAAGGGTTGGCCCGGACTATGCTACCGTTGAGGTACCGCAACCTATGAGACGCTCTATCAAAATCCTCCTCACCGTCCTCGTCGCCGGCGGGGCCATCGTCTGGTTGATGAGCTCGTCGCTAGAGGCGGATGTCTCTACGTACAAATACGTCGACGAGCTCATGGTCGAGCCCGCCGAGTGGGAGGGCCAGCGCATCAAAGCGCACGGCTACGTCCAGCCCGGCACCATCGACAAGAAGATCGAAGGCCACCAGCAGATCACGCGCTTCATCCTCGAGCGCAAGGGCAAGCAGGTGCACGTCACGACCTCGGCGGTCATCCCCGACACGTTCAAGGATCTGGCGGAGGTCATCGCGAGTGGTACCCTGCACGCCCAGCCGGACGGGACGTATCAGCTCGAGGCCGTGGAAATCATGGCCAAGTGCCCGTCCAAGTACGAGGAGAACCGCCGCACCAAGAACCTCGGCTCGTGATCGCGAGCGAACTCAAAACCAGCGAGGAGCCCCAGCTGCAAGGCGGAGCGAGAACCGGAGCGGAGTGTATGTGGATACATGAGCCCCGGAAGCGCAGCGACAACGCAGCAGATGGGACCCCGCAGCGGTTTTGAATCGCTCGAGGCTCGAGTCGCAGGAATACGCGTAACCGCGCCACCGGTCGACGGCTCAGGAGCTCGCCTTGCCCGATAGCTCAGCGTTCAACATCCCGCATTCGCCGACGGCCGCGCTCGGTACGATCACGCTGCTGCTCGCCTATGTGATGGCAGCGTACACAGTGGCCGTCGGCATCATCGGCGCCCGGCAACGGCGCGCGCGCCTGGTCAACAGCTCCGTCTACGGCCTGTACGCGTTCGGCGCGCTCATGACGTTCGCGTCGGCGCTGCTCATCTACGCGTTCCTGTCGCACGACTACACCATCAAGTACGTCGCCTACTACAGCGATACGTCGATGCCGTTCTGGTACAAAATCACGGCGTACTGGGGCGGGCTCGACGGCTCTCTGATGTTCTGGGTGTTCGTGCTGGCGGCGTTCGCGGTGACCGCCGTGGCCTCCAACCGCGAGCGCCACCGCGACATGATGGGCTACGTCGTCGCCACCATCATGGCGGTGCAGATCTTCTTCCTGACCATCCTCATCTACTCGAAGAATCCGTTCGCCACCTTCCTCACCGAGCCCCCCATCGACGGCAAGGGGCTCAACCCGCTGTTGCAAAACTACTGGATGGTCATCCATCCGCCGTCGCTGTATCTGGGCTTCGTCGCGGCGACCATCCCGTTTGCGTTCTGCATCGGCGCGCTCGCCTCCGGGCGCCTGGACGACTCGTGGATCTACTCGATCCGCGTCTGGGTCATGGTCTGCTGGTTCTTCCTGTCGCTCGGCCTCATCCTCGGCGGGCGCTGGGCGTACGAGGAGCTCGGCTGGGGCGGCTACTGGGCCTGGGACCCGGTCGAAAACGCCGGCTTCTTACCGTGGTTCACGGCAACCGCGGTGCTGCACTCCATCATCATTCAGGAGCAACGCGGCTCCATGAAGATGTGGAACGTGAGCCTCGTGGTGCTCACGTTCTTCCTCACCATCTTCGGCACCTTCATGACGCGCTCGGGCGTCGTGCAGTCGGTGCACGCGTTCGGTGAGGACAACGCGCTCGCCCTGCAGTTCATCCTGTTCATGGCGGTGATCTTCATCTTCTCGTTCGGGCTCACGTTCTATCGGCTGCCCGCGCTGCGCTCGAAGGGCTCGTTCGACTCGTTCATCTCGCGCGAGTTCGCGTTTTTGCTCAACAACTGGATCCTGCTCGGCAGCGCGATGTTCGTGCTGTTCGCGACGATGTTCCCCACGATCTCCGAAGCGGTCACCGGCGACCGCATCACCGTCGGGCCGCCGTTCTTCAACAAGTGGATGGTGCCGATGGGGCTGGTGCTGCTGCTGCTGGCCGGCGCGGCGCCGCTTTTGGCCTGGCGGCGCACCACGACCGACCGGCTCAAGGCGCAGTTTCTGTTTCCGGGGGCGGCCGCGGTCGTCACCATGGGCTTCCTCGGCGTCGCGTTCCCGCGCACGCTCGCGCGCACGGCCATCTTCTCTGACAAGCTCGAGCTGCCGGTCGCGCTGGTCAACTTCGGCATCGTCGCGTTCACGCTCGCGGCGTGCTTGCAGGAGTTTTGGAAGGGCACGCGCGTGCGCCGCAACCAGACCGGCAGCGATCCGGTCACCTCGCTCATCGGCATCACGCTCGCCAAGCGGCGGCGCTACGGCGGCTACGTCGTGCACATGGGCATCGCGCTCATGTTCATCGGCTTTGCCGGCAAGGCGTTCGAGACCGAGCAGGACTTCACCCTGCAAAAGCCCGGCACCACCGCCAAGCTGCTCGACAGCCAGTCCTACGAGCAGGTGCTCGCGCAGTGCAAAAAGGGCGACTTGCCCGACTGCGTCTACGTCAAGGGCTACATGTTCCGCTATGACCGGTTCGTCAAGTGCCCGTCGCTCGAGGCCGATCCGCACTGCGCCGACGTCAACGGCGACCACAAGACGACCTGGACCGCCATGGTCTACACCACGCGCGAAAGCGGCGCCAAGGTCGACGACCTCGAGCCGCAGCGCTGGCGGTTCGCCAAAGAGCCCGACCAGCCCACGACCGAGCCGGCGATCAACATCGACGGCCTCGACGACGTCTACCTCGCGCTGCTCGGCTTTGACGAAAAGCAGCAGGTGTCCAACTTCCGGCTGTTCCTCAACCCGCTCATCAACTGGGTGTGGCTCGGCTTCGTGATGCTGATGATCGGCACCGTCATCTGTCTGATCCCCGAATCGCTGGCCAACGCGCTGCGGCCCGAGCCGCGCACCAAGATCGGCAAGCTCGCCGACCGCGCCGGCCTCGCGCTCATCGTCGGCGCCTCGGTGTTCCTCGCCGCCAGCGCGGCCAGCGCGCAGAGCGCAGCGCCGGGGCCCGTGTACGACGATGGCGACACCGGCCACGGCGGCGCGAGCGCGGCGCATATGTACCGGCCGGCCAACGAGGTCGAAGAGCAGCTGATGCGAAACATCGCTTGTCTGTGCAACGGCTGCCCGCGCGAGCCGATTCACGACTGCGACTGCGGCTACGCCGCGCAGGAGCGCCAGAAGGTCCAACAGATGCTGGCGGGCCGCGACCTGTCCACCGAGGCCGCGCGCGAGCAGGCCTACCTCGACGTGCGCGACGCGTTCATCGCCGAGTACGACGGCCAGCACGTGCTCACGATGCCCATCGACAAGGGCTTCAACCGCCTGGCCTGGGTGGTGCCCTACGCCGCCCTCGGCGGCGCGTTGGTCCTCATCTTCGGCGTCGGCCGCTACTGGGTCCGGCGCGGGCGCAAGGAGTGGAGCGACCAGGTCGCCGCCGCCGACAAAACCAACATCGACGACGACCTGGCCGACCAAATCGACGATGAGCTCCGCGACCTCGACTGACCTGGTCCGCGCCGAGCGGGCTGCCTTGCCGGTGGTGATCGGCGGGGGCTGGCTGATCATTTTGCTGGCCTACCGCTGGAACGTCACCGTCTCCGCGGAAGCTCACGCGCAGCGTGTCCTCGGCGCGCGCGGCGATGTTGGACACCACCATGAAGCGCTGGCCGCCGTCGATCGTGGACATCCGCGGCGGCGCGGCGCTCTCGTTGGTCGTGCTCACCTGCAGGCCCGGCGTGTGCCGCACCAGGACCTGGCTCTGCAGCGCGCCGAACGGCAGCGGCATCACCATGTCGACCTCGCCGTCTTCGATCGGCAGCGCGAACGTGCCGACGAACGAGCGCTGGCCCGGCGGGAAATGGCCGCGCCAGATGAAGCCGCGGTCTTTGTCGACCGAGACGCGCGCGGCGTCCTCATCGCGCACCGAAGCGCCGACGAAGCCGGCCGGCAGCGGGATGACGATGCCGTCGGCGCCCGGGTCGTAGGGGGCGCCCGCGCCATTGGCGAGCGTGAACTGGACCTGAAACCAGAGCTTGTTGTCGTCGATCTCGGCGCCCGCGTGGAACTGGTGGATCAGCGTTGGCCACACGAAGATGCCGGTGTACGCGCCCTTGTCTGCCGTGAGCTGGAACGGCGCCGAGCGATAGACGCGACCGTCTAGCACGACCTCCGCGAGGTAGACCTTGCCGGCGGCGCCGGGGATGCCGGTGAACGTCGCCATGGCGCTGCGCTGCTGGACCTCGACCGGCGCCTCGACGGCATTTTGCGGGTTGCCGACCTCGACCAGACGCGCCCTGGTGACGCCGCCGGGATCGCCGGTGAGCTGCACGACGACCTCGCCCGCGGGCGGCGCCGGGATGTTGGGCCCGGAGTGGTCGTCGATGGCCGGCGCCGTGTCGTCCGGGGCCAGGCCAGCGAGCATGACCGCGATGCCGACGGCGGCATGGTGATGAGCTGCGAGGCCACCCGGTCCTGGAGCTCGCCGCGCGGCAGCAGCGTGAGCGCATAGTACGCGGCGCTGCCGTCGGTCTTCAGCTTCTCGAAGATGGCCCGGCCCTCGTCGTTGACCGGCGCGGTCTGCATGCTGACGTCGCCGCCCGACGTGACCGTCACCAGGTGCACAGGCGTGCCCGCGGGCGCGTTCATGACGATGCTGCCCTGGATGACGCGCACCGTGAGGGTGCCCGGGGCGAGGTTGGGCTCGC
>OBJO01000485.1_pt1 | contig 17560 bp, 16 predicted proteins | sample 1481741 | NCBI WGS metagenome assembly OBJO01 (sample SAMN06140803, study PRJEB22556) | human gut metagenome | host: Homo sapiens | place: China: Beijing | collected 2014 | reverse complement strand
GTTGTCTCATGCATACCCGTTCCAAAGGCTGTGCCCGGATCGATATGGATGATCATTTTATCCCGGTCTTCCGGCTTTACTTCCTCCCAGGACGGGATGATCAGAATGTCGTCCACATAGAACTGTTTGAAATACTGTTTCCAGTTGTTGATCCAGTCCTTGTCCTCTGTCTCAGACTCTGTGATGGTGCACTCTCCAAGGTCCAGGAACTCCTGCATTTCTGCAAGTGCCGCGCGGACATCTGCAAGAACCTTCTCCTTGTCCTCATCCACATCGAGGTAAAAATTCAAGTAGGCAATGCCGTCGTCATCCGGAATATCCGGCATGATATCCACGAACATCTGCTGTTTGTCGCTCTCGGTCAAAGGCTGTTTGTCCTGAATTTCCACGCCTTCGATTCCCACATCGGCCAGAGTGGAGATCACAATGTCTTCCACTTCCGATCTTGTTTTTAATGTAAATTTATTCCATTTCATTGTTTAAACTCCTTTTTGCGCTTCTCTTTTCCATACGTGCAAAGAAAGCCACGTTTATCATACACGATATCGTTCCTGTTGTAAATGTTATTTTCGGCTTTTACGGCCCGTCTCAATCCGAAATCTTTGTCAGAAAGCCATCTTTTTTCGCCTTCTGATAACGCCATATCAGCCCGAGTGTGGATAAAATGCGCACCCCAAGATCTATCAGATTGAACCGATACAGTGCCGTAAGATCTGCCCCAAGTGCCGTATACAGACGGACACCAAGCAACGGCAGAACACTGTTGGTCAGCGTCGTCATCATCGTAAAGAGGCTGATCAAAAGCGAACGGTTCTTTTCCGGTGCGGCATTTAAAAGAATCTGTACCGTGCAGAGTGCAACGGCACACTGTGGAGCGTTCAGAACCGTCATCAGAACAATAAAAGTAACCCCGCGGTACGCCAACGGTAAATGTGGAACCAAAATCATAATAACCGGGCAGAAGCAAAGACCGATCCCGGCGAAAATCAGTGCAAAATCCGGCGATTTTTTCCGGACAACCTTCGCGATCATTCCAACTGCCGCAAGCTGACCGATATTGAAAACACCGTTGCAGATGGAAAGTGTCATCTCCGACATTTTGCAATATTTGACCTGTCCTAAATACCACATACTCCAGTCAAGCTGCCAGGTGATATAGAAAAAGACCACCGGCACGAAAAACCAGCGCAATGCTTTATTTTTCCCCACGCTTGTGATCGCCTCCAGCAGATCAGAAACAGAAAAACGTGAGGATGCCTTCCCCGCTTCTGCCGGAGCTTTGCCCTCCTCCTGCTGTTCCACCGGAATTTTTTGATTGCAGCGGCCTGCAACAAAACACAGACAGCACACAGATAAAAAAAGCTTCGGAGTACCAGAAGTTTTCCATCGGCCGTGTGGCATCTTCCCATCAGAATCCCGCAGATCACCGGTGCAAGAATGCCAATCACAAACATGAACTGATTCCGAAAGGCATAGACATCGTTTCGCTGCCGCAGTGAAACCGCAGCACCGAACATTGCCTGCCACTGCGCATTGTAAATAGCAAGTGCCCCCGCAGTAAATGCCAGTGATACAAAAAACAGCTCCATACGTCTCTCGCCGAGTGCCGGTACACTTCCAAGAAATGCATAGCCGGCACACATCACAAGAAGCGTAAGCATCGGTATCGTCTTTGTCGACTTCAGACGATCCGCCAGAATTCCAAGCGGCAGCAGTGCTGCACACGCTACAATGTTCGGCACCATCTGGATAATGCCGATCTGACTGTCGGTTGCACCCATGTTTGTCGCATACAGATTCAGGCCGAAACCGTTGATCGATGTGATATATTGCAGAAATACACCCTCGACGGCAAACAGCAGCATGATCTGCGCAGATGGCGGCATCTTTTTTGCCCGGTAAAACAGACTCTTTTTCATTGCTTCATCCCCCATACCTTCTTTTGTCATCTTCACGTTCCTGCCCCCTGCCGGATACGTAAAGATTCTGCTTTCATAATGGCAATTTCATGTTCAAATGTCAACAGAAATACCCGGATCCAATGTGAGAATTTCAACGGCATTTTCTGTCAATATTCACAAAAGAAAAAAGGGCATTCTCCCTGTTGAATGCATGAGTTTGGCATAAGAAAAAGGAGCCCCCGTTTTACCTGGGGCTCCGCCTATTGGAAATGTTTATAGCAATCTCAGAAACTTGCGTTATTTTCGGGGTTTGCTATCAGAATTCGATCTCGCGCAGATATCTGTGCAGCGCATCCTGCCAGGTCGGCAGTTTTTCGAATCCGTTCTCGGTCAGTTTCTCTTTGCTCATGCGGCTGTTGGACGGACGTTTTGCTTTTGCCGGGTACTGGTCAGAGCTTACCGGTGATACACTTACTTTTCCGTAAGCCGGATCGATCTCAGCGGCCTGTTTGAAAATCTCGCAGGCGAACTCATACCAGGAGCAGAGTCCCTCGTTTGTTGCATGGTAGCGGCCGTAGTTCTCTTTCTCTGCCATGTCAACAAGCAGGCGGGACAGGTCGTAGGTGTAGGTCGGGCTTCCTACCTGATCATCTACAACAGTCAGATGATCGTGTGTCTTTCCAAGGTTCAGCATGGTCTTGATGAAGTTCTTTCCGTTCACGCCGAATACCCATGCGATGCGGACGATGTAGAATTTTTTCACCCATTTCTCTACCGCGAGCTCTCCCTCGTATTTCGTCTGGCCGTATACGTTCAGCGGATGACGCTCATCATCCGGCTCCCACGGGCGGGTACCCTGGCCGTCGAATACGTAGTCGGTGGAGATGTAGATCATTTTGCAGTCAAGGTCATGGCAGACTTTTGCGATGTTCTCGGTTCCGACTGCATTGACCTGATGTACTTTTTCTTTTTTGTCATCATCCTCAGCAAGGTCTACAGCGGTCCATGCTGCACAGTGGATTACGACATCCGGGTTTGCTTCGGTAATGACTTTTCTTACGCTTTCTGCATCGGTGATATCCATTTCTTCAATATCAACGCCGATTCCTTCATGACCGCGTTTTGCAAGTTCATTCATGACGTCATGGCCGAGCTGGCCTTTTACACCTGTTACAAATACTCTCATAATGGTTCTCCTTTTTTCTGATTTTGTTATCGTTATGTTTTGTCTGTCTCTTGTTTTTCAGTCTGATTTTCTGTTTGTACCATGAGTATAAAGGATGACGTTATGTCATGGTCAAGCACTTTTTTCAAAAACTGCCCCGGATTTTTCTTCCGGGGCAGTTTTCTTCAACGCTGTTCGCTTTTATTTGTCGATATATTTTCCGTTCATCACATCCATCAGATACTGGCCGTACTGATTTTTCTTCAGTGGTTCGATGTCGGTCAGAAGCTGGTCTTTGCCGATCCAGCCGTTCAGGTAACCGATCTCCTCCAGGCACGCAATCTTGCGGTGCTGATGCGTCTCGATGGTTTTTACGAAGTTGGTTGCCTCTACCAGACTCTCATGTGTACCGGTATCCAGCCAGGTGAAGCCCTGTCCGAGAAGCTCAACGTTCAGACTGCCGTCTTCCAGATAGATCCGGTTCAGGTCGGTGATCTCAAGCTCTCCGCGCGGTGACGGTTTCAGGTTCTTTGCATACTCTACGACTTTGTTGTCATAGAAATACAGACCTGTAACACAATAGTTTGATTTCGGTTTCTCCGGTTTCTCTTCGATGGAGATGGCTTTTCCCTCGGAGTCAAATTCTACGATTCCGAAACGCTCCGGATCATCTACATAATAGCCGAATACGGTTGCGCCTTTTCCGGTCTCAGCGTTTTCTACTGCTGCTTTCAGGCGTTTGTTCAGACCGTGTCCGAAGAAGATGTTGTCGCCGAGCACCATGGCAACGGAATCATCCCCGATGAACTCCTCGCCGATGATGAAGGCCTGTGCCAGTCCGTCCGGGCTTGGCTGTACCTTGTAGGAAAGCTGTACACCGAACTGATGGCCGTCACCGAGCAGTGCCTCGAAACGCGGGGTGTCCTGCGGGGTGGAGATGATCAGGATGTCGCGGATGCCTGCATTCATAAGAACAGACAGCGGATAATAGATCATCGGCTTGTCATAGATCGGGAGAAGCTGTTTCGATGTTACCATAGTTAACGGATAAAGACGTGTGCCGGAACCTCCGGCAAGTACGATACCTTTCATAATTCGTTACTCCTTTTTCGTATATGATACCTCTAGTATAACCTCATTCCCGGAAACGCGTCAACCCGTATCGTAACGTAACCGTTACTGTTCACTCAGCAGTGAAACACTTGCTGTTTCGCTGCGTAAGAACATGTTTCAGGTGTGAGCAACCCTCCTTTTGCGAAGCAAAACTTTAAATGAGGGTTGCGAATGTTACAGTTCGCTGGGCACCAGTGAACTGTAACACGTAACGGTGTGTGATAACTTTGTGACGTTTCTGTTATCAGCAGCTGTATTTCGTCAGTTTCTGGCGGGAATAGATCGAGCTGTTGCGGTTGAATACGTAGGCCGCGGTGCAGACAATAAAGAAATATGGCAGATAATCGTAGCCAAAAATCTCGCCGCCGATGAAAATAGCCGCCAGTAAGGTATTGGTTCCGCCGCCGAAAACCGCCGCATAGCCAAGCGCCGCGGAAAGCTCCACCGGAATACCGAACAGATTGCCAAGGACTGCTCCCAGGGTTGCTCCGATGGTAAACAGCGGTGTTACCTCGCCGCCCTGAAACCCGGCGGACAGCGTCAGAATTGTCAGGATAAATTTCAGCGCCCAGTCATATGCATATACCTTTTCCCCATGAAATACCGCTTCCACCAGATTCGTTCCAAAGCCGCAATACCGTCCGCGGTACAGAAGCAGGAACAGAATGCTAAGGATAACACCGATGGAGAAAACACGCACCAGCGGATTTTTGATTTTTTCGCCGAGATATTTTTTCGTGTGCTTTAAGCACCAGGCGAAGAGGCCGCCTGTGATTCCAAAAATAATACCAAGTGTAATCAGACGCACCAGCAGGAACGGTGTCAGGCTTTCGCTGATGTGGACAGCCAGATTTTCTTTGCGGATTCCAAGCAGGGAAGCTACAGCGCTCGCAGAGAAAGATGCGGTAAACGCCGGAAGCAGTGCCTCGTACCGCATTTCACCTGCAGCGAGCACTTCTACTGCAAAGATCACAGCTGCAATCGGCGTTCCGAACATGCCCGCAAAGCCGGCAGCCATACCGGTTACCAGAAAGATACCGGGCGCGTTTTTAAACGGTAATTTTTTACCGGCAAAATAGGAAAACACAGCACCGATCTGAACGGCAACACCCTCCCTGCCGGCACTTCCACCGAACAGATGCGTCAACGCCGTTGAGAGCATTGCCAGCGGAATCATGCAAAGCGGAAGCTCTGTCTCCTCCTCATACGCTACATCAAAAATCAGACTCATGCCTCCTTTTCCCCTGCCACCGAATTTCTGATTGACTGCCACGATCACAAGACCTGCCATAGCGAGAAACGGCAGACACCAGAAAAGATGTGCCACGCGAATAGCCGTGACTTTCAAAAGCAGACGGCAGAACAGCGCCTCAATCAGACCGACTGCCGCACCGAGCGGAACGCCGGTCACACCGAGCAGCAGCAGGGCGCCGTAGGTGCGAAGGGATTTCTTCAGTTCTTCTTTCATTCTCTTTCTCTCCTTTTCGAATTCTGCTGTTATCATATCACGAAGCGGACAGATTGTGAACTATGGATACCTTTTCCTCCATACTCTTTGCCAGTGCGTCGGCAAATTTTTCCTGCATCCGGATTGCTTCTGTCATCTCCTGCTCCGTAAACTGCGCCGCAGCTTCCTCCTCGGACTGAAACAGCGGAAGAACCAGCTCTCTCGCATACTGTTTTCCCGTTTCAGTCAGACTGATGATTTTTTCCCGCCGGTTTGCCGGATTGACTTCCATTTCGATATATCCTGTTTTCGTTTTTAGTCCGTTTTCGTACTTTTTGTTTTAGTGTTTTTTTCTTCCTTTGTCAAGATTTCCAAAAGCCTCTTTTTTCCGTATATTTTCCGGCATTTTTCAAATACTAGCAACTGTCCAGACACTGTTAGGGAAAGGAGATTTTGAAGATGAGAAAAATCAGAAGAGTGTATATGACGCTGGCATTGGCGGTATTACTGGCCGGGATGACGGCCTGTGGAAACAACACCACGAATGACACCGGAAATGGCAATACCAACACGGAGAGCGACATGGGACAGACGGATAACAGAAACGATGTCCATACGACAGAGATGCCGTCAAACGACAATGTAAATGATGTGACGGAGGGCACCGATGGGAATGCCAACGGTACGAACGGTACAAATACCGGGGATAGAAATACCCTTGGAGATGATGTCGGCGACGCCGCTGAAGATGTGACCCGTGGTGTCGGTGAGGGCGTTGAGGATGTCGGCCGCGCGGTGGACGATGTGGTAAGCGGCGGCGACAATGAGACGCAGAATCCGCAGGAAAACGGAGCAACTACACAGAATGGAGCGGGGATGGCACAGTAAATATGCACTTCTGCTGCTCCCGTATCTAAAAAACTTCCCTTGGCGAACGATATATGCAGGTTCGCCGGGAAGTTTTTTTACTGCCAGGCACATCAGCACCTGGTTTGATCCGTCAATTTTGATTTTTTCTTTTACAGACCGCATCTGAATTTTCTGCCCTTTGCGCCAAGAATGCTGGCCATCTGATCGCCCCACGCTGCACGCTCTGCATAAATATCAACCCGTTCCAGATCTCCGCTCCGGTCCACAAAGGCAGGGAACAGGAATCCACAGATAGGATTTCCCGGCTCGTATTCTCCAACCAGCGGGCAGACAGCGCAGATCAGATAGGGGAACATCTCCTCGGATTCCCCCAGGCGCTCTTTATCGGAAGCCTTTGCAGGAATATCATACCGGTCATAAAACATGTAAATGGCATAAGCCCCGTGAATCTGCAATCCTTCGATCAGGATATCATAGAACGTTTCCAACAGCGCATCGTTCTTCAGTCCGCATTCCCGCAGCGCCATCAGCATCTGCCAGATACTGCCCGGCCCCTGGGATGTTTCCGGAAAACGGTATTCCCGCAGCTTCTCATTCGATTCCGCAAACGGAATTTTCTTGGCAATCGCCAGATTCCTGGCCTTTTCCGAACCGGACAGTTTCAGAAAATGAATGTTGAAACTGCCGTCATACTCCCCACCCGAATCCGTATAGCAACCCGCCATCCGCACAAACGAAGTCCGCGCCGGCGTCATCCTCCTCGTCAGCTCCAGCATGTCTTCCCGATTAATCATACATTCCCTCCGACAGTAAAGATATTCGAAACTCTCTGCCTTTGATCTTATCATAACATGCTTTTTCTGTCAGCAGGTTTTTCGGAATCAGATGGGATACTTATTGACCAGCTTCTTAAATTCCGCCACAGACACTGCCATACAGTCGGCGGCATCCTGAATGCTGATCGTTCCTTTTTTTAATAAATTTGATAACACCTCAAGTTTGCCTTTTTCAATGCCTTCCGTTTTGCTGTCTTCCATCATTTCATCAATTGCCTGGCTTATATTTTTATAAATTGCGTTCCTTCTCACCATTTGATAAAATCAAGACAGTATCTCGCATTTTATGATTTTGATATAGAAAGGAAAACACATGAAATTAGCAGTAATCAGTGATCTTCATGGGAATTATTATGCACTCTCGGCGGTGATGGAGTTTCTTCGCAGGCAGCAAATTGACGGTATCATCGGGCTGGGGGATTTTGTGACGGATGGGCCGTTTCCGCAGAGGATGATGGGGGTGCTCCGCGAAATGCAGGAGGAGTTTCCGTGCTATCTGGTGCGCGGCAACCGGGAGGAATATCTGCTTGAGAATCTCTGGCAGCCGCAGAACTGGAAGGCGGGTTCTTCGACGAGCGGGCTTCTGGATTACACGTTTCGGAATCTTACCGATCAGGATCTAAAATTTTTTGAGCAGCTGCCGACAGACGGTGTTCTGATTGGAAAGCTGGATGAAGCCGGGAAACTGGTTCCCGTTTTTGTGCCGCAGGAAGAAGTTACACCGGACACCTGCCGTGAATCCCTTTTCCCGGCACTTCGACTCTGCCACGGCGCACCTGGTGAAATCCGAGGGAATTTCGGGCTGCATCCGGAGCTCCTGCTTTCTCATCTGGAAAATCTCGATGCCTCCATCCTGCTTGGCGGCCACAGCCACAAGCAGGAACAGAAAGAATACGCAGGAAAAACGTATCTGAATCCAGGATCCCTTGGGCTTGCGCTTGATGATGTCGGCGGCCATGCGCACTTCGCAATTCTGACGTTGGAAAACAGCACATGGCAGATCGAATGTTTTCAGATCCCCTATGATCTCGAGGGCTATCTCGCCGAGTTCGACCGTGCCGAACTGGAAACCCACGGCAGTGTACTTGCCCGCTCCTTAAAGCGGACGCTGACCTGCGGTATCAATTACTTTTATCTCACGGTAAAACGGGTGCGGGAACTTGCGGATGCACTGGCGCTGACTGATCTTGATGAAGAGCTCTGGGAAAAAGCGGAACGGGAGCTGAAATAGATTTTTTGACAGAGGAACGTATTCCTATTACGCTGCATAAGTGAAAAAACTCATTGGCTAAAACAGAAAAGCAGTTCGAAAGAAGGCAGGCTGTGCAACTGCACACAGCCTGCCTTCTTTTTTATCTTTTCTATTTCCTGCTTCTGCCTTACTTCGCGGCAATCACATCCTGCATATCATACATACCGGCTGGCTTTCCAGCCAGGAATTTTGCGGCTTCTACAGCACCTTTTCCAAAAACTCCCTTGGAATATGCTCTGTGGGACAGGGTAACAACCTCGTCCGGGCCTGCGAAGATGACGTCGTGATCTCCGACGATGGTGCCGCCGCGTACAGCAGAGATTCCGATTTCTTTCGGGTCACGCTGCTCGTGGCGCTGGCTTCTGTCGTATACGTAGTGGTACTGGTTGTCCATTGCCGCGTTCAGGCTGTCTGCCAGGGCGATGGCGGTTCCGCTTGGAGCGTCGCATTTCAGTTTGTGGTGTTTCTCCACGATCTCCATATCAAAGCCTGCTTCGGCAAGCACTTTTGCAGCTGCCTGTACCAGTTTCATCAGCGTATTCACACCAAGGGACATATTTGCAGAGCGGAGAACCGGGATTTCTTTGCTGGTCTCCTGCACTTTTTTGAGCTGATCCTCGGTGAGGCCTGTGGTGCAGAGGACGAGTGGAAGTTTTTTCTCCTTGCAGGCATCGAGCAGTGCGTCGGCTGCCTTGTAGGAAGAAAAGTCAACGACTACGTCTGCCGGAACATCGCATTCTGCCAGGCTTTTGAATACCGGATAATCGTTCTGGCCGTTGTCGTTCATATCGATTCCGGCTATGATTTCTGCATTTGCATCTTCTTTTACCAGGCCGGTGATGACCTGTCCCATATGGCCGTTGCAGCCATGCATAATAATTTTAACCATTGTCTTTTTCCTTCTTTACTTCGTGTATTCTTAACTTAAGCCAGTTTGATTCCAAAATCTTTCATAGCCTTTGCCAGGCGCTCCTGGTTCTGCGGCTCCATCTCGGTCAGCGGCAGACGAAGCGGTCCAACCTCTTTGCCCATCAGGTTCAGCGCTGCTTTTACCGGAATCGGGTTTACTTCGCAGAACAGCGCATCGATGAGCGGCAGTGCTCTCAGCTGGATTTCTCTGGATCCGGCCACATCGCCGTCGAGGAATTTCTGTACTATGTCGTGGGTCTCACGCGGTGCTACGTTGGAAAGAACGGAGATTACACCGCTTCCGCCAAGGGAAAGGATCGGCACAACCTGATCGTCGTTTCCGGAGTACAGATCGATCTTTCCATCGGTCAGCTGCATAATTTTTGCGACCTGGGAAATGTTTCCGGAAGCCTCTTTGACTGCAACGATATTCTCAACGTTGTTGAACAGATAGACGATCGTTTCCGGTGCAATGTTTACGCCGGTTCTGCCCTGAATGTTGTAAAGGATGACCGGCACTTTGACGCTGTCTGCGATTGCGGTAAAGTGTGCAATCAGGCCCTTCTGTGTTGCTTTATTGTAATACGGAGAAACGAGAAGAAGTCCGTCCACGCCGTATTTTTCTGCTTCCTGAGACAGATAAATTGCTGTCTCCGTGCTGTTGGAGCCGGTTCCTGCAATTACCGGGATTCTGTGATTTACTTTTTCCACGGTATATTTGATGGCATCCAGATGCTCCTCATGGGACAGGGTCGAAGCCTCACCGGTGGTTCCGCAGATAACGATGGCGTCGGTTCCGCCGGCGATCTGCTCCTCAATCAGTTCTCCGAGTTTTTCGTAATTCACTTCCTGTGTTTCGGTCATCGGTGTGATAATTGCAACAGCTGCACCTTTAAAAATAGACATTCTCTTTTCCTCCTGTATGTTGTGTCAGATAAAACCATAAGAAATCAGTCGCCGGAGCTTATCTCCCACGGAAAATTTCACTTTCCGTTTAAAAAAGAGGCGCCTCATCCCAGATAAGATCGCCTCCAAATTCACACATACGCAGTATCTATGATCAGATAGCTCTCCATCTCTCGATGACAGTCGCAGATTTTTTCAACCTGCGCCCAGGAGCATACCGGTTCAGCGCCGGATGTCCTTCGGCATTCTTCCCTTTTCCTCTTCTTCTTTTGCTGCTGAGGCATCCGAAAAGGTACTCTTGAAGTAATGCGACCTCTATCCACTTCAGTTCTGCTTTTACTATAGCATCATTAAATTTTCTTGTCAACAGCGGATCGCGCTTTAACTCTCACTATATTCCAGCTTGCTCACCGAAACCTCATACGCGGTCCGCTTTTCCATTTCCGTCTCGCTCAGCCGCTTCATATATTCCCGGCTCTGGATCCGTCCCCAGATGAGAACGTGGCCGCCCACGGCAAACGCAGAGGCATACCGCGCATTCCGTCCCCAGCAGATGCACGGGATATAATCTGATTTTCCATACGGACGGTTGACCGCGATCAGAAGGTCGGCGATCTCTCTTCCCAGAGGTGTTTTCCGGTAGACCGGCGGTTTACATATGTATCCATCGAGGTAAATCTGGTTGGATTTGACGGAATCGTCCTCTTCCTCCACGAAGCTTAATTCCCGCGCAAATACGGAGAGTACCAGACGGTTCTTCTTCTCCTCGTGGCGGTTGTAGGACCGAAACTGACCGCTGATGCAGATCCACTCACCCTGGTAATCCTGTGATACGTCCACCAGCCGCTCGGAGACCATCACCGGAATGATGTCCTGCGATTCACTCAACCGCTTGACCATCACATCGACGAGGTAAAAGCCCTCTCCGAATACCTGATGGCTGAATGTAAACGGGGAGACAATCTCTCCCATGATAACCACCTGATTGTTTTCAATCATCTTGTCTGCCATAATGAAAATCCCCTTCCTTTGTCTTTTCTTTCTGAATATTGATTTCTGATCGGTACTTTGCTGATCTATAATCCTAATGTATGAACCACATTTCTTTTTCAGAACCACTTTTTTCCAGATTTTTTTATTTCTATTCAAATCAGCATTCTGCCCAATTTTTTGTATATGTTTCTGTAAAAACCGCACCACATGCTTCGTATTTTCTACCATTGCAATACAAAAAATGTCACATCTTCCCTGTTTTTTTTCTCTGTTCTGTGCTATAATAGTTCAGATAGGCAGGCATCCAGCAGAGACAAAACGGCAAGGCACCTGCCTTTGTGCTGTGATAAACATTCCCGGCCGGCTTGAAATTTTGAAAAATTGAACCCGGCAGGGTCAACCCATAGGAAGAGGAATGAAGAAATGAAAACAACGAGAGAAGATGTAAGAAACGTTGCCATCATCGCCCATGTCGATCATGGTAAAACTACACTGGTAGACGAGCTTCTGAAACAGAGTGGCGTTTTCCGTGCCAATCAGGAGGTTCAGGAACGTGTCATGGACTCGAACGATATCGAGCGTGAGCGTGGAATCACCATTCTTTCCAAAAATACAGCAGTTTACTACAAAGGAACGAAAATCAACATCATCGACACCCCAGGCCATGCGGACTTCGGCGGCGAGGTTGAGCGAGTTCTGAAAATGGTAGACGGCGTTATTCTGGTTGTAGACGCATTCGAGGGCGCTATGCCGCAGACCAAATTCGTGCTGAAAAAAGCACTTGAGCTGAATCTTTCCGTTATCGTCTGCATCAACAAAATCGACCGCCCGGAGGCACGCCCGGACGAAGTCATCGACGAAGTGCTTGAGCTTCTGATGGATCTCGACGCATCCGACGAGCAGCTTGACTGTCCGTTCCTGTACGCATCCGCAAAGCTGGGTCATGCCGTACTCGATCTGAACGACACCCCGAAGGATATGATACCTCTGTTCGAGACCATTCTGAAATACATCCCGGCTCCGACCGGCGATCCGGAAGCTGGCACACAGCTTCTGATCAGTACCATCGACTACAACGAATACGTTGGACGTATCGGTGTCGGCAAAGTTGAAAACGGAACGATCCGCGTGAACCAGGACGTTATGCTGGTCAACCACCACGATCTGACCAAGAAGAAAAAAGTAAAGGTCAGCAAACTGTATGAATTTGACGGACTGAAAAAAGTAGAGGTTACTGAGGCAGGCATCGGTTCTATCGTTGCTGTTTCCGGTATCCCGGATATCCACATCGGAGATACTCTCTGCGGCGATCTGGACAACCCGGTTTCCATCCCGTTCCAGAAAATCTCCGAGCCGACTATTTCCATGAACTTCATCGTAAACGACAGCCCGCTGGCCGGTAAAGAAGGTAAATACGTAACTTCCCGCCACCTGCGTGACCGTCTGATGCGTGAGCTGAACACTGACGTTTCTCTCCGCGTCGAGGAGACTGATTCCGCAGACTGCTTCAAGGTTTCCGGCCGTGGTGAGCTGCATCTGTCCGTCCTGATCGAAAACATGCGCCGTGAGGGATATGAGTTCGCAGTAAGTAAGGCAGAGGTTATCTACAAAGAGGACGAGCGCGGACGCAAACTCGAGCCAATGGAAATCGCATACGTTGACGTTCCGGACGAGTTCTCCGGTACTGTCATCCAGCTCCTCAGCGAGCGTAAAGGCGAGCTTCACGGCATGAGCCGCGCAAGCGATGGTTCCACCCGTCTGGAGTTCGAAATCCCGGCACGAGGCCTGATTGGTTTCCGTGGAATCTTCATGACCTCCACCAAAGGAACTGGTATCCTGAACACCGAGTTTGAAGATTACGCACCGTACAAGGGCGACATTGAATACCGCAAACAGGGTTCCCTGATTGCTTTCGAGGCAGGCGAGTCCGTTACCTACGGTCTGTACTCCGCACAGGAGCGCGGTACTCTGTTCATCGGACCTGGCGAGAAGGTTTACGCCGGTATGGTTATCGGACAGAACGGTAAGGCCGAGGATATCGAGCTGAACGTCTGCAAGACGAAGCACCTGACCAACACCCGTACTTCTTCTTCCGACGAGGCACTGCGTCTGACTCCGCCGAGAATCCTTTCCCTGGAGCAGGCTCTGGACTTCATCGACAAGGACGAGCTTCTTGAGGTTACTCCGGTTTCCTTACGTATCCGTAAGAAAGAGCTGGATTCCAGACTTCGTAAGAGAGCGGCAATGAAATAAATTTTCATAAAATGACATAAGAACCGCCGGTTCACTCTTGATTTGAGAGTAAACCGGCGGTTCTTTGTCGTTTTTCTATTCTGTTTTCTATTCGTTTGTCGTTCCGCCATGGAAGCCGTAATACGTCTCTCCCGCTGCAAGATCCACGCCGTTTGCCGCTGCAAGAGTATGAATCGTGACAAGCTCATACCCGCGGTTGATCAGCTCCGGCACGATCGTTGCACACGATTCTACGGTCGTCTCGTGGATATCATGCATCAGGATAATGTCTCCCGGGCTTACACTGTCGAGAACGGCGCTGATGTTTGCCTGTACATTTTTTGTCTGCCAGTCCAGGGTATCGACATCCCACATGATGCTCGGGCGGCCGATAGATGCGAGCAGTTCATCGGTGCTGTTTCCATACGGGAAACGGATGACAGTTGCACCCTGTCCGTTGTTGTACTGGGCGATCAGATCATCCGTCATCTGGAACTGGGCAAGGCCGTCGTCGGTGCTCAGTTCTTTCATATTCGGATGCGCATAGGAGTGGTTTCCAAGCTCACAGCCGATCGCCGCCATGCGCGGGATCACATCTGCACCGTATTTTTCCACATTGCTGCCGAGCATAAAGAACGTCGCCTGTGCCCCGTACTGCTCCAGCGTATCGAGAAGCGTGCTGGTATAGACGCCTGGGCCGTCATCAAAGGTCAGGGCTACCATCATCGAGCCGTTGCGGTCTGGCTGGTAAACACCCTGGTCATCAAAGTAACAGCCTTTTCCGCCGATCGCTTTCCAGCCGGTCGCCATGTAACCATTGGAATCAAAATGGTACTGGTTTCCGTCGATATCTGCCCAGCCGTTGACGTAGTACGTTGTGGCATCCGTTGCGTACCACCAGCCCGACGAGCTGTACTGCCATCCCGGCGTCTCATTCGGCGGCGTGGTCTCCGCAAGCTTCTTAATTCCCGCATTTCCCGATCCGTCCTCCGCCTCCGGCGCCGTCTCGCTCACCGTCTTTGCGGCTGTGTCATTACTCAGTACAATTCCTTTTTTCGCAAGCTGCGCTCCCGCAAATTTCTAGATAAGCGCAAGAAAAAGAAGGCCGATTACCACACACAGGGAAATCCGTGATACTTTCTGCATCATCTGTCTGCGGCGCATCTGCTTTCTTCTCTGTTTCAATGATTTTCTTTCCATATGATCTGTTTATACTCCATCGTCCCGCCCCTTTGCGGAACTTTCTTCCATCGTAACACAAACGTTTTTCGACATTTTTCTACTTACTATCATAACGTGATCTGACCTAAGATGCAAGGCACAAATTCTTACATTTTTCCACTTCTGGTAAATTAATGTTTATCGTTTCTTAACATCTTGTCACAAAAAAAGAGTGACTCTGCACCCATGGTAAAAGCGGATACAAAATCACTCTTTGTCACTCTCTTTTAAAAAACCTGGTTTCTTTCTGGTGCTTTGCCACCAAATCACAGGTCTTTCACCTGTCCAGCCTGATTATCCTCTCTGCTTAAGAGTAACTGCAAAGTTTTAACGTTGCCAGAACAACGGAAGCAAACACCTTATGCCTCATGTCCTATTTTAGTCAGGAAATCGCTGCCCATCACCCATTTTTCGTTTTCCAGCGTCACAACGGACTCGAGTTTCCAGGTGACGGTCTCTATTTTGGTTTTGCGGAAGAAATGGAGGAAACGGGTTCGTCGCTCGATCGCAGCGGTCACGTTGGTTTCGATCTTCATCTGGTTGGATTCGTTGGTTACGGTTGTGGAGACGCTGCTCACGGTGATGCTGGTGATTCCGGTGTTGGTGTCGCTGTTCAGGTAGGCATCGCAGAGCTGCTGGTACTGTTCTTTGGCGGTTTTCTGTACGGCGGTGTCGGCGGAAAATTCATTTTTGATGGTGCTGAAGGATTTTCCGGCGGCTGCGGCTGTGAATACCTTGTCCAGGGACTCTTCTGCGCGGTCGGCGATGGTTTTGCCGGTGGAATCGTTGAGTTTTAAATCCGGCAGGAATTCCATGCTGCTGTTGTCCTGCACGAGGACGATCTCGCGGTATGGGTCTTTCTGTTTTTCGGTCAGTTCAATGGTGTGGCCGCCGAGGAAGAGATACGGGATTTTGTAGATGCTGACGTTATCTGCCGTCTCTTTTAAATACTTTTTCCCGACCTGCACGCCGTCCAGATAGAACGAGGCATCCGCCGGGACGGTGATTTCGATATCCGCCACGCAGCTGTCTTTCGGCACAACGTACCACTCTTTGAAGTTCCATTTTACGGTATCCCCGGCGGCGATCTCCAATGTTTCTTCCTGCGAGTCGCTCATGCCTTTTAACGTGTACCGCACAGTATAAATCCTGTTTTCCCCGGTCTCAAGATTCTGTTTTCTGCGCATGAAAAAGCTCTTGATCTCCGGTGTTTCCTGCCCGTCAGTGCCGTCCTGTTTTGCTTTCCAGGTCATTGCATTGACGTAGTTCTTCCGCGACAGAAACGTGCTGTCCGGGAACTGGCATACATCGTACGCGCTGTTCCAGTCTCCTGCCAGGCATGCTTCCACGTAATTCCGTCCTGCCGCCTGCGGCGCATACAGATACGCGCCTGCCATAAAAAATACGGCGCACAGAATCAGAAACAGACTGAGATTCACGATCAGAATCCGCAGACTCATCGGCAGATCACGAAATTTTGCCGCCCGTATTTTCACAGAAAGCTCCGTCGTCTCTTCTCCGTCTTTTTCCACATGGCGGAATCTTTTTCCTTTTCTTTTCCACTTCTGGAGCATAGTTTACCTCATCTTTTCCTCTTATTTAGACTGTTCTTTCACCGCATACGTATGCACCCGGTCGCTCTTCTGGCTGTATGCCTCTCCCTCGGAATAATACTCCTCCGATGTCGTGGAAAAACGCGTAATCGTCTCTTTCACACGCTCTCCCGCCGTTTGCTGGTGGAGAAACAGCGCTGCAATCATCAGAATCACAAATATATCCAGAATCAGTACCGCCGCATTTGCCACGATGCCAGGTAATTTTTTTATCCACATAGGCTTCCCTCTTTTCTGTCTCCATTGTAACAAAATGCTCCCGAAAACACAAGGAAAGCAGAGACCCCGGCGAACCGAAAATTCTCTGCTTTTCACAAATGACATATTTATTTTTTAACCTTGTTTCAATCCACAGTCGGTAATTTCACAGAGTCTGACATGTCAGCAGAATGCTGACTGTGGTTTGCCTCATGTCAGTGGGGGATACCGATTTCTCTCCGCCCGCCACTGCCGTTAACTTTCTTATTTGCAATTCATCTCACCACCTATAGAGGTGGGAGAATCCTTGCTATTATTTGGTGAAGGGTTTACTCCTCGGTATCATCCTTTGACGGAATCATTTCCTCAAAGTCGAAGTCGAGCATCGGCTCTTCCTCTTCAGCTGACGGCTCTTCAACCGGAGCTTCTGCCATCGGAGCTGCCGGAGCATCGTCCTCAAGATCTTCGGTCAGAATCAGATCCTCGTCCTCTTCTTCCTCGATCATGCTGTCGGTATTCAGATGAATGTTGCTGTAGCACTTCATACCGGTACCGGCCGGGATCGGTTTACCGATGATAACGTTCTCTTTCAGGCCTACCAGATGGTCAACCTTACCCTTGATAGCAGCGTCGGTCAGAACCTTGGTGGTCTCCTGGAAGGATGCTGCGGACAGGAAGGAATCGGATGCCAGGGATGCTTTGGTGATACCAAGCAGTACCTGTTTTCCTTCTGCCGGCTCTTTGCCTTCTGCGATCAGAGCTTTGTTGGTCTCGTCGTAATCCAGGAAGTCTACCATGTCGCCCGGAAGGAATTCGGTATCTCCGTTTTCCTCGATGCGGATCTTCTTCAGCATCTGGCGAACGATAACCTCGATATGCTTATCGTTGATTTCTACACCCTGCA
>OBJO01000476.1_pt1 | contig 17722 bp, 1 predicted proteins | sample 1481741 | NCBI WGS metagenome assembly OBJO01 (sample SAMN06140803, study PRJEB22556) | human gut metagenome | host: Homo sapiens | place: China: Beijing | collected 2014 | reverse complement strand
GTATTAAAATTACTTCTAGGTAAACAAAAGTGCATACTCATAAAAAAAAAAATTGCCCTTTGATTATTATTAATGATATTGTCAATCGAGTATGTTAAAATTTCAGCAATAAAAAAAATCATGTTATTATAGTTTCGGGATACAATTATAAAGTTCCGAGGAATTCATATTAGAATATATTTAGGATCAAAAGTTGACTTAGTAATATTTCTTTGTACAGTTAAAATTTAAAATTACGCTTAGATTTACAGAGCACAATTCCTACGTTTAAAACGATTTAAAAATATACAATGTAAATAATACGAATCATAAACCTACTACACATTATTACTAATCGTATTTATATTACAAATCTTAAAACCAACAAAATATAATTCGTCTTTCTCATTTTGGCCAATTATTTTTATTATCTTTATTTATTTTTTCTCGTCCTTAATTGAGTCAACATTTCCATTTTATTATTATCATAGCCGTCACCATCAATCACTGCTAACGTTATTTATATAACACTAACGACAAAAAATGATATTAAATCAAACTCACTTGCCCAATTCTAGGGTCGTCAGAGCAACCTGCGCTGCTCCCATAAAGTCATCTTGAAGGCCCCAATCGTAATCGAAAACCTAAAACGATAAAAAATATAATAAAAATACATCAGACGGTTCAACGAAACATTTAATATTTTCGCAAAATATAACGTCATTAATTTATAATCAAAATGTAGACGTTTTCATTTGAGTGAAAAATGCGCAAGATAAGAAATTTAAACGCGGTTCATTATGCGAATGTAGTTTTGGAACGATAAAAAGTTTCGTTTTTTTTTTTTCAAGTAAAAATAATACCCGAAGATAAAATTGTATTTTGTCCGCTGTAACTTTAAATGTTTAAAACACGTATACATTATAGTTTCGGTTTTTGTGAAAACAATATTATCGTTAAACTATGGGTACAACCGTAAGTAAAATGCCATTGTTGGATATACATTGGAATCATATAGAATGATCGATCGCTAAGTAATGTATAAATATGTATAATTAGATAACTACTTGTATACAAGTTCAGACTGTTTTCAACTTCAAAAACTTGTATGCGTTTTTCAATTAATACTGAACATATTTGTGTACAGGATAATGGAACTGATCACAGTATAAGCACCTAGTAGTATTAAAGAAACAACTTTGAGTTCAAATTTGTTTTCAAAATTCATCGCGTTTTGAAAAATAACATACCCAATATATGTCATGCCTACTATTGCAATAAGTTCGGTTCGAATTGTACTCCATTGATTGTTATGAAAGTTATACTTTTTATTGGCACTTTTACCAATACCGATATTGAAAAGTCAAAACCACATTTTGTACAGATTCATGTCCAATAATAGAATGGTAATTTGGTTTTGGAGTATACAATCTATAAACAATAACGAACATAACATAATATTTTGATCGAACGTCCGTACATATAATTGATATGAATCACTTGAGTAAGGATAAGGACGCCCACTGTTGAAGCTTTACCGGTGGAGACTAAAGTTAATTTTTTTTTTTATGAGTATGCACTTTTGTTTACCTAGAAGTAATTTTAATACTAACTGTGAACTATGAAAAACTTTACTTATTTGAACCGTTTAAAATTTTTTCAAATTTTACGTATAAGATTTTCAAAAAAAAACTTCGTAAGGAAAATCATTTGAAATACAATATACCATTCATCAAGTATTCACCGTGTTATATTAATAAGTAAGTAAAATTGGGTCACAAAGTTCAAACTATTCAAAGTATTCAATAGATGAATGTCGGAGTGCGATTATCATTACAGTTCTTACAGCCTCGGCATTAATTAAATTATTTCAATTTGTTTCGAAAATTATCATGTATGAACACCTGCATCATACTTGTATGCTTTATTCTTTGAATATTTAATTTTTATACGAGTTACACTATAGCGTTCATTCGGTTTATATTGTTGTTTACATTTTAACGCTATTTACTTTTGTAACAATTAGAAAATATCTTCAAGACATCTTCAAGCATTGTTTATTCTATACTTACGTTTGTACATAATTAATTGATATCATTAAAATAGTCTTTAATCTTACAATAATATGTTTGAAAATGTCACGATGGTTGTGAAATCGGATTGGCAGTACTGCAACAGCTAGTGCTAAGTATTTTTAAGGCTTAACTAATGTTTTGAACTATTGAGTAAATATTGAAGACATTTAGTTAAGCCCAGATAAGAGTTGCCTACGCTTTTATTTTATTTTCTTATTTAAAAGTTTTTATTTTATGAGATATTTTATTATTAAACTTAGACATTTTAATAAGAAACAATTTACGCATTTTTTACGTACATCGGAGAACCTATATTTTTGAATTTTTTCAACCATTTTCTTCTTTCTAAGCTTTTAAAGTCCTTGTAGAACCCTCACTACTTCAAACTACATTCTCCATCTATCTCTGTTGACGCTGTTTTGTATCGTCGTTTCCTGGGTACATTGGATTAAGTCATCTTTTACCTGTCTACCCAACGTTTCCTTGAACGGCCCCTTGGTTTTTTATCCCAATTAACTTCCTGACCAAGGGTTTCTTCAAAAGGTCATTCGCGTTCTTCGGACATTGCTTACCTACTCGAGTCGTTTGCTTATAAGGTTATCACTGCGTTATTTTTAATTCCGCATTCTATTCCGCTCAGACTTTCCCTAAGAAATGTTTGTTTTAAATGCGAATTTTTTCCTCTAACCAATACCCAAAGTACAAACATTAAACAATCTGTCTCAACTGAAAATTAAGCATAATTTATAAACCATAAAATCCAGATGAAATAAACACTGAAAGAGCAATATACTAAATAAAAAGTGCCTACCGAAATTAATAATAAGTTTATACGCCTTAATTCTTGCCTCGTTAGCGGTTAACCTCAGGCTAATTGCATCTCTAAAGCATTCCTGAGGTGAATGTAGAAGTGTAATTTCGGTGTAATTGTTTAATCGTATTAGGAAAGCAAAAAATATTAATTTTAACGAAAGTTGGTAAATTCTGTAAGAAAAAAGTCCGGCGAATAACATAATAAAAAACGGTAAAATTAAAATTCAAAAAAAACTTTGCATTTCATGTTATGCTACATAATCATGAAAAACGTATTTGTTCGATACATTCGATGTGTTATGATTTCCACGTACTATTGCAATATTGCAACAATGCAATAGGATCGATAATACTTGTATATTGTTTCGAATCTCGAAACGCTGCAGACACGCTTATTTTTATCCAACGCAAAACGATCGAATAGGATACGAAATTACCAACTATAACGTGAGGGGTAAAAACGACCACGAACAATTTTGTTGTTCGTAACAGTCGTATACGGAGTGTGTTTTGGTCGATTGTTTTCCAAGCCGCGTGTGGTCCGAGAAAAAAAAACTCTGTTGCACATTAATATTTATTACCGCGTAGAAACTAATTAGGTATAGTGCGTGGACGAAAGCAGTATGGAAAACGAAATAGTGTGTACGAATTTTCATTCCATAAAACTGTATAAAATAATATATAATGTTACATCTCGTGACACGGGGTTGTTATAATGTTCTCAACCAGGTTCTATGTTTAACGAACCTAAAATCGGGGGTGGTAGCTAAACAAATACACACAAATAATATCGCACGCGCGCACTGTGCGTTAAATCGATTCGCGATCGCATTATAAGATAACGGACAGGTCCGCTGCGGCTGATGAACGACGTGATCAACTTTAGGACGTCTACGCGTAAGCTTTATGAAGATAGATACGTACGGTTTATAATTCGCCGACGTTGAACCTATTAAGGAATGATCGTGATGACGCCGTTTAGAAGCTTAAAACTTAGAGCCACTACTTCAACGCTTAATACAACCTAATTTATTACGACGTTTCAAGACAATTACGTGTTGCAAAAATAAATAAATACGCACGACGAACCGAAGAAAAGGCTTATGCGATGCAGGTCGATCTCGGGTAAAGTATTTCGTCGTACGCGAACAACCGACGGCTTATCTTCGGACGACTGCTAGTGTTTTTGCAGCTGTTATAAGCATGTATTATACTTTTTGTCGACCATTTGTAATAATATACTACCCACAGCCACGTCCGTCCCTCGGAAAAGTTTTCACACGATATATTCCACTCTGTTCTAAATATTATATTTTATTTCCGACCGGAAGTTTCAGACTTTTGTCAATTTCTCTTCCAGTTTGTAGTGATTTTTGGCTGCTTTTCGGTCTTACTTTATTTTTGATTGCCAATTAATTGGATCTTATTTTAAAACCGTGATCTTCTTTGTCTGCTTTTTCAAACTTTTGTACGTGCGGGTACGGTGATCTTGAATCGTTGCTTATTATATGATTTTACGGGCCGATGCCTACTGCGATTGATGGGATTCTGGTCGTTGAGAGAAAAGTTTGATTCGCAGTGCGATTGTTCTTATTAGGTATATGTATTGTCTTGAACGGCATCTATTCTTCTCCGTTTCGATTAGCTCATACGAGGGTCCTTGTAGCTGCATAGTAAGAATATTATGCATATTATATCGTATGTATGTTGTAAATATGAACATTCTGGCGTCTGCTGGAATGAAGCTTTTGAGGTTTATGACTTGTTATGTTATTGCCCTTGAACAGGCACCGACAGCCAGTGGCCCTCCGAATTATGTATTTAACAGTAAAGGCGGTACATAATATTATACCTCAAATTATAATAAATATGGAATTTTTCATTTTATTAAAAATTACTGATGAAAGACAACCAAGCGCAACTGAACTCATAATATGATTTTTGATCTCAACATATTGTATTATTATTGGATGTTAAAATTGAATAAAATGTATTTTAATTATGAATGCGGTCTTTTCAATGAAAATCTGGGGAAAAAATAGCCCGCGCAGTAAAAAAATAAAGGTTGCCGACTGCTCTAGAACGTCTGATCTCTGACATCGTGGATCCCTCGTGGCGTTTATTCTTTTGTTCTGGGTTCAGTTAATTTGGCTGTTTTCATCAATTGTATTCCTGTGCCAGAGATTTTAATTTTTCTCAGGTTGCTGCTTGCATTTTTGCCGAAGAAGAGCATATTGTTATTATTCTAGTAATGTTTAGTCGGATCTCCCTGTCACCCTCTGACCACTGTATATATACGCAAGACGAACTCGTTACAGGGAGGTGGTAAACCCTCCCGATTGTATTGTTAACTCTTTTAAAGACTTTAAAGACCAAAATATAAATTCCTTAAGTTTTTTCAAAAAGCGTATCTTCGTGCTATTATATATACAATTATAAAGTACAGACGAAGTTATGACAGACTCAGCAGAGATTACATATACCATTTAAGTAGTACTGAAGTAGACCCGGGAGAGTTCGCACATATAACCTCCAGTTAGTACCTGTTGAATAAGACCCGGGAGAGTTAACATAATAACCTAAACTCCAGGTAGTTCTGAGGTTAACGGATCATTAAAATCGGTAGAGCTTACAATGGCCTACCGTACGCGATTTGCGAACCGGTATGTTACAATTGATTGCACAATTGAAGCGCCAGTATAATATGTAACCGGACTTATACATACATTCAAATAAAAACTGCCGCAAAACAAATCAGACCACTATTTTTTTTTTCATCGATCAGCGTGATATTATTATGGCTTTACCGCAAAATTAAGACCGTAGAGTTACGCAGGTGACGGTCGAAATACCGCATAATATTATACTGTATATACTTTTGATAAACGTTGGAGCATTCTTGGAATTTTATTCACCCGTAAAGCCACGAAGTTTAAATCAAATCGAAAGAATCCAATTTGTTTACACCAATCAGCCGCGCGAACGAAGGTCGGCACTTCATTAAGAGAAAGTTTATGGCACAAATTTACTTGGGTTGGTTACGAGCTGAAACGATAATTTAGTAAAGATAATGGTTCATGAATAATAACGTTGTTATTTGTGGAGGGGGGGGGGGAAATTATAATACTGAGTTAAAAATAAGTTACAGAGTTTAAATTTTAAATTTGCATCTATAATACATGAAACGTGTTAGGTTTTAATTTTTTGTGATAATAATGAAATAGTTTTTAAAATGTTCATCGTTACGTACGCTTATAGGTGCTATACTTCTTCTACTTGAATGAAAATTATAAAAAAGAATTTTACTGAAATGTATTTTTAACTTTAGCTGTATTGAGTTTTTTAATCAACTGGAAAGTCATTACTCATAACAATAGCCATCTAATATAGCTAGGCCATAAATAGGTAATTAGTACATGTACCAATATTTAGTTCGGCTTAAAAGTTATGAAACATTCAAACATGGTGCCAGAGAGGGGGCTAAATTGAACTTATTTTTCCGTAGTTAATGCCCAATCGTAGTAGAAAAAACCCATATTGTATACATAAATGAAATATATTATACGATAATTCTCAGGAATATTCAGTTATTGTAATTCATTTATTTTATGTATATAATTTGTAAACCTTAATGATAGCCGATGGGTATTCTTCAAATATATATATATAACATATATTATGGTGTTTGTGTTAAAAATTTATTATGCTAATTATGTATTTTGCCTAACTAAGCATAATATATTAATATAGCCTGAGATGTTTATCAACATAAACCCTATAACTATGTTTATTAATTATTCATCAATAGCGGTAATTAATATAGTAATAATATTTGATTATTCGAGATCAAATATTTGAATGCATTTATAATATACGTTTTATCTTTCGGCAAAATGGTAATAAATGGAAATCCAAAAATTCTTTGTACGAAATATTGTGATTTTGATATAATGTTATGAGAATACAGTGTGTTCATGGATAACAGTAACACGGAATATTTCGAACGCATTACCATGTGTTTATTCGTGGTTTTTTTTACTGCGTAAAGGACTTAGGATTACATTTATTTTTGAAAAATTAAAATTCTTAAAACAATATTTTCGTTGCATGCACATGACATTTTTTTTACAATTCCACCCCACCGCTTTTTGGGTTCAAATTTTATTTTCAAATTTTTTTTTAAACAATTTCGACTTTTAAAGTCTTGTCTATTCTGAAAATTGACTTACTGAGAATTAGTAAAAGTTTTTACTTATGAAATGTATATTTATCGTAAGTTTCAACCGTCTAAATACGGGTTTACAATGCTTTGTGTGCTTTCGTAATTTTTTTTTGAAAAACTAAGAACGCTGCAAAAAGAATAAAATCAAATTATTTTACATTATTTTCACCGAGTTGTTCACTGAAATTGCTCAAAAGATAAAATGTTGATTAATCCATGTTTTAATTTATTTTTAAAAAAAAATTTCACTTTTATTTAACAATTAAACAATTTACCAATTATTTTTAATGATTTTTGACAATTCTTCAGATAAATTGCTCAAAACTATGACTGATGTTTGCAATGCATGCTTCACACTATCGCATTATTTTATGATGTTTGGCTAAAAAAATGTGATCCTATCTTAATTGTGCACACGCAATGCATATTATGTACTTTAATACTTAAAGATTATTTGGTGGTCCAGAATAAACTATTGCATTATTCGCAAAAAATTGTTTTGAAAATTTAAATTTTTCAAAAATATAAATGTAAAGTTAAGTCCTTTACGCAGTAAACAAAAAAAACTCGAATCTTATACATCGTAATGCGTTCGAAATATTTCATGTAACCATTATCCTTGAACACACCGTATACATATACAAAGAGAGAGAGAGAGAGAGAGAGAGAGAGCAAAATTTATTGTCGATAGACTTTTTATAACGATCGTTTTACATAACGTTGGGATATTATTATTCATGACCAAAGATTAATAATAAAGCCGAATGGTTGGCTGCTGAGTGCAGACTGAAATTCAAAATGTTAATACGTTGCACGATGTTATGTTTTATTAAGTGTGTATTGTTTCGTATAATGCGAGCTTTGATCTTTATTCCAACATGGATTCGGTAAATTATAGTTATGTTTCATTACAATTATTTTGTAACGTTAAAATCGACGAACAAAAAACGAACAAAGGCCAACATCCGTTTTCATCATTTTGCAAACGTTTTTCCGAATATAATAATAATATGCAATGTTCGATAAATTTATAGTAAGTATGTTTATTTCGAATAAACAATAAAATTGTTATTCCTACCGAACGAGTATTATGTTATCATAACGGGGTCAACAATGAATACTAAAACTTTTTAAGCGTTGAAAGCCGAAGTGAAAAAAAATTATATTAATTTCGTTCGTAATAAAAAAAAAAAATGTGATCCAGGTAAAAAAAAAAACGTGTAGTATGCAGGAGGTGTTTCGTAGAGTTATGCAAATCACGCGTGGTTAAATTTATTCGCGTGAGATCTACCGGTTATACGGGGTTTCTCCTCGGCAAGGAGCATAATATTTTAATTTCGAAACATAACAGTGTTTGTAGGTGTACACTTGGTTACGTACACACTGCCCGTGCATACGTATCGTTCGTATTCAGTGACATAATTGGCCAAAGAAAGCTGGGTCGTTTTTCGGTCATTTCAACGAGAAACTATATAGTATTGTAAATAAACAATATAGTCGTAATTGTAATATCGTTGTAACCATTATTATTATAATGTTACGATAAGCTTATTTTATCACGGGCACGCCCGTAGTCATCTCTGCGTCAGATTATAATTAAATAATACGATGCGGGATAAAAGGCGAGCGCATAAATTATAACGCGAAATCGAGGGGTGATGATCAAAGCGAAGGCTACAGTGAAAACCGTTTGCTTCCCTCCACAAAGATTGGTTTATTTTTGTTTTTATACGGTTCTCTACGATTATAAATTACGCGTAGTGTCGGCAGCCCGCGAGCTGGTCGAGTTTCCTTTGAAGCCGCTGTGCACTTCACGATCGTCGCATGCAGGCGGTGTGGCGGAAACGTTATAAATAAGTTTCAGTCACTTATTTGGTCGCCGGTTCACACCTCGAAGCGATATTCGTCGCGACAAGTCCAAGTCAAAAACAATATTGTACGCACTAGGTAGACGAATTAAAAGTCGGTGTACTCACCATAAATGTTTTAACAACCAAGAAGCAAATGCATCAATCGATGATGCATAAAGGATAATGTATTGAAAACACGGAAGGCACAGAATATGAGATACTTTTAAAGTGTTTAGGAGAAATCATTAAATAGTTCAACCAACCGTAATCACTCTAGTAAATGATATAATTATTGCGCTTTAATATTAATACCGTTATATAATCTATAACCCTTTTATTAATATCTTTACTAGAGTTGGAGCATATTTATTACGGTACACTTTCATACTTCTTATTATTTATTTATGTAAAACCTATCACATTTGTTTTTTTTTTATAATTATGGATTCATTTAAATTAGAACTCTTTGTCACTTACTCGAGCTAGTTTTCGAGTACAAATTATTCTGAATTTCAGCTGACATGTATTTGTGTATAATATCTTGTTAAATAACTACAAATAAAAATACTACCCACTACCATTTAAAACAGCCTGAATGTCAAGATTTGATTTCAAATTATCTTACTGAGTTAGAAAATATTATGCTAATGTCATTGATTAATTATTACGATACTCAATGATAATGGGTTTTTAATCGTTATTCTCTTTTAATTACAATTCATTAATACTGTAGATAATTGTAATTGTTGGAACAGTTAATAAGTGCATTGTAATAGCTGACTCGAACTTGTTCGTATTTTCGTCGAAATGCAAAATTATAAATTGAAAAGTAAAAGAAATAATTGATATCGTCCTTGACATTCCGCCTATCGAGACTTGAGCATGCTCATTTCTAACACAGCTCTGGAACCTGTTTGCGAAAACTTACATAATATTATCTTGGCGTCGCTCTTTGTACAGGGTGTTTCGTCTTGAAAACCTCGCCACAGGCCCGTGACCGCACTTGAACAAATATTCCGTATGCTCACGGACTGTTCAATCGTCGGATCGTTTACGAAATGGGTTTGTTCAGGTGCGCGAATCTACTCGCTTCGAGATGTGGCGTGCAACCAATCACTTTATTCCACAAGAACTTTATTACAGTTGTAAACGTGTGGTTATTTTTTCTTTTCACATTACGTATAGGTCTTAGCCGAACGAGAAGATCAATACACCGATACCTATACTCATTATAAATCGTATAATTAGGGTGCGGACTTCATTGCGAATTGTTTTTCTGAATGTCCTACAAAAATTCGTTCCAAGCACAAGTTTCTTACATCAAAGAATTAAAATAATCAAATAGATATTTTGCACTTTTTTTGGTATTTAAAGAACTTTTTTTAGTTTTTCAATTATATTTCGAGTTTTTCAGTTAATTTTTTAGTGTTATAAAGCAACTTTTTTCTATATTATGTAATGTCATATATTACATAATATAGGAAAATATTATTTTTAATGTTTTCAGGACATTTGATTAACTCTCATTTGATATCCTTTCAAAGAAAATAATTCATATTTGTATATTTATTTCGTATCTATTACATTTCAAAATAGAATTTATGATTAATGATTATCCAGTGTCATAATAAAACACGAAGTAAAATACGTTATGCAAGCACACATGGTTCTTCTCCTAGAACAATAGACCCTACGGTGAACACGGAACAATATATATTTAAATTCATAGAACATATAATTTCGCATACAATAAAGTTTGTGCTGGGAAAACATTATCATTATAGGTAATGTGTAAAAAATCGTTTATTTAGAGATATCAATTTTATTTTTTATTTTCTTATGAAAATGTTAATAACTTCAGTTATTACCTAATGAATACATGAATAATGAAGTATATTCGAGAACACGAGCTAATGAAAGCTGTCGAGTATACTACTTTAACGTGACGAGGGCCTTCTGCAACAGCCTAGTGAGTATACTAAGCTCTGGATATAGACCAGTGCGGGAGTTATCGGTATTATGTGTACCTACGGATTTTGAGCGATTTTTTTTTATATTCGCCGAACCCAATATGAAAATTGCGTTTTATTTTTGTGCATGTCGATCAAACACGTCATATAGAAATGGTTTATTATATTTAAATGGAAGAAAACCTATGGGAAAAAAATTGACAAAGTTATAACGATGCACCTTTTTGTTTTTTCCAAAAAATTCTTAACCGTTTCCGATTAACGCGGGTCGGAAACGTTGCAATCGTTTTATCCGAAACCGGACGTTGCGGAAATAAACTATTCCTTACGTTTTCGCCATACACGACAGTTTTCGTTTGACATGAGGAGTATAAAATACTGTTACGATTTGTCCTGTCGGACATGAGTCGCAGCGCCGGTCCGTACCGTTCAACCGTATACCGTTACAGTGCTTTGATTATTGTTGATTAAAAAGTTCTTACCTTTATTTGAATCGGTTCGAAGGGATCATCCAGAAGGTGCGTGAACGTTTCATCCCAGGATGGATTCAGATTTTTGTACACGGTTTTCGATTTGTGAATTTGTCTGCCGCCAATCTTGAATTTCACGTACGGGTCACTGAGGCCTGGAAATAAAAATCGTGTTAAACCCGTGACGTGATTGTGCAGTTGTGTAAACAGGGTGTCTCACAAAGACATGGACATTGTTCGGGTAGATGTTATAATTATTGTGACTAAATTACAATGTACATATATCTTCGCGGGACGCCCTGTGTGTGTCACAATAGTATAATAGGTATATGAATAGTTTTAATGATTTTTATAATATTATCTAATCGACACGTGCCATTTTTATCCCGAGCGATGAGATCTTTTCCTTTTTTCAGATGTATTTTGAGCTGAAAATAATCGTATTTTCTGAGCAAAGTTTCACTATGGATCGGATTTTCACCTTCCTGCAAAATCAAACGTTATGGTTAATAGTGATTTTTAAATGTCAAGTCACCCATACAACGAGCTCAAGTTATGACTGCGCCGACGCACGTGTACTATAATCAAAGTCACGTGGCACAGCATTGTTTTAATTGAAATTTCTCGGGATTTCGTGTGTTTTGAACGATAGAATTGCGAGTTAGATAGATATATTGTTGTCGTTAGAAAACATCCGTTTACCACGATTCGGTTAACGGACCGTATCGTCATTTGAAATTTCGATCAATGAATTTAAAAGACAGTCTTGACCAAAGTACTGCCGATTGTCCGATTATAAATATTTTCATAGTTACCGGTGTACTCATGTCAATTTGTTGTTCGGATCTGACTGAATTCTGTCTCCGGAGCCGGATTTGATGGTCGCGTGACACGACTTTTTGAAACCAATTCTGGGTTATGCCAAATTCTGAAACATAAAGTACGAAATGAAAACGAGGTACTTTGCTGTCCGCGGGGGCATCACGTTTCATCCAATTTATGTGCGGGTAACCAAACATGAAACTATAAAGTTAGGATGCCGAAACTATAAAGCAATGTAAAAGAAGACGTAAGGTTTTTTTTTCTTTTCGTTAGGTACAATTTATTGTTTTAGGTTGAGGTTGTTGAGAAACCTTTTTAAACACTGAATATTTTGTTAGAAACACCGTCGCGCTGCATACAAATATCGACCGACGCAACTGAATGATCGCAATCGATAATCATGATTCATGACGAAGCAACAAAAATGATCTACAACTAATACAGCAGCGGCAGCCGATCAATAACGATAAAAGATATGAGTCATTACAACTTACGAGTGTTTTTATACAGAGTGTCGCACCGGGATTTACCCAGAACGAATCTCCCGTGTTAGTAGAGATGATAGAATTTGTTTTTTTTTCACGAGCATCCCTAGGTAAAAGCAATTTTGTTGACAATAGTTAAGAAATTATCTTATTATTTTCTAAGTTTTGTGAAATTCGAAGATCCGATAATGTTCCTCTTCGAGATCGTATATGACTATATGGTATAACCAAACACGGTTATAGCTTTTTTGTGGACAATTTTCCGACCAACAAAGTTGATTTGATCAAAGATTCATTATTGCGGTTCAAATAATGTTCCTCAGACCAAAACTGAAGTTTCTAAGTCAAATCGTTTTGCTGTAATTGTGGCTTTCACGATTAATTTACTAAAGCAGTGTTTAGCAAGTTAGCAAGTTAGCATGTTATTAGTGCATACTGTTATATAATCCAAAAACCATTTTTTATTGACTTTCAAATACGAATTTTTGAAAAACTGTGTTCAAAATATAATTAAATTTGTATAAAAAATCTCACCACTCGTAATTGAACTTTGAGTATTTCTTGAGTCTGAAGTTTTATTATGCTGTAACGTATCTGGACGGACTAATCTTGCCAGTATAGGAGATTCGGAAGGTGACTCATCAGTATCAGAGCCTCGTGCTTTACTCCTTCCCTTTGACCATTTTTCCTGTAAAAAATATTATAAAATTTAATATTACTTCAAATTATTAACTAAATTTCAATATTGGTCACGGTCGTTATATATTTTTAAAACGTTAACCTTATTTCTAAGAATGACTTTTTTTTATTAATCGAAACTAATAACTATACAATAACTTTATTTAGCTCGCGCTCGGTAGAAAACCACCGATTCTAATAAAGAAAAAAATATTAAATTTAAGACATCTATAATTGAAATGTTTATTAAGAATCTAGCATAATTTTTATAAAAAAAAGTTAAATATCATTTCAAGTGTTTTGGGAAAAATAAATAATATATTACATAAAATGTATACCATTCGTATCACTGGCTGTAGTTTTACGAATCATAAATTTATCCATTAGGTAAAAATTTGTTAAAATACTTAAAAATTTGTGTTTAATCGTAAACTTAAAACTTTTCGTAGACTCGACGTACCACTCGTTGCCCAACTGTATATTATGGATTTTGGACAAACGACCGAGACCGATCGCATCGATTATAGTGACTAGTCATTAGCACATTTATCGATAAGATAAAACATATTCCATAATCGTAATAACTTAATGTAATTTATTCTACAATACTAGTTGGACTTCACAATATTATTATACAATATAGATTATAGAATTATAGAGTATGAAATAAAATATAACATGAGCATTTATCAATTTATGGCTAAAATAACTGTAATCGTAACCGCGAGTCGCGACCCGTGGTTTGGGAAACGCTGACATAAATTAGTACTATTTATTCGTTTAAAATGATTAAAAAAATATGTTAAGTGTTTTGCGCACGCGTAAGCTTTAATGTTTTGATTGACTTTATTAATTTTTAAAAATTAATTCTCTTTGGTCGTAAAATAAACTTAACCGTAGATATATTGTATATTCTACTTTAGATGGTTACACAGTTTCGCTCGTTAGTTAACCGCAGCTGAAACTTAACGGTGGCATGTAATTCGGTGTTGGAATATTATAATAATAGCTGTGCGTGACCGCGTGTATTGTTGTCCGTCTAAACACTTAGGTAAATAGCGAATTAGTGTGAGCTCGCCAACGTACGGGGTTTATAATTTGATTAGGTTCTACACCGGAGTACACATAAATATAGCATTTTTTCAGTTCTAAAAAGTTTCGTATTTTTTAAATTTTCCTTTTCGTCAGAATAAATTTTAAAACTAAAATAACCATCAGCTATTTTTTTAATAATATTTAAAATAACTTTTTTTAGTGTAATTTTCATTTTTCGTAGTGTAATCAGCTTTCCCTTTTACTATTTGTATACCCTAAGATGTGCATAACGTTTTTAGTAAAATTGTAATTTTCAGATTTTACTGAGTACATGATGAAAACATTTATTAAGGTCAACACTTCTCTCTTCGAACACATAGATCGTTGTTCTGCACGACCAATTTGCATATACACTGTATATTGTATAACTCATAAAAATGGAAAACACAACGAGTGGGATGATTATATATTCATCAGATCGAATAATTTAATAATTTTAAGAAATGTTTGAACCGTTTTGAAAACGAATCATTGTTATAGCAAAGCACTCATTCTATTTCCGTATCGTTGCATAAATTACAATATCTTATTGATGTAATTTTGAAAAACAGCAAAATTAAAATATAAACAATAGGGTGCTTAATGGATATTCGAGAAGTTTCGTGAGAAAATTATTTGTGATTCGGTTTCCAGTCAAGACAATGAATACCAGAAATATAATTTAGTCTTTTTGGTATTCGTTGTTAGCTTTAAGTTTTAACAATATAGTGTCTTGAAAACATTCGTATATATATAATGGTTCCTATAGGCCTGTGATAAAATGCCAATGAACGTTTTTGGAATTCAGTCGTTGTCCGAAATAAGCTCAGAAGTACGATGCTGCAGAAATGCTTACTTTGTGTCCAAGTTCAATAAAACCAGAACATAATATTAGCGTAGGACACGAACGTAAAGACGATGCAATGGGAACTAGAAAAATGTAAAACACAAGCCACCGGGAGAAAATAATCGAATTTAGACATAGTTTTAAAAGTTCAAATGCCATGCCATTTACGAATATGAACAATGACTGTTATGGTATTTTTTCCATCACTGTACGCTATCACTATGTTTTATTATTGTAACGCCACAACGGCAGACGTGCGACTCTGCAGGAAACGAACATAGTAAAAGATATTCAAGAGAAATAAAAGATGAGATAAATTACCGTCAATTAACATCTAAATAACGTTTTTAGTGTTAAATATGCGTTAGCGCTACGTATTATTATGAAGAAGAATACCACATTACCAACTGAATATAACTTCTTTTGTCACATCATGAATGTGGTCGGTTTGAAAGTTTTCATCGACTAAATGTTGTGTTTATAGACTCTATATCTTCTACTAAATTACCAATGTATGTTACGCATAAAAAACGAGATCCTCACGGGTTATTAGCAACGCACCTGTGATATGATCTGAACTTTATCACAGAATTAAGATATATAAATAGGTATAATACATTGTATAATAGGTTGGCCCAACATTGTAGTTATAGAGGCAAGAAATTAATTCTAGAAATTTCCTCTCAGTTTATTCTTATTTTGTTAAGAAATACAAAATAATAATTGTGTTCAAATTTGGACTTGATAATTTAACATCTTTATTTACCGCATAACTGCATAAGGGTTTAAAAATGACCTAATGGGGTTAATTTACATTTCTGATTTTTAAACTTAATTATTAAAATTACAAAAATTAACATATTGTACACAGGTAGATAATCAGTGCGTATCTTGTGATCGTTGCGTTCGTAATAATAATGTCACCTCGGTAGTTTAATCGTAATTAATATCCTCTGAAGTGGGTATTGATAAGAGTCAAAAGGTGGGAGTATCAGGCGAATTTATTAAGTTCTTCCGATCACAATTGTCTGCGAGTCCTTAAAGGGAATATAAATAAAAAAATCAAGAATTGTATCTGGCATAAACCCATATTTTAGTATTATCCAGTTTCTAATTTCTTTGAGCTATGGATGTTCCATTGTCCCGCGAGGATTTACCATTTAAAAGCGGTAAAACGTGAAAGTAATGAAAAGTCCATTACCCCACTGCTGCATTAAATTATTAAATTCTCGTGGAACACCGTGTAAACACACATTATACGCCATTTGTTACTAAATATTCCGTCTCCAAGGTTAGAAAAAAAAAAATAATAAAAACAAGTGTGCACAAAACGAAAAACATAAGTCTGTATTAAAGTATAATTGATACTTAAAGTCGCAGTCAAGTTATGTTAAGTATAATAATATTTATGTCCCTAATACGCGAGAGGACATACTTTGAAATATTTCGGTGAAACACTAATATCAGAGTCGCTAAACATTCGGTGTACAATTAGAAAAGTTTTCCTCCCAAGAGAAATATAATATTTTCAGCGTATAGTTCAAATTGATAGTAAAGACTATGGAACGACAGCTGAAAGGAAATTATAGTCAAAAACCGCGTACAATGAGTCAGATAAAAAATGCGATTGAAAAAAATCCTTTCGTTCACTGCGACAATACGTAATATTATAGTGATAAGTATATGTCCTTAAAATGTCATATTAACTATGCGGGACGTTTTAAGTATATGCGGTAACTCGGTACGCAAAGTTGCATGAAATGATTTCTATTGAGCGATTACAAAACAAAATGAATAATTAAATTGTGTCAACAAGTTTGATGTTAGGTTGCATTTGATTGAATCAGATTCGTCAGAAGAAGTCCCTAGCAAGTGTTAAAGATATGGCATCAAAAGAAGCAATGATTAGGAAAAAAAAAGGTAATACAGTATTTGTGGATAAATAAAGTTTAATCACATGCATAATACATACAATATACTCGTACTGTCCAATCAGTGTAACAACGGATTTCGATAACAAAAAAAATAATCACTTTTTCGAGTCGTTAAATAACATTACGAACTATATGGGTACATTACGCGCTTTGAGTATGATAAAAGTGCACGTTACTATGGTTTGTGTTCGCACCCTCACAGGGAAAAAACATTCCACGCGAGTTATCCACTTATCCACGTGTTTTAAATAAACTTTAAATACGCAACTCACTGATCGTTTCATTTCAAAAACAATAAAACGTATTATAAACTCGAAATTTGACACAAAGGTTCCTCTAACACTCTAGATGTGCAGTAAAAAAGGATTTCCAAAAATATTGGTCCCGGCCAAGACTGCAAAGCCCGTGAATTCAGCGTGCAGCCGAAAATTCCATAAATTCTATACATTTCAGGTATAAATATTAATATTGTTTTATTCAAATACAATTTGTCATTTGTTATT
>OBJO01000472.1_pt1 | contig 17817 bp, 20 predicted proteins | sample 1481741 | NCBI WGS metagenome assembly OBJO01 (sample SAMN06140803, study PRJEB22556) | human gut metagenome | host: Homo sapiens | place: China: Beijing | collected 2014 | reverse complement strand
CGCCGGCGTGATCGAAACGGCGCGCAAGCACAAGGCGAAGATCAACAAAGTGTATGCCGGACGCAACGGCATCATCGGCGCACTCACCGAAGACCTTATCGACACCTCGAAAGAATCCGCCGCGTCGATCGCCGCTCTTGCGCACACACCCGGCGGCGCGTTTGGTTCCTGCCGTTACAAGCTCAAAGGTTTTGAAGAAAACCAGGCGGAGTACGAGCGGCTGATCGATGTCTTCAAGGCGCATGACATCGGTTACTTCTTCTACAATGGCGGTGGCGATTCCGCCGACACCTGTTTGAAGGTCTCACAGCTCTCCGAAAAAATGGGTTATCCCATCAAGGCGATCCACGTACCGAAAACCGTCGACAACGACCTCCCGTTGACCGACTGCTGCCCCGGCTTCGGTTCCGTCGCGAAATACGTCGCGGTTTCCACCAAGGAAGCCGCGCTCGATGTCGAATCCATGGCGAAAACGTCAACGAAAGTTTTCATTCTGGAAGTCATGGGCCGACACGCGGGCTGGATCGCCGCTGCGGGCGGACTCGCAGGTTCCGGAAAGAACGGCGAACCACCGCACCTCATTCTCTTCCCTGAAATCGCGTTTGATCGTGACGCGTTCCTTAAGAAGGTCGACGCGTCCGTAAAGAAATTCGGTTACTGCGTCATTGTCGCCTCGGAAGGCGTGCGCGACAGCGAAGGGAAATTCCTCGCCGAAGCCGGCACCGTGGATGCCTTCGGCCACAAGCAACTCGGTGGCGTCGCGCCGTATCTCGCCGAACTCGTGAAAGGCGAACTCGGATACAAGTATCACTGGGCGCTCGCGGATTACCTGCAACGCTCCGCACGCCACATCGCATCCGAAACCGACCTCAAGCAGGCATACGCCGTCGGCCGCGCTGCCGTCGAACTCGCGGTGAAGGGAAAGAACTCCGTGATGGTCACCATCGATCGCAAATCCGACAAGCCGTACAAATGGGCCGTCGGTGAAGCGGATCTTTCAAAAGTCGCGAATCAGGAAAAATTCATGCCGCGCGATTTCATCACGAAAGACGGCTTCGGAATCACGGAAAAATGCCGCAAATATCTGCTGCCGCTGATCAAGGGTGAAGCCTATCCGCCGTACAAGGATGGAATGCCGAAGTACGTGACGATGAAGAAAGTGGCGGTGAAGAAGAAGTTGCCGGCGTTTGAACTTAAAAAGAAATGATGCGAGTGGGTTTCGACCTGCGATGCAGGAGCGCTCTTCGAGCGCGAATCGAAAAACAATCTTGTGAAAGAAATGAAAAGCCCCGCGAAAGCGGGGCTTTTTTGTGGCGTCAAACTGTAACAACTGCGAGCGATCAGACATTGCGAATTTGATCGCGATGAGATGTGGGAGCGGCGTCCTGCCGCGATTTCAAAAATGTTTTTTTGTTGGAGAGTTTCCGCCCGCTGCGCGTATGCAGGAGCGGGCTTCAGCCCGCGAACCAAAAGACACAGCAAGACGTCCTTTTGCCCGATGTTTGTTACTCGCGCACAAACGTGGGCTTGCATGTGGGAGCGGCATCCTGCCGCGATTCTTCAACGGGCTTGACGCCCCTTGCTACGTTTGCCGAAACAAAAGCAGTTCACCTCCGTAGCATAGTGGCAGGCGAAATTCTTCATAAATAAGTTATTCGGAATCGCGGCAGGATGCCGCTCCCACATGCACATCCGCACTCGCATGCAAGTGACAACCGTTTAATTAAAACACACGCCTTTCGGTGTCTTTTCTCGTTCGCTCTCGGAGAGCGTGCCTGCCTGCATGTCCACACTCGTACGCTGGTTACAACCGCGTGAACCATGCGGCGCATTGTGATTACCAGTCCTCACCCCGTCGGATCTCGCCACAAATAAACAATCAGCCCCGCACCCAGCACCGCGACGGCGAGATTCACGATCACACCCATGTTGGGATAGTAACGTGCAGGAATTTCGTCGGGCTTGAGCGTGCGCAGGACCTGGCGGTATTGAACGGTGGAAGCAACCGAAATCGCTGACCCCATCGCAATAAATACAAGACCGACCCAGTACGCCACACCGCGATCCAGTTCAGCACCCTGTTGCGCGAGCACGAGCCGCAGAAACAGACCGAAGCGCTCGATGATGAAACCGAAGCCCATCAATGTGAGGCTGGTGCGATTCCACGCGAGCAGGGTGCGTTCGGCGGCGAAGAACACGCGTGGATCATTCAGGAGTGACATGCTTCACCTCTTTTCCGTTCACACTGGAGTTTAACGCGGCCACGAACAATTCAAAGTTGTGGTTCATCGCAATACGGGTTTTGTTTCAGAACGCGCGCAGCATTCCCTAATGGAAACCGCGAATGGGTTGGTCATGCGGACACCGTCTAGATTGATGCACGAACAGACATCGTCGCGGAGACCACATGAAAACGCGGATTGATTCAGACCGCCAGCGCCGCCAGAACATGAACTGGGACAAGGCCGGCAACAATCTTGACGAGTTCAAGAGCCGTGTGCAGGAACGTTGGCAGCAGTTGAGTGACCGGCAGATATCGACAATATCCGGCCGGCGCGACGAACTCTCGCGCGAACTGCAGCAGACATATGGCCTTTCCGAAAATGAAGCGGAAACGCAGATCCAGGACTTCGAATCCGGTGAGACGACCGTTGCCGGCGCGAGTTCCGGGCGTGGCTCCACGGAGCGCACGCGCGAGTTCGGCACCGGCAATGATCAGGGCGGTGGGCCGCACAGTGACAAGCACGGACTCCACTGAAGCGGACATGACAGGAGCGACACATGAGACGCGACGCAGAACATCGTGACACCGCACCGGAACGCCGTGCGATGTATGACAACTGGACTTATCTGAAAGACGCGGTGAAGGAGCACTGGAGTCGTCTGAGTGATATGCGTCTTGATGCCATCGATGGTCATCATGACCGGCTCGTTGATCATGTTCAGGTTGTTTACGGCATTCACCGCGAGCAAGCGGAAGCGCAGGTGGACGAGTTCATGGAGGACTATCACGACCATTTTCGAATGGCCCAGGACCGTGCACCGGCGACGCCGATTGCACCGCGCGCCGGCCATTGATTGATTTCTTCAAGGCAACGCGAGGTTGACATGAAATACGAAACTCACGGTCAAAGCAGAGAACGTTCACGCGAGAACTGGGATTCGGTTGGCGCGAACTGGAAACAGTTCAGGGGCAAGGTAAAGGAACAGTGGGGCAAGCTCACCGACGATCAGCTTGATCAGATCGATGGCCGCCGCGACCAGTTGATCGGCAAGGTGCAGGACGCATACAACGTGAGCGCGGAGGAAGCGGAGCAACAGGTGGATCGCTTCATGACCGCGAACCGCGAGTATCGTGATCGCGGTCGCGATCCGAACATGCATTGACAGCGCGCGGTACGCGCATTCGCAATTACATCAGGCAAGGAAACATGTGATGCGCGAGCGGAAAGGCAACGATGCGCCCGGTGATCGCACCGACGTGATGCGTACCTACTGGCCGGAACTGCGCGGCCGCGTTCAGGAACAATGGAGCCGGCTCACGGACGACTGGCTCGGTGAGGTTGACGGGCGTCACGACCGGCTGGCGGAAAAATTGCGCGAGGCTTACGGCGTGAGCGAAGCGGAAGCCAATCGTCAGGTGGACGATTTCATCGATATGCATTGGAACGCGATCTCCGCGCGTGCCGCCAGCCCGTCGGGACGCAATACCGGCGGGCAGGCAACCAGCGGTTCGACAGCGACGAACGACAACAAGCGCGGTTGACCCGCGTCGTTTGTTACACGCGCGGCTCCTGCGCCACGTTTCTTTTTTTCTGCCACGGCCAGTGCCCGCTGATTTCGACTTCGAGCGTGAAGCTAAGGAACGTACGGACAAGCACGATCAGGATCAGTACGCCGACGGTCGAGAACGTCAGTTCCAGTGCAACAGTGTGGATGATGTCGGCGCCGACAAGAAATTCGAGTCCGAGGAGAATGCCCCGACTCATCTGCAATCGATAGATACGAAATACATCCTGCCAGGATTGCCTTTTCAATACCTGTAACAGCGCGCTGCCTGTTGCCGCAAAGGCCGTGACGACGATGACGCCGATTCCCGCGATCTCGAGCGCAGCGGCCGACCACTCCGCCACCGGCTTCACCCACTCGGTCAGCATTTTTTCCCGCCCATCGGTACTGTCTATCTGCGATGCCGGGAGTGCACCGTGTAGTAGATGCTTTGCATGACGATGCGCCCGTCGCGTATCACGAAAGAGTCCGCGCCGTTTTCAAGCACCGCATTATCGGATTCGCCGCGCCAGAGCAGGAACGCGTATTCCCCATACACGTGCTTCGCAAGATACTCGTACTTGCCGTTCGGCATTTGCTGCAGCAGCCGTTCCGCCGATTCGCGAATTGCATCGCGTCCGACCTTCGGATCATGTTCGCAAAGAAGCACGACATCCTCGGCGTAGTCTTCTTCGAGATCTTCAAGCAACTGGCCGGCCTCGCGGCGGCGCAAGTGATCTTCAAAAACTTCACGTGTGGAGCGCGTCATCGGATCTCCCGGTACATTGCTGGCATGAATCGCCGCCCGGAATGACGCTCGGATTTTCAATCGAGCCAGTTCAAGACACCCTGCCCTGCTGCGTATCCACTCGCAAAACAGGCCGTCAACAAATAGCCACCGGTCGGCGCTTCCCAGTCCAGCATTTCGCCCGCGCAGAACACACCGGGTAATCCCCGTAACATCGCGTTCCGATCAAGCGACTCGAATGCAATACCGCCCGCGCTGCTGATTGCTTCACTGAGCGGCCGCGTCCGTTCGAGCATGACCGGCAGCGACTTCAGGCGCCGCGCCAGAAGAACGACGTTTTCCAGATCGCTCTCTTCCGCACCTTCGCGCAACAACCCGGCCTTTACGCCCTGGATTCCGGCATTACGACGTAAATGTTCCGCCAATGATTTTCGTCCGCGCGGTTTCTGCAATGCCTGCACAAGCCGCTCTTCGTCGTAGCCAGGCGCAAGATCGAGATGGATCAACGCGTGTCCGCGCATCGCGATTTCATCGCGCAATCGCGCGGAAAGCGCATAGACAAGACCGCCTTCCAACCCTTCTTTTGTAACAATGAATTCGCCCTGTCGGTTCACGTGTTGTCCGACACTGTCCGTGAACGCGATACGCACGGGTTTCACCGGCTCGCCGGCGAAACGTTCGCGAAAATGCACGCTCCAGTTCACGTCGAATCCGCAGTTCGACGGCAACAGCGGTTTCACTGTTATACCTTTCTCGACAAGCCAGGGCAGCCACGCTCCATCGGAACCGAGTCGCGGCCAACTGCCGCCACCTGATGCGAGCACCGCTGTGTCGTATTGCACGCGACGTTCGCCATTACAGGTTGCAAACACGAGCGCGCCGCTTTCATCCCATCCTGTCCAGCGATGGCGCGTGTGGATGCTTACGTTTGACGCGCGCAACCGATGCAACCAGGCACGCAGCAACGGCGCGGCTTTCATTTCCTTCGGAAACACGCGACCGGAAGTGCCGACAAAGGTTTCGATACCAAGACCGTGTATCCACGCCCGCACATCGTCGGGTCCGAACTTTCGCAGCAGCGGTTCGATTTCCATCGCGCGTTTGCCATAGCGCGCGACGAAAGCGTCGAAGGGTTCGGAATGCGTGATGTTCATGCCCCCGATGCCTGCCAGCAGAAACTTGCGACCGACTGATGGCATGGCATCGTAAAGATCGACACGAATGCCTTTCGATGAAATCACTTCCGCCGCCATCAGTCCGGCAGGACCACCACCGATGACTGCAACGTTCCTGTGAGACTTCAAGATCTCAGTCCGCGCGCTGACCGAGCAGCCGCGCAGGCAGAAGCAGAAGCGCGCGCACGAACGCGAGCATTGCTTCCATCACGAGGCCGACAACGCGAAACGGAATGGACAGCAGCCAGAGAAACGGCCACAGAATGAGCACCAGCACGGCGAGCGGCCAGCAAAGCACCAGCAGGATCGCCCAGAGAATGAGGATCAGCAGCGTTTTCATCAGAAGCTGCGGCCGTCAAAAAAGATGCGCTCGAACCCGGCAATATCCACATCTTCAAGACAACGCGCGTTGACGACCGCGGTTGCATTGCCGGCCGGATCCTTGCCGAAACCGAGCGGCGCGCAACCGCAGTCGGGACAGAAATGATGCTGGATGACGTGCTTGTTGAACGTGTATGTGGAAAGCGCATCTTCCGGCGTTTCCAGTCGCAACTGCTCGCGCGGCACGAACCACAGCAGGTAGCCCTTTCGACTGCAATGCGAACAATTGCATTCGCCCAGCTTCTCTATCTCACCTTCGACTTCGAAACGCACTCGACCGCAATGACAGCTGCCCCGGTATTTCATGTCTGACTCCAGTGAATGAAAAAGCCCCGCAATGACGGGGCTTGAATGTAACTGATTTCGCGCACCGGATGGCTACTTGCCGAACGGTTCTTCGCGCTGCTGTTTTCTTGCCGGAACCCACGAGTTATTCACGGCGCGGTTGAAGCTCTGTGTCGCCTCCCACGGACTCGGGTCGCACCCCGTCTTCCTCGCGCAATACATCTGCGCATTGATGCGCCAGGTATTTCCCTCCACGTGTTCTTTATGAACACGCGCGGAAAGATAGTTTCCGGGACTCTGGTCCATCGCTGTCTGCATCATCGTATCCGTCCTGGTCGTGATTTCGCGGCGGATGTTGTGCTTGATCCAGATCTCGGAGGCGTTCCACTTCGCGTCGCATTCACGCTCGGAACTGCACGTGGGCACGGCGAATTCGGGATCGACTTCCATCGGGGCGCAGGCGGCAAACAACAACAGGAACGGCAGAGCGGCAAAACGATGATTCATGGTTTCCTCAATCAATTCGGCTGAGCGGTGATGATATATAAAATGTGTAGCCCCTTCGACCCGGAATTCCACTCTTCCATTAACGCGTGCCGCCTTTTCACCGGTCCAATCGCGCCGTTGAAAGATGATCGTATGCGTCGCCGTACGATTCAGATTCTCGATGACAGCACCGCGAGCGATCGCCGCAAACCGGCGGATCAACGCGTTCGTCCGCACTGCATGCTGAAAAATCAGTCCGGTACGAAACGCGCGATGATTCTCCTCGTCGTGGTTTTTCGACACCGCGCGAAAGTTGCGCCTATACTCGGGCCCGGGCTGAACGCCTGACGTTACTGCTGAACGCAGACCGGCGGTTGATTGCCGTTTCATTGCATCTGAACATGAGACTCTTTGAATAATGAATCCATAAACAACTTCGGGAGGTTGGGGCATGTTGGTTGAATACGGCTTGTGGATCACCTTGGGGTGCGCGTTACTCGCGCTGGTTTACGGCGTGTGGTCGGTGCGCTGGGTGCTGGCGAAACCAGCCGGCAACGCGCGCATGCAGGAAATCGCCGGCGCCGTGCAGGAAGGCGCGCGCGCGTACCTGAACCGGCAGTACACCGCCATCGGCGTAGTCGGCATTGTGCTGCTGGTCGCGCTGGGGTTTGTGCTCGACTGGGCGACCGCCATCGGCTTTGCCGTCGGTGCCGTGCTGTCCGGTGCGGCCGGCTATATCGGCATGAACATTTCCGTACGCGCCAACGTCCGTACCGCGCAAGCGGCCAACGAAGGGCTGAACGCGGCCATGCAGGTGGCGTTCCGCGGAGGAGCTGTCACCGGCATGCTGGTCGTGGGCCTCGGCCTGCTCGGTGTTGCGGGTTACTACATGATCGCGGCTGAAATGCTGGGCAGCGAACGCGCCTTGCACGCGCTGGTCGGACTCGCCTTCGGCGGCTCGCTGATTTCCATTTTCGCGCGCCTCGGCGGCGGCATTTTCACCAAGGGCGCGGATGTCGGCGCGGACCTGGTCGGCAAGGTCGAAGCCGGCATTCCCGAGGATGATCCGCGCAACCCGGCCGTCATTGCAGACAACGTTGGTGACAACGTTGGTGATTGCGCCGGCATGGCCGCAGACCTGTTCGAGACCTACGCGGTGACGCTCGTCGCCACCATGCTGCTCGGCGGCCTGATGCTGAACGAAGTCGGTCCCAACGCCGTGCTCTATCCCATGCTGCTTGGCGGCGCGAGCATCATCGCGTCCATCATCGGCACGTTCTTCGTGAAGACGAAGGACGGCGGCAAGATCATGAACGCGCTTTATAAAGGTGTGATCGCCTCCGGCGTGCTGGCGGCAATCGCCTTCTATCCGATCACGACGATGCTCATGGGCGAGAACGCCATGAATCTCTACGGCGCCGCGCTCATCGGTCTCGCGCTGACCGGCGTGATCGTGTGGATCACGGAGTACTACACCGGCACGGAATTCTCGCCGGTGCAGCATGTGGCCGCCGCGTCCGAAACCGGCCACGCGACGAACATCATCGCGGGCCTCGGCGTATCGATGAAGTCCACGGCACTGCCGGTGCTGGCCGTGTGTGCGGCCATCTACGGTTCCTACGAGCTCGGTGGGCTGTACGGCATCGCGATCGCGGCGACCGCGATGCTTTCCATGACGGGCATGGTGGTCGCGCTCGATGCCTTCGGTCCGATCACCGACAACGCCGGCGGCATCGCGGAAATGGCGAATCTCGACGACAAGATCCGCGGCATCACCGATCCGCTGGACGCGGTCGGCAACACCACCAAGGCCGTGACCAAGGGTTACGCCATCGGCTCGGCCGGTCTCGCCGCACTGGTGCTGTTCGCGGATTACACCCATAACCTTGAAGCGCTCGGCAAGCTGGTGGAATTCCGGCTTTCCGATCCGGCCGTGATCATCGGCCTGTTCATCGGCGGTCTCGTGCCCTACCTTTTCGGCGCCATGGCGATGGAAGCCGTCGGTCGCGCGGCAGGCTCGGTGGTGAACGAAGTCCGCCGCCAGTTCCGTGAAATCCCGGGCATCATGGATGGCACGACGCGGCCGGATTATTCGCGCGCCGTGGATATGCTCACACGTGCGGCGATCAAGGAAATGATCATCCCGTCACTGCTGCCGATTCTCGTGCCCATCGCGCTCGTGTTCCTGATGAACTGGCTCATGGGCGATGGCGCCGGCACCAAGGCGCTCGGCGGTCTTCTGATCGGCACCATCGTCACGGGCCTGTTCGTGGCCATTTCCATGACCACGGGCGGCGGCGCCTGGGATAACGCCAAGAAGTACATCGAGGACGGCAACCACGGAGGCAAGGGCTCGGAGGCGCACAAGGCGGCCGTGACAGGCGACACCGTCGGCGATCCGTACAAGGACACGGCGGGACCGGCCATCAATCCGCTGATCAAGATCATCAATATCGTGGCGCTGCTTTTGGTGCCACTGCTGTAGAAACTTCCCTTCCCTTCGGGGAAAGGGTGTAGATCATGGTGAAAGGCCCGCAATCGCGGGCCTTTTGCTTTATAATTCGCGCCCCGTTTTCGTTGCCATCCATATTGAAATCCAGCGTTTTTCCCGGAGAAATCGACATCATGAGCCTGCAAGACGTCAGCAGCGGTCGCGAACTGCCCGATGACATCAACGTCATCATTGAAATTCCCATGAACAGCGAACCCGTCAAGTACGAAGTGGACAAGGACACCGGCGCGCTGTTCGTCGATCGCGTATTGACCACGCCCATGCACTATCCGTGCAACTACGGCTACATTCCACACACCTTGTGCGGCGACGGCGATCCGCTCGACGTGCTCGTCGTCATGCCGGTTCCGGTGCAGCCGGGTTCGGTGATCCGCTGCCGTCCGCTTGGCGTTTTGAACATGACCGATGAGTCCGGCGAAGATGCAAAGGTCATCGCCGTACCGCACGACAAGATCTTTCCTGCGTACAAGAACCTGAAGACGGTCGAAGATCTCAATCCGCTGACGCTGGATCGCATCGCGCACTTCTTCGCGCACTACAAGGATCTCGAGAAAGGCAAGTGGGTGAAGATCGAAGGCTGGAAAGGTGTCGACGCCGCACACCAGGAAATTCTCGACTCGCAAAAGCGTTACGAGGCCGAGCCGGAAAAACCGAATTTCTGATTCGCCGATTCCGCCCGCTTCATCGCGACCGTCTCAAGCAAACAGCGCGCTCTTATAAGAGCGCGCTTTTTTTGCGTCGTCGCAAACCCCGCGTTTCACGTCACGTTTTATGATCTTTCAGGCCCAGCCGGATTGAGCGAGGTGACGCGCGCGCATGGAATGGCCGCTGTTTTTCCCCGTATCCATGGAGGACGGCATGACACGCGGCAACCTGTACAAACTCTCGATACTTCTTCTAAGCACGACGCTCGCCGCCTGCGGTGGTGGCGGCGGTGGCGGAAACAACGATGATGACAACAACGGTGGCGGCGGCGACACGACACCGCCGACCGTGGTTGTCGCGCCGGCCGAGAGTGGCATCAATCCCGACGCCATCATCACGCTCAACTTCAGTGAGGCGATGGACAAGGCCACGGTGGAAGTCACCGGCTCACTCGCGGAAGCGGCGGCGGACGGCATCTGGCTCGGCAATGCGTTGACACTGACACCGGAAAGCTCATGGCCGGAAAACACGACGCTGCGACTCATCGTCGGCGGCAAGGATATTGCCGGCAACGCCCTGGCTGCTGTCACGAAGGATTTCACCGTGAATGACGTAACGGCGCCGACCGCCATCGAAGGAACCGGCGCCGCTGTCAATCCATATGGCGACGTAAAACTGATTTTCTCGGAAACCATGGACCCGGCTTCGTTACAAATGGGTCACGTACTCGGCAGCACGGATTTCGATGCGGCGTGGTCGACAACAAACGTCGCCAACGACACTTTGACCTTGAGTCCGCAGACGTACTGGATCGGCGGCTTGCATCGCGGCCTGGAATTCGATATTGCCGATCTCAGCGGCAAGGGACTTTCCGTGTCGCTTCCGGATTTGTACGTGCATCTGGAGTTCGAGAACAACCAGGCGGCGGAAGTGGCGATCGGACACACGGACTTGAGCGGAACCTTTGATTCCGGCGATGCGACACTGCATCAGATCATCAGCGGTACACCGACCGTTCATGAGGGTCGTTTATTCGTACCGGATTACCAGAATTCACGAATTCTCGGATACAACACCATTCCCACTGAATCCGGCGCCGTTGCTGATTTCGTGATCGGTCAGGAAAACTTCACAGACACTCAAACCGGCCTTGATCAATCCAGCTTCGGGGGCTGGCTGCCTCAGCTCTCTGCGAATAATGAGACATTACTCGTTACTGATAGCGAGAATGACAGAGTCCTCGTGTACTCCCCCCTGCCAGAAACCGGACCCGGCGCCGCGTCTGTTGTCGTCGGGCAATCGGACTTTGTCAGTGCCGCATCCGCGTGCAACAACCAATCACTTGAGTCCCCATACTCCGCTGTCATCGTCAACGGCCGAATGCTGATCGCCGATACGTCGAATCACAGGGTACTCATATGGAACAGTATTCCGACGACGAACGGCGCTTCGGCAGATCTTGTACTTGGTCAGACATCGCTCGACAGTTGCGTTGCGAATGATCCGGAAGGCGATGGGAGCACCGAAATCAATGCACGAGGGCTCATGCATCCGACCGCTGTATGGACCGACGGTGAGAAAGTCCTTGTCGCGGACCATAGTAATCGGCGCGTGCTGGGCTGGAACAACTGGCCTGCTGAAAACGGTCAGCCGGCGGATTTTGTGCTTGGCCAGCAGGATTTCCACTTGAATACCGCCAACGACAACGACGGTGACGGCATGGAGGACGTAACGCCCGGCACCTCAGCACTTTACTTCCCGTTTCTGGGGCTTTGGTCGAACGGGGTCCAGATCGTTGTCGCAGATCCCGGCAACCATCGTATTCTCGTCTGGAACAACTGGCCGAATCAAAGTGGCACGACAGCTGATCGAGTGCTGGGTCAAGCGGGGTTCATGTCCAGCGATCTTGTCGCGACCGTCGAAGAATCGAATGGCGCGACGCTAGGCTCGCCAGGGGGACTGACGGTGTATGGTCCCTATCTGATCGTTATTGATGAATGGTTAAATCGCGCTGCTGTTTTCCGCTCCAACGAAGACATGGATTGATCCACCACTTCCCGCAGTAGAATCACAAAGAACCGGGCGTCCGCCCGGTTCTTTTTTATCAATTCGCGATACTAGACTGATTGAAACATCACAGTGAGGAACCCGCATGGAACGCGCATTCATCGTCTTGCTCGCTTTAACGGTTCTCGCCGGCTGCAATTCCGATTCGGACGAGGAACCGGAACATCCGCTGCAGTCATCGGCGCGGGAACGCGTCGGTTACGGCAAGAGTGACAACGCGAGCCTTGTCACCGTTGACAGCTGCGAATCGCTTGAACTGGAACTCAAGATCCTTGCCGCCGCTGAAATCGAAACGTTCTTTGAAATGCTGGATTCGTCGCAACCCGTGCCGGTCGATGTCGCGACCGGTGCGCCGGCATCCGGTGGCGAAGGCGACGATGCCAATGCCGCAGACGGTGCTGGCGACTACACCAACAACCAGGTGGCAGGCATCGACGAAGCGGATTTCGTTAAAACCGATGGCGAACGGTTGTTTGCGCTGGAAGGCAACGCCTTGCATCGTTTTGACATTCCTTCCGCTGGCACAATAACAGCTGCGGGAAAAATCGAAATCGAAGGCGCACCGGCGGCGATGTTGCTTGCGGGCGACCGCATTCTTGTAATGTCCGCGAGCGGGCATGGCGAAACCGAGCCCGGTATCGGTGCGGCCGACGACGTATTCGTATCAGATGATCGCATCAAGGCAACCTTGATCGAATGGCCCGACAGTGGCACGGCTGTCGTTGTGCAGGAACGATTCTTCGATGGCGGGTATCTCACCGCACGTGAAATGGATGCGACAGCGCGCGTAGTGCTGCATGGCCGGTTGCCTAACCCGGTGCTGGATGATCTCTGGCAGTACGCGAACGACACGGACGACAAGGATGCGGCGAAAGCGGCGGCGCTCGCCGATCTCGCCGCGCTGGAAATTGACGCACTGTTGCCACGAAGCTATGTAAACAATGCAAATGGCGAACTGATAACACTTCCGTATACAAGCGGAGACTGCGCACGCTTTGAAGTTCCGGCCGACAGCAACGGCAGCGGCGTCACGTCCATCGTCTCACTCGACATGATGACGCCGGACGAGTTTGTCACTCGGCACATCGTTTCCAACTACCCGACGGTGCATGTCTCCGAAAATCATCTCGTGCTCGCGGAATCCGCGCAGAACTGGTGGTGGTACTGGTGGGAAGACAACAACGAGGAACGGCTGAACCTGCATGCGTTCGACGTCACCGATGGCGATGTCGACTATCTGGGCAGTGCCCGCGCCACCGGAATGCCGATCAACCAGTTCGCACTGGATGAATACGAAGGCGTGCTGCGCGTTGCGACCTGGACGGGCGGCAACCGCTGGTGGTGGTCCGATGCGCCAATCGAATCCCAGGTACACACTTTTGCCATCAATGCCGGCGAATTGCAGAAGTTGGGCGCACTGAATGGCATCGCGGCGGGCGAACAATTGTTCGCCGCGCGCTTTCTCGGTGACACCGCCTATCTCGTCACGTTCGAACAGATCGATCCACTGTTCACCATCGATCTTTCCGATCCCGCGAATCCCGCGATACTCGGCGAACTCGAAGTGCCGGGGTTCTCGACGTATCTGCACCCGCTGAACGGCGGGCGGCTGCTTTCGATCGGCGTCGGCGGCGATGCGAACGGCGCGACGTGGAATACAACCGTGTCACTGTTCGACGTCAGCGATCTTTCCGCACCGGCATTGCTCATGCGACATGATCTTGCGAATGACAACAACGGCTGGAACTGGTCGGACGCGTTGTACGAACACAAGGCGTTCCAGTTTCACGAAGCATTCGGCCTGCTCGCGCTGCCGCTTTCCGCGACGCGCACCACAAACGACTACTGGGAGTGGATCAGCACGCTCGAACTCGTGAAGGTCGAGAACGATGTTCTCTCAACGTACGGCAGCATCGATCATTCGGCCTATTTTTCCTCGACGGATTACGGCTATTCGCCCGAAATCCGCCGCAGCTTCTTCATCGGCGATCATATTTACGCCATCAGCAGCAAGGCGGTGACGGTGCATGACCGCGGCAATCCGGCCGTGGTCGTCGCGGACGCGTTATTCAGCGCAAACTAGGCACACGACACCACGCGGGAGCGGCCGTGGATTAAACGTCGCGGCGGAAATCGCTCCCGCCCGTCTTCGCCTCGCACCGTCACAACTTCACGCTTAAAATACCGGGATGTTCGAACACGACCATCACCACGCGGATCGCAGTTCGCGACAGCTGTTCGTCGCGCTGTTCTTCACGCTTGGCTTCGCCGGTGTGGAAGCGGTCACGGGCTGGTTCGCAAATTCGCTCGCCTTGATGGGCGATGCCGGTCACATGATTACCGACTCGTTGTCGCTCGGGCTCGCCGCTGTCGCGGCGCGGCTCGCACAACGACCGGCGTCGGAGAAACTTTCCTTCGGTTTCGGTCGTGCGGAAGTTGTTTCCGCAATGCTCAATGCCGTGTTCATGCTGCTGATCGTCGGCGCCATTGTGTACAGCGCGATTCAGCGGCTGCAGAATCCGCCTGAAGTACAGGGCTTGATGGTGTCGATCGTCGCCGCCGTCGGCATGGCGGTGAACATCGCTGTTGCATGGATATTGAGTCGCGGAGAAAGAACCATCAATGTGCGCGGCGCCTTGTTGCATGTAATGGCGGATCTGCTGGGTTCGGTCGCCGCACTCACCTCGGGCGTGGTGATTCTTCTTTCGGGCTGGACGGCAATCGATCCGCTGCTGTCGCTGTTCATCAGCGCGCTGATTCTCGTTTCGGCTTTACGCCTTCTGTTGGAAGCGTTTCATGTCGTGATGGAAGGCGTGCCGCCGGAAATCAAGCTCGCATCCGTCGGAAACAGCATGGCGCGCATTGAAGGCGTACGTTCCGTGCATGACCTGCATGTCTGGCGGCTGGATTCGCACACGATCGCGCTGTCCGCGCATGTCATCGTCGATAATCTTGCGTCGTGGGAACCGGTGTTGCGGCGCCTGAAGAAACATCTCGATGAAACCTACGGCATTGATCACATCACGCTGCAGCCGGAAACGATCGAGGAAGTGACGTTTCCCGTCGAGACGTTGCGCCGTTACACGGACTGAGTATTGCGGCCGACGAGAAAAAACATCGGCCATTCGACGTCGAGAATTTCTTCCGTGTTCCAGCAAGCAGCAAGTTCATTATCCAGCCACACTAACGGATCGTGGCCCTTGTCCTTCCGGTAACGCTGCACCGCCGACCACGTGCCGATGTAATCGAGAAACTGCCTGCGATTCCATGCAAGCCGCATTGCGAATGACGGCACGTCGATACGCGTGAACGGAAAATCGAAATCGCTGTAATGCCGATCGATGTGTCGTCTTTCGGGCGGCCAGTATGGTCCGACAATCTCGCGGTCAAACAGATCGATCGCGCGATCGATCTCCGGCGAAACGCGCGTCAGGTGGTAGCCCCAGATTGCAATCACGCCATCCGGCTTGAGCACGCGCTTCGCTTCAAGGTAGAACGCATCCAGGTCAAACCAGTGCAACGCCTGCGCGACGGTCACCATATCCACGCTTTCGCGATCAATCCCTGAACTTTCGGCGCCCGCGACGTGGTATTCGACATTCGCCGCGCGCTTCGCACTTTTGATCTGTTCCGCGCTCGCATCGGTTGCGATGACTTTGTCGAAATACCGGGAAAGCGCGACAGCGGCCTGGCCGTTGCCCGTCGCGCAATCCCAAGCAAGACCGTGCCCGTGACACTGTGTCGCAAGCCACTCGAACAAATCGGACGGATAACCCGGACGAGCCAGCGCATAGCCGGTTGCGTGACCGGAAAAATGATCCTTGAACGTCATTGCATCACCAGCATTGTCGCGACCATCAGCATCCAGACGTAGAACACCGCTTCGAGGACACGCTGGATGAGACCGCGGACCGGCGATTGAAACGACAACAGGAACACGCCGAAAAACGCGCCTTGCCCCATGAGTTGCGACACGCGCGCAATCGATTGCAATGCAGGAACGTCTTCCATCGCGCGACCGAGCTCGGTCATGCCGGCGACAGTGCCGAGATAACCGATGCCTGCGATGAGATTGTGCAGGTTGTTACGCCACGTTCCCCACAACGGCGCGCCGGGATCGCAGGGAAACATTGCGGCGCCGACATAACCCAAACCCAGCAATGCGAACAGCCAGAGACCCGACCCGTCCGCGAGTTGCGGAACGGCGAACGCGAGCGCCGCAACAAACAACCAGAGTGTGTGTCCCGCGGGCGCGAACGCGAAGATCGCGACCTTCTTCGCATCCGGCGCGCCGGTCTCGCCGAGTTCGCTGATCGTCTGTCGCATGTGACTGTAATCCTCGCGCCGTTTCGCGAACCACCAGACGGGCACGAGACCGACCAGCGTCGCGAGCGCGGCCATGAGAAATACAACGCTGCCTGTCATGTGTCACCTGAAAAAAATATCGGTTTGCGCGCTGTCGCCGCATCTGCTCGAATTATTTCAGTTCGAGGTACTGTTTCAGTGCGAGCGCGTGATTATGTGATTCATCGCGCGCCGCGAACACTAACGTGACGCGCCCCTTTTGAATCTGTTCCTGCATCGCTTGCACGGCATCCGGCGCGGCGTCGAGTTCCGCGTAATACCGTTCGCAGAATTCCTCCCAGCGCTCGGGATCGTGGTGGAACCATTTTCGCAAACCGGTCGAAGGTGCGATGTCTTTCATCCAGAAATCGATGACGGCGTCTTCCTTGCGCACGCCGCGCGGCCACAAACGATCAACCAGGATGCGCGTTCCGTCCTGCGTGCCCGCTGCTGCATAGATTCTTTTAAGCCGTATCTGCATCAACGCAGTTCTTCAAACAATCGTCACTATGCTTTCTTGTAAACCTCGGCACCCGCCTCGCGGAACTTCTCCGACATCTGCTGCATGCCGCCTTCTTTCTCTTCGAGCTTCGCGGCGTAGTCACGCACCTGTTGCGTGATTTCCATGGAACAGAACTTCGGACCGCACATGGAACAGAAATGCGCGATCTTGTGCCCTTCCTTCGGCAGTGTCTGGTCGTGGAAATCGCGCGCACGCTCCGGATCAAGACTCAAATTGAACTGATCCTCCCAGCGGAATTCAAAGCGCGCTTTCGACAGCGCATTGTCACGCAACTGCGCTCCCGGAAACCCTTTTGCAAGATCGGACGCATGCGCGGCGATCTTGTATGTGATGATGCCTTCGCGCACATCGTTCTTGTCGGGAAGGCCCAGATGTTCCTTCGGCGTGACGTAACAAAGCATCGCGGTGCCATACCAGCCGATGGTCGCAGCACCAATAGCCGATGTGATGTGATCGTAACCTGGAGCGATGTCCGTGGTGAGCGGACCGAGCGTGTAGAACGGCGCTTCATAACAATGCTTCAACTGCTCGTCCATGTTTTCCTTGATGAGCTGCAAGGGAACATGACCAGGACCTTCGATCATCACCTGCACGTCGTGTTCCCACGCGATCTTCGTGAGTTCGCCGAGCGTGCGCAGTTCGGAAAGTTGCGCTTCATCGTTCGCGTCCGCGATCGAACCCGGACGCAAGCCATCGCCAAGCGAGAATGAGACGTCGTACGCCTTCATGATTTCGCAGATTTCCTCGAAACGTGTGTAGAGGAAACTTTCCCGATGATGCGCGAGACACCATTTCGCCATGATCGAACCGCCGCGCGAAACGATGCCGGTGACGCGCTTCGCGGTCATCGGCACGAACGGCAATCGCACACCCGCGTGGATGG
>OBJO01000459.1_pt1 | contig 18219 bp, 18 predicted proteins | sample 1481741 | NCBI WGS metagenome assembly OBJO01 (sample SAMN06140803, study PRJEB22556) | human gut metagenome | host: Homo sapiens | place: China: Beijing | collected 2014 | reverse complement strand
CCGCTGCGTGATGGTGGGGGACCACGTGGAAATCAGCCAAGCCCAATCCTGTGTAATCGGTGAGATCGGGGGCTTTGTCCGTGCGGTCCATGAGCTTGATGTAGCCGATGTCGAGTGCCGTGATGACCGAGCCTGCGGACTCGCCGATATACGGCGTGCCGGCGCGCACCTGATTGATGATGGCCCGGTCGGCACCGGTGCGGCGCAACTCCTGCAGGAGAAAGAACGTGTTGCCGCCGCCCACATAGATGCAATCAGCCTCGGTGATTTTGTGGGTGATGTCCTCGGCGGAGTCGCTCGGCATGTTTTCCACATCCAGTTGTTCGACCTCGAAGCCGAGCCGTTGTAGCGCGTGTTTGCTCAATGCCGTACGAGCCGGTCCCCACGGTTCCACAGCGCTCGCCGTTGGAATGAAGACGACCCGTTTGCCCTGTGGCCGCGGCTCGATTTCATGCACGGTGGGCGAGACGTTATGGAACATCGAAGTCAGCAGCATCGTAACCATAATCGCCTTCCTCACACATCGACTATGCGGCAGTGTAAGTCCTGAATATGTGGAAACAGCTATGCGTTCGCTGCGGGTATATCCGAATCGATCAGCGCGACTCGACCAGCGCGATGCCGGCCGCCGCCATCTGTTTGCGGGCCGCGACACCAAGCTCCTCGCTGACCGGTACGGTCAGGTCCTCGAACACGGTGACCTCGAAACCGAGCTTCCTGGCATCGAGCGCGGTGTCCTTGACGCAATGCGATTCGGCGATGCCCACCACATCCACGCGACTCACGCCGGCCGTCTTCAGCGCGTCGGCTAGTGTCTTGCCGGCGGCCTGTTCAGCCGAGACCTCCTCCCGCTGCGTGATGGTGGGGGACCACGTGGAAATCAGCCAAGCCCAATCCTGTGTAATCGGTGAGATCGGGGGCTTTGTCCGTGCGGTCCATGAGCTTGATGTAGCCGATGTCGAGTGCCGTGATGACCGAGCCTGCGGACTCGCCGATATACGGCGTGCCGGCGCGCACCTGATTGATGATGGCCCGGTCGGCACCGGTGCGGCGCAACTCCTGCAGGAGAAAGAACGTGTTGCCGCCGCCCACATAGATGCAATCAGCCTCGGTGATTTTGTGGGTGATGTCCTCGGCGGAGTCGCTCGGCATGTTTTCCACATCCAGTTGTTCGACCTCGAAGCCGAGCCGTTGTAGCGCGTGTTTGCTCAATGCCGTACGAGCCGGTCCCCACGGTTCCACAGCGCTCGCCGTTGGAATGAAGACGACCCGTTTGCCCTGTGGCCGCGGCTCGATTTCATGCACGGTGGGCGAGACGTTATGGAACATCGAAGTCAGCAGCATCGTAACCATAATCGCCTTCCTCACACATCGACTATGCGGCAGTGTAAGTCCTGAATATGTGGAAACAGCTATGCGTTCGCTGCGGGTATATCCGAATCGATCAGCGCGACTCGACCAGCGCGATGCCGGCCGCCGCCATCTGTTTGCGGGCCGCGACACCAAGCTCCTCGCTGACCGGTACGGTCAGGTCCTCGAACACGGTGACCTCGAAACCGAGCTTCCTGGCATCGAGCGCGGTGTCCTTGACGCAATGCGATTCGGCGATGCCCACCACATCCACGCGACTCACGCCGGCCGTCTTCAGCGCGTCGGCTAGTGTCTTGCCGGCGGCCTGTTCAGCCGAGACCTCCTCACGGGTCTGGATGCGGTCAGTATTGTCCTCGATACCCTCAAACCCGGAATATGCCGCCGAATACTGGCCCTTCTTGAAATGATGCTCGACGCCCAGCGCCTTGATCGCCGGATGCAGTTCGGCGTTCGACGTACCGGCCGCGCCATGCTTCGGCCATGTATCCACGAAATCCGGCTCAGCCGACCAGTGCGCGCCCGGCTCGATATGCCAATCCTGCGTGGTGGCGATATACGCGTATTCGCCACGATGCGCATTCACATAATCGGCGATACGCTCGGCGACTGCGTTGCCGCCCTCAACACCCAATTCGCCGCCCTCGCAAAATGTCGGCTGCACATCCACCGCAATCAACGCCTTGCTCATAGATTCCCCATTTCTTTTGAATAGACCTGTAATGTGCTTTTATCTTAGTGGTTTATTGCTGAATAGGGGAGTGCCGGATTCGTCAAAAGTTAGACGTTTGATTGCCTGATTAGACCAATGTGACGGTGATGGTCTGCTCGACGGTTTCGTTTCCTGTCCAAACACCGTCTTTGCGATTCCATTCCATGCCGTTCGCATGCAATGCGTCGATGCCGTATTGGCGTGCGTGCGTGACCAGCCAGCCCGTAACCTGCCAGCACAGGCGATTGTGGTCGTCTGCGGACAGGCCGTCGGGCAGAGCTACGGTGATTGTCGTACCGTTTGATGAATTATTACCGTTTCCCTCGGCAGTTGCAGGCGCAGTAGCGGCGGTAACACTCGGATAGGCAACAGGAAGCGCAGCGATAAGCCCATCGGCATCCGACGATGTTGCCGGCTCCAGCGCGCATGAAATAGTCGCTCCGAATTCACCGGTCAGTCCCGCAGCCCAAGCATGCGCCATGGCGTCCCATGTGGCGTACAGATCCGGGTATCCTGAACGCTGCACTTCCTGGGCCGCGTCCTCGATGGGAATCGTCTCCCAGTCCGGCACCTGCATCAGATGGTCGTAGAAGATGTTCGTGGCATACGTCATGTCGGACACCTGTTCCACGGTCCCCCAACCTTGGCTCGGCCGCTGTTGGAAGAGTCCGATGGAATCCAGATCGCCATAGGAAAGGTTCGTGATTCGCGATTCCTGCATGGTCGTGGCGATGGCCACCGTCGCCGCATGATCCGGCAGTCCGCGATTGATGGCGATGTTGGCGATGAGCTCCGCGTTCTGGGCCTGTTCCGGCATGAGGGAATAGCTTGGGCCGTCGGCTAGTTTCGCCGAACAATAGGCGTCGTCGGAGGCTCGGGAAGGGGTGCCGGAGGAAAAGAAAATGCGTGGCAGATAGATGAGCGCGGCCAGAATCGCGACGATGACGCAAGCGACGATAAACACCAGCACCCATCTGCCGCCCGAGCGGCGACGAGCCCGGTATCGCGTTCGCCGAACCATCTCGCCTCCTTCCTGGCCTTATCGGTCTTCGCCTGATTGCGCGTCTATGTCATATCGTCACGTCAATCTGATCACCACCAGTCAGAGTGTCATATCTGCCTGATGAATGCTCATAGCACCGATGACTTTGCCATAATTCTTCACGCCCTTTGACTCTCGCACAAGCCGAACCGAGAAGGATGTTCCAATGTCCGCGTTTCAGCGTGGCCAAGATCGATAATCTGGGTTGCAATCGTCTATTTCCGCTTCGAGGGGCTGATTCGCCATTTCCAGAACATCTACTTCCGTTTCAAGGGGCGGATGGTTAAGTAGACAGATCATGAAAATGGCGGGATGGCGTTGTCGTTACGCCGTTTCTACTTTTGGTTTGAGCTTCGACCAGCCCCTCGAAGTGGAAGTAGATGTTCCCGGATAACAGAATCAGCCCCTTGAAACCGAGAATGCCGTTCGAAACTGTTTCGGCGGCGAAGGAACCGTAGACGCTATTGTGTGAAATACACCCAGTCCCGGTTTGAGAAAGGAACGTATGGCACAGCCGCAGCCGTATTACGCCATCGAGGGCAATGATAATGGATTGTCCGTCGTGTTTGTGCATGGCATGGGTGTGGACCATCGTTCGCTGATGATGCTCGATGAAGCATTCGACGGCAATGATTCGATTCGCCGCATATATCTGGACCTGCCCGGCTTTGGGCGTACGCCGGCACTGCCCGAGAATGCCTGTGGACTGCCGGAAATGGCTGATTGGCTGCAAACGGTCATTGACGGCCTTGTCGGCAAAGCAACCCCATTCGCCATGGTCGGCAACTCGATGGGCGGTGCGCTTGTCCGTGAAGTGTTGGCGCGCGAACCTCGCCGAGTGGCCGGCATGGCGCTGATCGCGCCGGTTGTGGACCCGCAGCATGCCGGCCGGCATGTGGCCGAACACGTGGTTGCGAATCCCAATCCCAGACTGACGCACTCCCTGCCACAGGAACAGGTGTTCGACTTCATCACCATGGGCGTCAACCAGTCATTCGATGCATGGCGGCGCTACCAGCGGTTCATCTTGCCTGGTGTGGCGTTGTGTGACCGTGCGGCGTGCGAACGACTGGATCAACGCTATTGGCTGGATGACGACCCCGAGAAAACACTCGGCACATATGCAGGTCCGGTGCTCATCGTCACCGGCAAACAAGACCAGATCGTCGGATACGAAGACCAGCAAGCCCTGTTGCCGCACTATCCCAACGCCACCTTCGTGACGCTAGACAATGCCGGTCACAACGCGCACATCGACCAACCCGAAGCCGTCGTAGCTCTCGTACGCGAATGGGTGGCTCATATGGCGTTCGCTCCGTTGAGCTGACGGTCTGCCGAAGCCTATATGTATACGAGCGACCAATGCCAGTTGACGCAATACACCTTGCATGGTATATCGTTTTTCGATATAGTCATATCGATGTTCGCGGTGTCGTCAAAAACGTCGGCACCTGAAAGGACCGGGCTATGAAAAACTACATGAACCGATGGGTGTTGCTCGCGTTGAAAGCCATCGTGATTCTGGTCTGGCTGGCCTGCCTATGGGGCCAACTACTCGCTGTACCGGGATTGAGCGGCGCGCTGGCCGGCCTCTACCCGAGCCAGACGTCGATGCACTGGCCATATCTCATTATGGGCGTGCTGTTCCTGCTCTGCATCGAAGCGGCGTTCGTGGCCGTATGGAAACTGTTCTCCTTGTCCGGCTCAGGAGCGAACTCGAGCAGGTGATTTGAGATGACGATTCGCATCAATCTCGACGTCATGATGGCCAAACGCAAGATTGGCGTCGGCGAGCTCGCCGAACAAATTGGCATCACGCCCGCCAACGTGTCCATTCTGAAGAACGGACGTGCCAAAGCCGTCCGCTTCACCACATTGGACGCCATCTGCAAGGCGCTCGACTGTCAACCCGGAGACATCCTCGAATGGGAAGATGACGATTGATCGACACGCCACCGGCTCGAACTCATGGTTCAACTTGTAGTCTCTCCCAAAATCAATGATGCCCTATCATCCTGCAAGACGATAGGGCATCATCATGTGATTATGCGCAGCTGATATGTTGCGTTGTTATCACTCGGCGTCGGCCGGTGCCTCCTTGGGCGCGGAGAGGAAATGCTCCTCACTGGGCAGCACGGCGTTCAGGATCACGGCCACCACGAACGCCACGGCGATGCAGTTCGAGGCGAAGATCTGCTGGAACAGGGCCGGGAACTGCGCGAAGATGTCGCTCACCTGGGTGAAGCCGATGCCGATGGTCAGCGAGAGCGCCGCAATCGTGATGTTGCGCTGCGTGAAGCCCGCTTCGGCGATCATCTGGAAGCCGGAAAGAATGATATTGCCGAACATCATGATGGTGCAGCCGCCGAGCACCGCCTGCGGCAGCGAGTTGAACACCTCGGCGATGGCCGGCACGAAGCTCGCCAAAATCAGGATTACGCCACCGGAAAGAATGACCTTACGATTGACGACCTTGGTCATGGCCACGAGTCCGATGTTCTGCGCGAAGGAGGTCAGCGGCAGGCAGCCGAACAGGCCGGAGACGGTGGAGATAAGGCCGTCACCGGCGATGGCGCCAGCAGTCTCGCGTTCGGTCGGCGTACGGTTCAGACCCACTTTGGTCAGCGCGGCGGTGTCGCCCAGCACCTCAACAGAGGAGACGACATAGAGCAGGCCGATGGAGATGATTGAACCCCAGTCGAACTCGGGCTTGAATGGCATGATCTGCGGCACAGACACAATGGCAAGGTTCTGGAAACCGGAGAAATCGACCTTGCCCATGCAGATGGCCACCACGTAACCGACCACCAGACCGAATAGCACGGACAGCTGCTTGGCCGTGCCCTTCATCAACAGCTGGAATGCCAAGCAGGCGACCAATGATATAAGCCCGAGCGTCAGATTTTGCCAGTTGCCGAAGTCCTTGGCGCCGCTGCCGCCGCCGAAGCTCGTGGCGCCCACGTTGAGCAGGGAGAAACCGATGGAGGTGACCACGATGGCGGAGACGATTGGCGGCACGAACCGACGCCAATATTTGGCCGTTAAGCCCAGCACGAGTTCCAGCAGGCCGCCGACCATGACCGCGCCGACCACGGCGCCATAGCCCTTGTCCGCGCAAATCGCCACGGCGGCCGCCACGTAGGTGAAGGAGATGCCGGTGACCATCGGTAGCCGGGAGCCGATGAGCCACGCGCCATACAGTTGCAGACAGGTACCGAGACCTGCCACCAGCAGACCGGACTGAATGATTGTGGCCGACTGGGCCGGCGTCATCTTCGCGGCGGATGCGACGATGAAGATCGGGGCAAGGTTGGCCACGAACATGGCCATCACATGCTGCAGGCCGAACGGAATGCCCTTCCAGAAGGATACGGGCGCGTCCAGCGAGGACAATGCCTCAAATGATATGGAATTCTTGGTTTTCTTCTCTGACATGATTCTCTTTCTCTCTGTTCCCTTTTTGTGTTTGCTCCCGCTGGCGGGAGCTGGCGGCGTAGCCGACTGAGGGTGGTCTGCGGTCAAGATGAACCACCCTCAGTCACTGTCGTGACAGCTCCCGCCAGCGGGAGCGGGCAATAGTCCTCAGTGCCTAAAGGTGATCTCGCCGGTTCCGGGATCCATGGATTCGACAATGGCCAACGAATCTACGTCGTAACCATCGGCGCGCAGCGCGTCGCCGCCGCCCTGGAAGCCCTTCTCCACGGCGATACCAATGCCCTCGACCGTGGCGCCGGCCTCCTTGCACAGATCAATCAGGCCGCGCAGCGCCTTGCCGTTGGCCAGGAAATCGTCGATCAGCAGCACATGGTCGCCCGCATTCAGATACTTCTTGGCCACGATCACCGGAAATTCCTTCTGCTTGGTGAAGGAATACACGGTGGTGGTGTACTGGTCGCCGTCCAGATTGATGGACTGCGCTTTCTTGGCGAACACCACCGGCACATTGCCGAAATGCTGGGCAGCCACGCATGCGATGCCAATGCCGGACGCTTCGATGGTCAGAATTTTGGTGATGTGCTTGCCGGCGAAATGCTTGGCCCACGCGGCTCCCATACGGTCGAACAGACGTACGTCGCACTGGTGGTTCAGGAACGCGTCCACCTTGAGCACGTCACCTGCCTTTACCGTTCCCTCGCTCTGGATTCGTTCCTCAAGTTCCTGCATCGGACCTCCTGTCATCGTGTGCCACAACCGATATGGATGATATGGATATCTGCAAGTGTACGTTGTCCGATGCGAGGGGCGGTGCGGCGGCGGTTCTTCGCCACATGATGAGTCGGCTGCCGGAACATCAGGAGCCCGTGACAATTCGGGTGCCAGACGCCCACCCCCGAGCCGGTTCTTCAGCTGCCGCTGACCCGTGCATGTGGTAAACATGATTGTCGCGATTCAAAGGGAGGCAACAGTGTACGACGAGCCGGAAGTCATCGCCCGCAGCGCGCAGGAACTCGTAGGCGACCTGAACCCGCAGCAGGCCGAAGCCGTGCAATACCGCGGCCAGGCGCTACTGATCGGAGCCGGCGCCGGTTCCGGCAAAACCCGAGTCCTCACCCGACGCATCGCATGGATCCTGAGCCAGTTCGGCGCATGGCCCAGCCAGATTCTGGCCATCACCTTCACCAACAAGGCCGCCGCCGAGATGCGTGAACGACTCGGCTCGCTGATTGGCCCGGTGGCCCAGCGTATGTGGGTCTCCACCTTCCACTCCGCCTGCGTGCGCATCCTGCGCCGCGACGGCAAATCCATCGGTCTCAAGTCCGGCTTCTCCATTTATGATTCCGCCGACTCCGAGCGACTCGTCAAGATCATCGCCACCGAATTCAATCTCGATATCAAGCGCTACACCCCGCGTTCGATCCTCGGCCACATCTCCGACCTGAAAAACAACCTGACCGGCTGGAAGGAAAACCTCGCCGTCCATGCGCCCGACTTCACACCCGGCCAGCGCGGCTACCAGTTCGGCACGGTGGGCGACCTTGAAGCCATCTACGCGGTGATATACGCCGAATACGAGCACAGGCTCGCTCTGGCCAACGCCGTCGACTTCGATGATCTGATTGGGCGCACGGTCGAACTGCTGCGCACCGACCCGGCCGTCGCCGAGTACTACCATCACCGTTTCCGTTACATTTTGGTCGACGAGTATCAGGACACCAACCACGCCCAGTATGTGCTCGTACGCGAGCTGGCCGGTGTGGACACAGGGGAGAAGGCCATTCCGGGCGCGCCGAACGCCGGCAAGACGGGCCCTGCTTGGATCACCGTCGTGGGCGATTCTGACCAGTCCATCTATGCCTTCCGCGGCGCCGACATCCGCAACATCCAGGATTTCGAACAGGACTTCCCGAACGCCAAGACCATCATGCTCGAACAGAACTATCGTTCGACGCAGACCATTTTGGACGCGGCCAACGCGGTGATCAGCAACAACGAGGGACGCAAGCCCAAGAAACTGTGGACAGCACTCGGCAAAGGCGAGCCAATCGTCGGCTACGCGGCGGATAACGCCCAGCAGGAGGCCCAGTGGGTGGCCACCGAAATCGCCCGACTGCACGCCGAAGAAGATATCGCCTACTCTGACATGGCGATTATGTATCGCGCCAACGCGCAGTCCCGCTCGCTCGAAGAGGCGTTAATCAACGCAGGGCTGCCGTACCAGCTCGTCGGCGGCACCAAGTTCTACGAACGCCGTGAAATCAAGGACGCGCTGGCCTACCTGCAGGCGCTGGTCAACCCGGATGATGACGTGAACCTGCGTCGAATTTTGAACGTGCCCAAGCGCGGGCTCGGCGATCGTGCCGAGGGCATCCTGCTCGCCTATGCGCGCGAACGTGGCACCAGCTTCTTCTATGCACTCATGCATTTGGATGAAATTCAGGACGTGCCCACACGTACCGCCACGCAGCTCAAGGCCTTCCGTGATTTGATGGGTGAGCTCTCGCAATTCACGCGAGCACATGACGCCAAGCCCAGCGAGATTGTGGCCGAAGTGCTGGAGAAGTCCGGCTTGCGTGCAGAGCTGGAAAAGTCCGTGGACCCGCAGGACGCCTCCCGTTTGGAAAACCTCTCCCAGCTGCAGTCCACCGCAGCCGAGTTCGAGCAGAACACGCCCGACGCCACGCTATCCGCATTCCTGGAGACCACCGCGCTCGTGGCCGATTCCGACCAGCTGCCCGGCGAGGCGGAGGATTCCGGCAAAGTGACGCTGATGACCTTGCACACGGCCAAGGGCCTCGAATACCCGGTGGTGTTCCTGACCGGCATGGAACAGGGCACGTTCCCGCATTCGCGTTCGATGGAGGACACCACCGAACTGCAGGAGGAACGCCGACTTGCCTATGTGGGCATCACCCGCGCCAAGCAGCGCCTGTATGTCACGCGCGCAGCCGTACGCTCCCAGTGGGGGCAGGCCGCCGACATGATGCCCAGCCAGTTCCTCGACGAGATCCCCGATTCGCTCATCGATTGGAAACGCCGCGAGGCCGGCATGGAACGCATGCGCGCCAACTGGGAATCCGACGGCTTCGATGACGAGTTCGGTGGCTGGGACGACGACGATTTCGGCGGTTCGACATTCGGCGGATCCTCGACGTTCGGTTCTCGCGGTTCCGGCTCTTCGTATGGTTCGCGGTCCCGTTATGGTTCGTCGAGCTATGGTTCGGGTTCATCGTATGGTTCCCGTTCCGGCGGCTCCTCCTACGGTTCCGGTTCGTCGTATGGGCCCCGATCCGGTTCGTCGTCGTACGGTTCCCATTCGCGTTCGGGGTCGTCGTATGGCTCCTCTGGTTCCCGGTCACGTTCCGGCTCGTCCGGCGGCACCCGAGGCGGCAAGGTCACCACACGCCGTACCACGCCGAAATCCGGTTCCGCAGGTTCCTCCGTGCCCAGCTCCAAGCTGACCAAGGACAACGGATTGAACATCGCCGATTTCGCCGTGGGCGACATGATCAGCCACGACCAGTACGGTCTCGGCAAGGTCACCGACGCGCAGGACAAGGGCCGAAATTCGGTCATCACCGTGGACTTCGGGTCAGCCGGCGTCAAACGCCTCATGCTCCGCGTGGCACCGATCGAAAAGCTGTGAGCTGAAAGCATATACCAGATAATCTCATAAAAAACAAGACTTGTGTTCCTCATCACACTGTGGCCATAATGCGGAGGTTGTGCTCACGAACCCTTGGTAGCAGGGGAGAGGAAGGAAGTTATGAAGAACAAGCTGTTCGCATCCGTGCCCAATATTCTGTTCGGTGCGCTTATTGCCATCGCACCCCAGACCTTTGCTCACGCTTGCACCGGCCATGACATGCCGGGTGCCTGCCATTACTCGCAGCAGGCCGCCACCGGTATCGGCGTTGTGATTCTGGTGCTCGGCGTCGTGGCCCTGTTCGGCAACGTCCAGATTCGCATTGGCCTCAACATCGCCGCCATCGCTAACGCGTTGCTGCTGCTTGCTGTGCCCACCTTCTTGATCGGCATCTGCAAGGGCGCCATGATGCACTGCCGCATGGTCATGCTGCCCACGCTTATCGTGCTCGGCGTACTCACTCTCGTATTCGCCGCTGTCGCCATCTGGCTCGATTCCCGAGCGGCCAAGCACTGAACTTGACCTTGTGTGACCGGGGTCCGATTTCATTCCAGGAGTCGGGTTCCGGTCTCGCTTATTGCAACCGCACCATAATCGATAAGGACCCCCATCGTGCCATCGCATATCGCATTGCGCGGCCTGCCGCTTGAAAATCTCAAGCGCAAGCCATTCCGCACCGGCGCCCTGCTCGCCGTCGTCACCATTCTTGCGCTGACATTCTTCGGCGGCACCATGCTGACCATGAACCTCAACACCGGTATGACCAGCATGGAGAAGCGCCTCGGCGCCGACCTGATGGTTGTGCCTCAGGACACCGCGCAGAAAGCCGAAGCGCTGTTGACCAACGGCAACCCCAGCACGTTCTATTTCACCAGAGACATCGCCACTGAGGTCAAGCAAGCGGATGGCATCGAACAAGCCAGCGAACAAACCTACATATCGTCACTGGCCGCCGCCTGCTGCGACGAAAAACTGCAGATCATCGGCTACGACCCGTCCACCGACTTCGTTATCGAGCCATGGGTTGCGTCCCAATTCAAAGGCACCCTCGAAGACGGCAAGATGATCGCCGGCGCGAACGTCAATGTGTCCACCGATGGCACCATTGAGCTATACGGCCGTAAATGGCCGGTGATCGCTCAGCTGGCCAATACCGGCACCAGCCTCGACAATTCGGTGTTCATCAACCAGGCCACTGTGCCCGACATGGTCGCCGCATCGTCCAAGGTCTCCAAGCAGGTCATGCCCATGGAATATGCGGGCAAGGCCGTCTCCACCGTGATGATCAAGGTCAAGCAGGGGTATGAGGCGCAAACCGTGGCCGAGAACATCAAACGCATTGACTCCCGATTCGCCGATCTGGGCTACGTGTATCCCGGCGGCATCACCGCCAATACCAAGACCTCGCTGACCGCATTGGTCACCTACCTCAAGGTGTTCGTGGCCGTGATCTGGGTGATGGGTGTGATCGTGCTGCTCGCCGTATTCGCCTCTTCGGCGAACGAACGCAAGCGCGAGTTCGCGTCCCTGCGCATTATGGGAGCCACGCGTGGCATGTTGAACGTCATCATTCTCAAGGAATCGGCCATTATCGGACTGATTGGCGGTGTAATCGGCGTAGGCGTGGCGAGCCTCGTGATCTTCCCATTCAGCTCGCTGATCGGCAAACAATTGCAATTGCCATATCTGCAAGCCGGACCGGCCGCCGTTATCGGATTCATTGCCATAACTATTGTGTGCTCAACCGCCATCGGCATTGTCGGCTCGTTGCTGACCATGTGGCGACTCGGCCGCCCCGAAGCCTATCTGACCCTGCGAGAAGGGGAGTGACATGACCGAAACTGCATCTCATCTGCTGGAATTGGTGGATCTGACCCGTCAGTTCGTCCGTCGCGGCACGCCGTTTGACGCGGTCAGTCACGTCGATCTCACGATTGACGCCGGGGAATTCGTCGCCATCGTCGGTCGCTCAGGTAACGGTAAAAGCACCCTGATTAATATGGTCGCCGGATTGGTGCGCCCAAGTTCGGGAACCGTGCGTGTGGATGGGCGCGAAGTGACTGAGCTGAGCGATAAGGAACTGTCCCTACTGCGCAACCGAACCATCGGTTTCGTGACCCAAAGCCAGACCCTGCTCGGCAATCTCACGGTGCTCGACAATGTGATCCTGCCCGCGACGATGTTCCCGGATGCTCTGCCGTTCATGGAGGCTGAGAATAAGGACGATGCAGCCGCGCAAAAACAGAACAATACGGCTGAGACCGTGCCCGGCATCGAATCTGAGGCCGATAACGATTCCGCATCCGATGAAAACAGTACTGAGTCTTCCACCGAGCCGGATCCGTTTATGCCGGATGTCATCGCGCCGATTGCAGATGCTGACGGTAAACCGTCAAACTCAGCTGCAAGCCAGCCCGACTTATTTACCGAGCGCGCCAAGCATCTGCTCACCCAGCTCGGTGTCGCCGATTTGGCAGACAGCTATCCGCGCGAACTATCCGGCGGTGAGATGCGGCGTGTCTCCATCGCCCGCGCCCTGATGAATCAGCCCAAATTGCTTATCGCGGACGAACCGACCGGCGATCTCGACCAAGAGAGCACTGACATCGTGATGAAACTGCTGAGAAGCCAAGCCGATAACGGTACGGCGATCCTCATGGTCACGCATGATCCGGATGCGCTGGAGTATGCGGACAAGGTATACCGCATGGACGCCGGAGTGCTGTCCATGGCTGCAGTGTAATATTGCTCGTTGGTGTCTGCCAACTGGTAGATACCGTCTGGAGTCATAGCCCGTCAACGGGTCGGCGGTAGGCGATCGCAAGAACGCCAACCCGCTCGTGAGCAATCACGACGAAGCGTTGGAGAGGCCCGACTCAGCGCTTGGAATCGCATGAGACCGAGCGTTCCGTTCAGATAACGACAGAAGGAATAATCCAATGACGAACGTTCAGCGTTCTCGCCGTCAGGTGCGCCTGTCCCGCGCCCTCGGCATCGCACTGACCCCTAAGGCTCAGCGCATTTTCGAAAAGCGTCCGTACGCTCCTGGCGAGCACGGCCGCGACCGTCGCCGCACCGAATCCGATTACGCGGTGCGTATGCGCGAGAAGCAGCGTCTGCGCGCTCAGTACGGCATCTCCGAGAAGCAGCTTCGCGCCGCTTACGAGAAGGCTACCCGTACCGCCGGCCAGACCGGTAACGCCATGCTGACCGACCTCGAGACCCGTCTCGACAACCTGGTTCTGCGTGCCGGCATCGCCCGCACCACCGCCCAGGCCCGTCAGTTCGTGGTGCACCGTCACATCCTCGTTGACGGCAACGTGGTGGACCGCCCGTCCTACCGCGTCAAGCCCGGCCAGACCATCCAGGTGAAGGCCAAGAGCCAGACCATGGTTCCGTTCCAGATCGCCGCCGAAGGCGTGCACCGTGATGTGCTGCCCGCGGTTCCCGGCTACCTCGACGTGAACCTTGCCTCTCTGAAGGCCACCCTGACCCGCAAGCCCGAGGTCGAAGAGATTCCGGTGCAGGTCAACATCCAGTACGTGGTCGAATTCTACGCCCGCTGATTCGGGCCCCCTTATCTGAAACATCAGAATCAAGGACATACCGCTTGGACCCCGCTCCCGCAAGGGACGCGGGGTTCTCGCGTTCCGGGGCGCGGGCGTTTCCCCGGAGACTGGATGAACGGAATCCGTCCACCCCGGGCATTGGGAGGAGCGTGCCCGTGACGAGGTGTTCGTCCCGATCGACGACTGTATCCGCTGGCACGACCACGGGCGCATCAAAACGGCGTGATTCCGACGGCTCCGGTTGCCGGAGCGCTGGAATCACGCCGTTCTGCGCAGGAGGAATGGGGCGGACTTTGGGCTTTAGCTGCGGCGCTGGGCGCTCATTGCAGTCTTGTCATCTGCATTGTGGGTGATCTGGATGTTGTTGTTGCGATGAGTCCGTTCGGCACATTGATCGAATATCTTCTGGTCTACGGATGCGGGCAAGCCATCTCTTGGAAGGCGTTTCGTCGAGATCGGCGGGAGCTTGCGTCAGCAGGCGTCGATGAAGGCGCTGAGGATGCGACGTTGGTTGCTATCGGCGCGGTGGGAGAACTCAGGATGCCATTGGACGGCCCAGACGAAACGCTTGGCCGGCATCCAGACCGCCTCCACGATGCCGTCCGGCGCGGTGGCCATCGGTTCCAGTCCCTGGCCCAGCGTGCGAATCGCCTGATGGTGATAGCTGTTGACGCCCAGCGTATAGGCGCGCGGATGATACGGCTTGCCGAAGGAATCGACCTCATCGGCCTCCGCCTCACTCGGGCCGTTGTCTCCCAGCGGCCACAACGCACGGGCCAACGGCGAATCGGGCGCGATCGACACTTCGTGGACCACCGGGTCATACGGCGGCTTGTCGCCATGATGCACGACCGGGCTGGGATGCTCGTCCGGCAGATCCTGCCACAGCGTGCCACCCAAGGCGACGTTGAGGCTCTGGATGCCGCGGCAGATGCCCAGCAATGGCTTGTCCGCCGCGAAGACGGAGGGGATCAGGCGCTCCTCCATCCGGTCGCGGGCCTTGCATAGTTTGACCGTCTTGGGGCCGGCCGCCTCGCCATACCGTTCCGGATCCACGTCGTGGCCGCCGGTGACCAGGAACCCATCGCATTGGCTGACCAGCTGTTCGATTGTAGTCTCGTCGTCGGTCAGCGGCAGCATCACCGGGATACCGCCGGCTTCGATGATGCCGTCGAAATAGCCGGGCAGCATCCACAGGCTATTCAGTGTGTCGTCCCACAACGGGACCACGCCGATAAGCGGACGGGGTAGACGGACGGTGGTCATCGATACCTCCAAATACAGACTTACTGATAAAGCGACTCAACTTGCTACAGTCTCAAACCTGAAAATTGTACCACTGTGACTTGCGGGCGGAGCCTACTGCATAGCTTAGGGAGGTAGGGATTTCAATCGAGGGCGGCTTATCGCTCGTAGTGTTCCAATTCGGCGAGTGGATACACCTGAGTCCAATGGTGCGGCTGCAGGTCGCGCAGCGGCACGAACAACGGATGCTCTCCCTGATTGTTGTCTGAAACGGCGCACATCACGTCGTAGCCCCAATAGCGCAGCCGTTCCTGACAGATGCCGCATGGAGACAACACGGTGAACGGGGCGTGTTCGTCATCGCGTACGACGCAGATGGTGTGGGTGACACGGCGATCAAGCTTCATCGCCTCGCACATCGCTCCGACCTCGATGCATAGCGAAGCGGCGGCATTGGGTGTCTCAATCGCCACGCTCGTGACGATAAGTGCCTCCGAGCCGTTGCTTCCGTCATGTTTACCGTTGTCTTTGCCGGCGAGTCGCATCGCCGCCGCGCCTCCCCATCCTGTCGGATACCTTCGCTCGATCAGTTCCACGGCACTGCGATACAGCGCTTCCTCGATATGACGCTCCGCTGGAGCCATATGGTCACCTCGCGTAATCGACCTGCCATCGGTGGGCAGGCGGGATTCAAACCATTACTAGTCTAGGGGAGGGGGAGATATCCTTGACGCATGCTTATCGTCGAAGTAGTTGTGGCCGTGGTCGTCGGCGTGTTTTTGGTCGGGGTCTATCGTGATGCAGAGAACGGAACGTTGCCTTTGCAGAATTCGGTAGGCATCAAAACGCCGGCAACAATGTCATCCGAAGACACATGGAATCGGATTCACAAGCAGTACGCTCCGATATTCCTCGTTGATGCATGTGCCCTGTTCCTCATCGCCCTTGAAATCATCATTGGCGGGGCCATGGAGAAGAACTTCAATAACATGGCATCGGAGGCATTGATTGCGTTGGTGGCCACGCTTGTTGTCATGGTGCTGGCCAATCTGGTCGTCGTTGTTTTGGCAGATCGGTCTGCACGAAAATGAGATAGCTTGGTGAGAAGCCGCTATGTCGGACTTGCTGAAACAACCAACTTCGCAACGGGGTAAAAAGTAAGAGAGCGACGAATCGGGATTCTCGGAGGTGTTATATGTTGGATATTCAAGATGATATCAGTAGCTACCTTGCCTTTTCGCACTATATCGATTGGAATGAACCGAGTGTGCAAAGAAAAGCCAAGGAACTAAAAGACTCCACTGAAGGCGAAATCGAACTGGCAAAAGCCGCCTACTATTTTGTTAGAGATGAAATCAAGCATTCATGGGATGTCCAAGACAAAAGAGTCGCGGCAACAGCCTCAGACGCATTAAGGGAGGGCGTCGGTATTTGTTGGGCAAAATCTAATTTATTGGCCGCCCTATTAAGAGCAAATGGCATTCCTGCCGGAATATGCTATCAAAGGCTTACGTTAGGTAGTACGCCTGAAAGCGGATACTGCATCCATGCCTTGAATGCCATTTATCTGAGATCCATTGACCGATGGATTCGTGTAGATGCAAGAGGGAATAAAGAGGGTGTACAAGCAGACTTTTCTGTTGACGATGAACGTTTGGCTTTCCCCATTCGGAAAGAGTACGATGAGGTGGATTATAAAACTGTGTATGCCGAACCGTTGCCGCAGACAATGAGCATTCTTGAAAATAGTACAGATGCTCTATACATGTATCTGCATTCGCTGCCCGAAAGAATTTGACGAATTCATTTTTTATCGGGAGGCAGGAGGCAGCGGCTGGTTCGGACTGCATTAGCGGTTAGCGGGGAACGATCCGCCCGCGACAACAGCCCATCACGCCAAACTTGACAAGAGTGACGTCGGTGACCCGTGCTGCGGCAAGCACCTCGACAGGGATGGTGACGGTATCGGTTGCTCTCAGGCTAGTAGGCCCGGATAGAGTTCGTTGATCGCCCAGGCGACGCGGCCGGCATCATATGCCGAAAGTCTTCCTGTCGGGCCGTCGTCGAGGAAAAGATTGCTTGGCAGCCGCAGCAGTTGCGAGCATCGCACGGCGCTGGGCTTGCTCAGTCCCGCGTCCTGCCAGTCACGCAGCACCACATAGCCCGGTTCGTCGCGCCAGGTGTTGCCGGTGACCTTGGTCACCAAGGCGATGCGGGTGCCGTCGTCCCATTGGAGGATCACGCTGGGACGGTTCTTCGCTTTGCCTGGCTTGTCGGGAAAAGCGAACGGCACCCACCATATCTCGAACTGGCGCGGATCAGTCTTCATCATCGTCCCAACCCTCCGGCAGGATCACGGCACCATCACGTATCTGGGGCGTCACGATGCGGGGATCATCCATGTTCGCTTTGAACAGGGGATATCCCTCGTTGTCTTTTTCGAATGAAGGGCGGACGCTTGGCGTGAATGGCAGACGCCCGTCGCGTACCAATTGTCTGAGAGACATTTCGGCAAACGTGCTCAGGTTCAACCCCATGGCGTCAAGTATGGCGATGCCGTCACGCTTGGTCTGCGCATCCAGACTGATCGTGGTCTTCTCCTTGATAGCCATCATTACTCCTTATAATAGTGGTATGACATACGTATATCATACCCCAAATCAGTCATGTCAGCTGGGGCCCCGTTATCTATTTGTAAGTGCAACACCCGTTAGATTGGAGATTGTCCGGATAGCCAAACGGAGGGGTGTTGCGCCTTGGGACAGGTGTATTCGCACCTGTCGGAAGAGGAACGGCAGGTCGTCCGGATTGGGATGGGCAACGGGGCGGGCGTGCGCCGCATGGCCATGGTGCCGGGACGGCATGCGTCCACGGTCGGCCGGGAGATCAGACGCGACACGTGGCTCCCGTCCAACGAGAGCGAATCGTACCGGCCGTGCCGGCCCAGGCGGCTCAGGACGGGTCCGTGGACGGGCCGCTGCCACGTGGCCGGGCCCGCGCGTCGCAGGGCCATGCGCCGCGAGGCGGTTGCGCGCAGACCGCGGCGCCTGGCGTCGGACCGCCTGTGGGCGTGGGTCGCGGAGCGGTCGCGCCGGGGCCGGTCGCCGCCGCTGATATGCGGGCGCCTCGCCATGGAGCATCCGGTGTGTTTTGTCAAATTTTTGTGGGCCGTTTCGGCGTTTCTTTTAGTCCGTTTGAG
>OBJO01000458.1_pt1 | contig 18220 bp, 23 predicted proteins | sample 1481741 | NCBI WGS metagenome assembly OBJO01 (sample SAMN06140803, study PRJEB22556) | human gut metagenome | host: Homo sapiens | place: China: Beijing | collected 2014 | reverse complement strand
CGGTGTCGACATCGTCATGCGCGATATGCGCAAGCATCGCAACGAGTCTTGATTCCACTTCTTCCGCGGTTCCGCCATCGAGATACCCGGCGAGCAACGCCACTCCATCTTGCGCGGACAATGTCAGCGGTGTTGCCTGCGCGGCGTCGATGACCTCGCAATCCGGCGTATACCCGCGCACCTGCTCAAGTTCACCGTTATCGAACTCGAGATACACGGTAAAGCGTTCGAAGCGGACGCTCTCGTCATCGTGCATGTTCCATCCGTTGTCATCATGCGCGAGCGACACCGTGCGATCACCCGCGCAACCGAGTGTGGATGTTCCGGAAACCGCCGGCTGTTCGAGCGCCACCCATCCATCGGCAGGCAACGACAGCGGCGCGGTGGCGAGTGCGATCAGCGCGAGCATTTCACTTCTCCTCAAGGAAGGATTCGAAGAAGTCCGCTACTTCCGGGTCGTCCATGAACAGCGCCATCGATTGCAGAATATGGCGACGAACCTCGGGGTTCTCTTCCTTCTTGTAGAGTGCGATCAACGGTTCAGCTTCGCCATTCATCGCCATCACCTGCACCAGCGCGTTCTTGTCGCTCGCCGACGTGCTGTTTTCATAGATCTTCTGCAAGCGCGGGCCGAGATTGTCGACGTCCACCATGATCAGATGCTGAATGGCCGCGCTGCGGATTTCCGGATCCTTCTCGTTTTCCAGCAAGTCGAACAACAGTTCGCCGTCGCCCGACAACGCAAAACCCTGCAACATCGCGCGGCGGATTTCCGGATCCGTCGCGGTCTTGTACATGTCGGCGATGCGATTGATCTCGCCGGTCACGCCCAGCATGGTCACCGCCTGGCGACGCAGGGAAACATCTTTTTCATTGCGCGCGATCTCCGCCAGTCGCTCAACGTTGTCCTGCGTCATGTACGACTGGATGATCATGTGCTTGACGGTAAGGTCGTCCGACTCGCGGTACACCTTGTCGAGCATCGCGCGTGATTTTTCGTCATCCAGCATGCCGAGCAGTCGAATGGCGGAAATCTTCAACTGCACGTTCGCCACCTGCGACAGCGCGCCGCGCAAGACTTCGCTGTCCGTGGCATTCGGATGCTGCAGCAGGATGAACATCGCCTTGTCGCGCAGTTCGTCGGATTTGCCTTCCTCGATGTACTTTTTCAGCAAGGGCTCGGCGCGCTCGGGATCGTTCATCATCAGCATCTGCAGCGCGTAGAGTTTCAGCTCTTCGTCTTCCGGCAACGCCTTCGGCGATTTCGTGCCGCGCATTTCCAGCGCAAGCGCTTCGGCGTCATCAATCCATTGACTCTTCGGGAATCCCGCTTTCAAGCGCGCGATGGATTCCTGCGCCGCGGAGAAATCCCGCAGCTTCGATTCCGAGTACGCCTTCCAGTACAACGATGCGTCCATGTTCGCGCCGGAACGCGCCGCTTCTTCAAACGCATCACGCGCGCGCTGCCATTCGGCACGATCCAGCGCGCGCCGACCCTGTTCGTAAGCGTCGCTGTTTGCAGCGACAACACTTCCTGTCAGCGCGGCGTCATTCGCAATCGCCGGTCCGCCGAAGAACGCGGTTGCGGCAATGAAACCTGCGGCAAGCAATGGAATTTTTTTCATGTCAGTCATCATCACAGTCATCCTCACAGTTGCGCGGATTGCGGCTTGAGCGCGTAGTTCGTCGAACGCACCTTGAACAACAGGTCACGCTCCGAAATGCTCTGCCGCAACACGCGGTATTCTTCCGGCGTCAGCTGACCCGCGCCGTTGGCGAGTTCGATCAACACCGGTTCCATGTCACCAAGCAGTTGCACGATGCGATGCTGCCCGGCCTGTTCCGCGGCGAAGCGATACAAACGGTTCGCCACCAGCAAGACTATCGCCCACTCTTTCTCGGCTTCGATATCCACTTCCGCGGAATCGCTGTTTGCGATTTCCGTCAGCAGACGTTCAGCGTCACCGAAGTGATTCACAAGACTCGCGTTCAGAAGGCGCGCCTGATAGTCGTCGGCGGGTGCGGAAACAGTATTTGTGATCATCGTCTCCGTCGGCGGCGCATGGCGTCCGAGCTGGAACGCGATCACCGCAACAAGGCTTACCGCGAGCAGACCGCCCGCGAACTTGAACACCGGCCAGCGCGGGAAGAATTCGCGCTTTGATGCAATCTCGCGTTCATCCAGCGCTGCGTCGACACGCGCCCACACACGGCGTCCATATAATTCGTCGCGCTCCGGAACCTCAGGCTCCGGCACCGCGTTCAACTCCGCGGACAGGTGCGTAAACCGCGTCGCGAGTTCCGCGTCCGTCGCCAGACGCGCACGCACGGCATCCATTTCGGCATCGTTCAATTCGCCGTAATAAAAGAGCACGAGTGTTTCTTCATCAAGTGTTTGCATGTGCATCCACTCCGTAATCATTCAGTGCCGCGCGCATTTTCTTTACCGCGCGGAATATCGCCTGCTTCACCGCCGATTGCTTCATGCCGAGCACTTCGCAGATTTCGATCAGCGGCATTTCCTGGTAATGCCTCAAAACGAATGCGGTGCGCTCCAGTGCGGAAAGTTCGGTAAGCGCGTGCGTCACACGCATTGAAACAGCCGCGGATTCCGTCACGCGCTCCGGCGACGGTGCGGCGTCCGTCCACGCCGGCCCGGCCACCGCGTCGTTCTCCGGTTGCGGATCGGCGGCGTGGCGTCCTTCGCGGCGCAACTGTTCAAGCGCGGCGTTCACGGCGATGCGATGCAACCACGTGGAAAACGCGCTGCGACCGTCAAAGGTCGAAATCTTCCGCCAGCATTTGATGAACGTTTCCTGCACCGCGTCCTCCGCCATCGCCTCACTGCCCGTCACCCGGAAACACACCCGGAACACCTGTCGCGCGTGGCTTTCCACCAGCCGACCGAAGGCCGCGCGATCGCCGCGCTTCGCTGCGCTCAACAGGGCTTGTTCCTGGTGTTCGTCGGTGTTCACGGAGATTTGGATGCGGGAAGCGAGGAAATGGTTAGCCAGATTAGCCGGATTCAGCGCCGTGCCGGAAATCGCCTAGCCGGATCGCGCCGTGGAAAGTAGAATTGGCGGCCCCGAAAGGGCCTATAGCTCAACGGTTAGAGCAGTGGACTCATAATCCATTGGTTCCAGGTTCGAATCCTGGTGGGCCCACCAATCTTGCCTTCCGCCGAATTTCAGTCAGTGTGTGCGTGCATGACGCATGAATTGTCCGGAACGGACAATTCATGGTATTCGAGGAACCCGCAGAGGATGTCTCTCGCGGTTTGATCAAGCTCCTGCTCCTCGTTCCGCATCAACAAAGGAGAGAGAAATGAAAAAGACACTTATCGCGGCGCTCGTGGCGATCGCTTTTGTCTCCGCCCAGGCGGCGGAATCGCCGCAGCAACTACTCAAGCAGGGTGTTGATGCCTACATGGAGGAGGGAGCGAACGAGGCAATCAAGGCCTGGCTCGAGGGAAGCCCGATCGAAGGCGAGAAGACGATGCTCATGCAGGCGAGCAACCTGAGCCAGATCGATGCAATCTACGGCCCGCTCAAGGGCTACCAGCTCGTCGAGCTACGCGAAGTCACCGATCGCATCAAGCAACTCTATTTTGTCCTGTATCACGAGAACGGTCCCGTGTTCGGCGTGTTCACGACCTACCGGAACGAGACAGGTGAATGGGTACTGCCCTACTTCAAGGTGCACACCGAGATGGAGATGGTGTGGCCGGGAGATGTGGGATTGATGTTGTAAGCGAACAGGAAGCCGCACAAGAACCGGGACCGATGGCATTTGAATGATCTCGGGAACGAACACGTTGCGACGCGATTCTTCCGGGCACGGCCGCCACAACGAACGAATCAATGCAAGCCTTGAACTTGAACATGCTGCAACTCAAGAACTGGCCCTGGATGCGAAAAGAGCGTTCAGGGTCCAGTGTTGAACTTCATCAAGCTGCAATTCAAGACCAGACCCTGAACGCTAGTTTGACGTGGCGGAATAGGAGTGGTGGTCGATGCGGATCGGATGGGGGCGCTATTCGGCGAATGCGCTTGCCGCCGAGCTCCGCTCGGACTTCACGCCGCTCGACACCAGCCGGAAAGACATGAAACTTCGCTTCCGCACGTTCCGGCGCATGTTGCCGCCAGTGCAAGCGATCACTCTGCCGTCGAGGAGAGAAGCCCGATGACGTATGGAATCTTTTTCCTTGCCGCACTCGCCGAGATCGCCGGGTGCTTCACGTTCTGGATGTGGCTCAAGCTTGACCGCTCGGCGTGGTGGCTCGTGCCGGGCGTATTGCTACTGGCGCTGTTCGCCGCGCTGTTGATGCGAACCGATGCGCAGTTCGCGGGTCGCGCGTTCGCCGCGTACGGAGGCATCTATATCGCGAGTTCCGTCGCATGGCTCGCCCTGATCGAGAATCAGAAACCGTTGATGACCGATATTGTCGGCGCGGCAATCTGCATTGCCGGAGCGATCGTGATCCTGACTGGACCGCGAGGGTCAGCGTTTATCGGCAGCTGACATGCGCGTTACGTCGAGGAGCATGAAAACCCGTATTCACCATACTTTTCGTTTGAACTCGGACGCTTACGTTGGTGGTCAATTCATGCTTCCAAAACGCGGACACTTTACGGGTCCATGCACAATCGATATGCCGCAGCAGATTCTCACGCGTCATGGCGACGACGACACTCGCCAACGTCATATCCGCAGCACGGAGCTGTTACATCGGATAGCGCTCCCATAGCACGCTTTGAGTTACGCGAGTACGGACGGAACAATCTCACAGAGGAAATCAGTCCAGGTGCCCCTGCTGCAACGCCTTGAGCGCTGCTCGCGTCCTGTCGCGGGTACCGAGCTTCAACAGCAGGCTGGAAACGTGATTCTTCACCGTGCCTTCGGCGAGCGAGAGCAGATCGGCGATTTCCCTGTTGCTGTAGCCGGCGCAGATCAGGTGCAGCACTTCCTTCTCACGTGCGGTGAGCGCTTCACCAACATGACTGTCGGCTGATGCCGCAGGATTGCGGCGAATGGCGGCCATAAGGCTTTCGGTCATGGCGGGCTGCAAGGCTGTCCGGTCATCGGCAAGCGCACGAATGGCATCGGCCAGGTCTTCGAGCGAAACGTCCTTGAGCATCAAGCCCCGCGCGCCGGCCTTTATCGCGGCGAACACGGCGTCGCTGTCGTCGAAGGTGGTGAGAACGAGCGTGGGTGGCAGCGCGTTCGCTTCGCGCAGTGCATCGAGAACGGCGATGCCGTCGAGTCGCGGCATGCGGATGTCGAGCAACAGCACGTCAGGCTTGAGTAGCGGCACTTTCTCCAGCGCCTCCTCGCCGTCGCTCGCCTCGCCCACCACTTCCATGTCAGGCAACAGTTCGAGCAGGCCGCGCACGCCCTGGCGAACCAGCATCTGATCGTCGACGAGAACAACGCGAATCATGGTGCGTGCGGCGCGCCCGAAGGCAACCACGCATCGATGGTGAAGCCGAGCCCGGCTCCCACCTGCACCACAAGCCTGCCGCCAAGACACTCCACCCGCTCACGCATCCCGAGAAGCCCCGAGCCGGGAGCCGAAGCGGCGGGACGCGCCTTCCCGTCGTCGCGCGCGACAAGACGTACGCCTTCACCGTTCGCGCTCACCTGAAGCCACAGATTGGAGGCCTGCGCATGCTTGACGGCGTTGGTCACGGCTTCCTGCGCGCAGCGGATCAAGGCGTGCGCCTGCGCAGGCGTCACGTGCACGCCGGGCGCGATGTCCACATGAATGGCCGGCGCCGGCACGCTTTGCGCGAGCGCGGCCAATGCCTCCTTCAAATCGCTGCATTCAGCCTCGCGCAACGTCGAGACCACGTCGCGCACTTTGGCGAGAAGATCGCGCGCCAGACCTTTCGCCTGCATCACATGAGCGTTCGCTCGAGCAGGATCGGTAACGTTACTTGCGATCTCGAGCTGCAAGCCGAGCGCAATCAGCTCGTGGCCCCAGGCATCGTGCAGCTCGCGCGAGATACGCAGGCGCTCCGCGTCACGAGCCGTGTTGGCGATGATGACTTGTGCCGAGCGCAATTCGCTGTTCGTCTCGGCCAATGCTCGCGCCGTTTCCGCCTCACCACGCAGTGCTTGCGCCATGAAAACGAAGCACAGCTGCAGTGCGAAGGACTTGCCGATGACCCAGCACAAATCAGGGTTTGGAGCCAGCGCAAGCGCGCCGATGACCGCCAGCGTCTGAAAGGCGACCCAGCCGAGCGCTCTGGCCGGCCCAGTCGCCAGCGCCACCTGCCACGCGACAATGATGAGGAATGCCGACATCATCGCCCAGGAAGCGATGAAGGCCATCGCCGCGACCGCGGCAAGCTGGACGCACAACAACGTCCATTGAACGCGCGGACGCGGCTTCAGTGCGATCGCGCCGAAGACCGCCGCGCCGAAGACGGTAAATGACACAAGCCAGGACACCGGCACACGCATCGCGCCGGTCACGAACATGTGCAGGACTGGCCAACCGAGGGCAAGCGTGACAGCGAGCGCCGCTAAGCAAAAAACCCGGTGCTGGTTTTCGCGGTGACCCGCCACGAAGGGAGCGGCGCCAGAAGGTGAGTCGGAGCTGCGATCATCTCGCGCCCGTGCGTCCTTCCTATTGCGGTACTCGGTCTCGCGCAGCGTGGCGACGACATTGCGCACTTTGGCGAGCAGATCGCGGGCCAGGCCTTTCGCCTGCATCACGTGACCGTTCGCTCGACCGGTCTCGGTAACGTTGCTTGCGATCTCGAGCTGCAGCCCGAGCGCGACCAGCTCATGGCCCCACGCATCATGCAGCTCGCGCGAGATGCGCAGGCGTTCCGCGTCGCGGACCTTGCTGGCAATCATGTCCTGTGCGGACTGCAACTTTGTGTTCGCGTCGGCCAGGTCGCGCGCCGCTTCCGCCTCCCTGCGCTGCACGTGTGCCGTGAAAATGAAGCACAGCTGCAACACGACAGACAGACCGGCGATGTAGGACAAATACGAATTCGGGGCCAGCGCAAGCGTTCCGATCACCGCGAGCGTCTGAAAGGCGACCCAGCTCAACGCCTTGGCAGGCGTCGTTGCCATTGCGACCTGCCACGCGATGATGATGAGGAATATCAACATCAAGTCTTTCGGATGGAGGGCGGCCATTGCCACGACCGCGGCGAGCTGGACGCACAGCAGGATCCATTGAAGGCTTCTTCGCGGCTTCAGGATCATTGCACCGAGGACGGCTGCTCCAAAGATCGCGTAGGGAACAAGCCAACGCACCGGCACAGGAATCTCGCCTCGCAGTGTGCCGGTCACGAGTTCCTGAAGGAATGGCCAACCCATGGCAAGCCAGACTGCCAGCGCCGCCAGGCCGAAGATCCAATGCTGATGTCTGGAATGGGTCATGCGGGAATGCTGCCACGGAGTCAGCCGCGTGGATATATGCCGAAGGTCATGGCCGCGGACTCGGCCCGCGGCCCTTTCCCGTCCCGCAGCATCATCGCAGCATCATCCCTGCGGCTGCGGCTGCGGCGCGGGCGCTGCCACGGCCTTGCCGGTCAACTCGATCACCGCGTCCCCACGCTTCACCTTGAAGCTGAGCTGGTCCCCTGTCTTTTTTTCATTCAGATAATCCATCAGCACTTCCTGACTGATCGGCTTGCCGCCCGCTTCAATCAGAATGTCACCGACCTTGAGGCCGAGCGCGGCACCCGTCCGGTCGGGAAGCATTTCAACGACTTCAGGGCCTTCCGCGGTCACCAGAAGTTGAACGCCGAGCCTGACGGGCTCCGAGGCTGCTTGAGCGGCGACGTGCGCGGGCGACAGCGCGATTGCAGCAACGGCGGCGAGAATTGCGGCAAACGTCAATTTGTTCATGATCTGTCTCCGAAAACAAAAGAGTGATTGCCTGAAAGCGGGTTGCCGGCTGCAGGGCCTGGAGCGGAAGCCAGCCTTCCGCTCCTGAAACCCCCGCCTTTCAATATTTGACGGCGCAGCCATACGGACGACTTGTCGCCACGGACACGGGCTTGCCGTCCTTCATTTCGGCAAGCGCCGCCAACACATGGTTGCGCGCGCCCTTGATGTCAGCCGGATTCGCGGTCGGCTTGTCATCGATGCCGCCCGCGTAAACGAGCGTGCCGTCCTCATCAATGATGTACATGTGCGGCGTGGTCCTGGCGTCATAGGTCCTCCCGACGACGCCGCTTGGATCGAGCAGATAGGCGGTGGGCTTGGCGCCATTCTCGGCGAGAACCTCTCTGGCCTCGGCGCCGTCCATATGACCCTGCTTGCCGGGCGCGCCGGAATTGATGCTCAACCAGACAACCCCGTCTTTCACGGCCGCTGCCTGCGTCTTCTGCATGTTGCCGCTGCCGTAATGTTTCTTCACGAAGGGGCAACCGGGGTTGTGCCATTCGAGCACCACCGTCTTGCCGCGGAAGTCGGCAAGGCTGACTTCCTTGCCGTCGGCATCCGTCAGCGTGAAATCGGGCGCGGCTTCGCCGACGACCGCTGCTGCATGATTGTCCGCGAGAGCGGTGAATGCCGCGAAAACCGTGACGGCAAGAACGGCGAATGCCGTGGGTAACTGCTTCATGTTGGCGTTCCTCTTCAATTGACCATCGATATGAGCCGCGAGGGCGTGAGCACCTGCGGCAGGATTTCGACCGGCTTGCCCGGTGCGTAATAAAGGTAGAGCGGCACGCCCGAGCGGCCGTGCCTTTCCAGGAAGCGGCCGATCGCCGCGTCACCGCGCGTCCAGTCGCCGACCAGCACCGCAACGTCGGCGGCCGCAAACGCCGCCGCAACTTCCTCGCGTTCGAGTGCCGTCTTCTCGTTGACCTTGCAGGTCACGCACCAGTCGGCGGTGAAATACACGAACACGCGCTGCTCCTGCTGTTGCAATTCGGCGAGGCGCGCCTCGCTGAACGGCTCGGAGTTGAGGTGGTCTTGCGTCGTTTGCGGTGCAGGTTCGGTGAGGCCGACAGGAAGCAACAACATTGCGGCAATCGCGGTGGCCATCGCTGGTGCGAGCGGAATCCATGCACGCGCACGACCCTGCCTTCTGCCGAACCACCACAGGGCGAGCCCGAGCAAAAGTGCAGCGGCAAGCCCGAGCGCCATCCCGTCCACGCCCGACTGACGGCCGAGCACCCAAGCGAGTGCAAGCGCGGTGAGAAACATCGGCAGCGACATCAGGCGGCGGAACCGGTTCATCCACGGACCCGGCTTTGGCAAGCGGCTGCGCAGCGCCGGCACGAAACCCAGCAAAAGAAACGGCAAGGCAAGACCGAAACCAAGACCGGCGAAAATGGCGAGTGCGACGGGTGTGGGCAGCACGAGCGCAGCACCAAGCGCCGCGCCCATGAAAGGACCCGTGCACGGTGTGGCCACGAACGCGGCGAGCGCGCCAGTCCAAAAGGCACCGCTCGCGCCGTGCCGTTCCGCAAGCCGGCCACCACCGTTGAACGCAGGAAGCTCGAACAAACCAGCCAGGTTCAGCGCGATGGCCGTCATGAGCAGAAGCAGCAACAGGATGACGCGCGGGTCCTGCAACTGGAACGCCCAACCGGCGGCTGCGCCACTGGCGCGCAGGCCAAGCAATGCAGCGCCAAGTGCGAAACAGATCAGCACCGCGCTGGCGGTATATGCAATGCCTTCGCGCTTCGCGCTTCGCTCATCGCCGCCCGCGCGGGCCAAGCTGAGCGCCTTCAAACTCAGAATGGGAAACACGCAAGGCATGACGTTGAGCAGCAGGCCGCCGAGAACGGCGCCGAGCAAGGCGGCGACCATGACGGAAACGTCGGCAGCTTGTTCCGCCTGCAGATCATTGGACGGATTCGCGACAGGAACGATGCCCCGCACCGCGTTCAACGACAGGCCATTGTCGTCGCCAAGTTTCAGCACGCCCTCGATGCGATCGAGATTGCCGCTGTTCGGCGGCGCATCGACCTCGACGATCAAGGCATCGCCGACGCGCGAGAAAACCTGTTCAGCCGCATACGAAACAGCGCCATCGGTCAGCGGAAAAAACCAGGGTTCGTGGATTTCGAGCGCCGCGGGAAACGGAATCGAAAGACGGATGCGGTTTTCACTGAGTTCAAACTGCGCCTCGCTGCCGAGCGGCTTCGGCAACGCCTGCCGGAAGCGATCGAACATCTCTCGGTTCGATTCGCCACCGGACGCAGAACCGGTCTCGAGATCGACGGCGACGTTCGCCGTTTCGGGCACGCAGACCTCATCGGTACAGGCGAGGTAATCGACACGCGCGCGAATCGGCAACATCGTTCCGTGCGCAAGATCCGCGGGCACGTCAACGTCGATGAGCTGCGCGTAATCGCCCTCGTAGACGTAGTTCATCAGCCCGCCAATGATCAGCCGCTCGGGCACGGGATACTGGATCGGTCCGGCGGTGAGACCCGCCGGCAAATCCCAGGCGATCTGCGTTTCCATGCCACTGTCGCCGGGATTCTTCCAATAGCCGTGCCAGCCCTCTGAGGGCTGCATCATGAGCGCGAGCGTCACGGTCTCGCCGGGGACGACGACGGCGGACTCCGCGATGAGGCTGGCCTCGATCGCGTTCTTGCCCGGCTGCTGAGTCTGGGCATGCGCGGCCGCACCGAGCAGCACGGCCGCTCCTGTCGCCAGCCAGTAACCGAATCCCCGCATGGAACCTCCTTGCCGATTCATTGGCCGATTCATTGGCCGATTCATCGCGAGCCTGTGGCGTTGCTTTCGGAGGAATGCTGCCATGGCATGAACCGTCAGATCATGTGCCGAAGGTCATGGTTCCAGGATGCGACCAACGGCACTTATCGGATTGGAGGGGAGAAGCAGAGGAGACGGATCTGATTTCGATCAGCCGCAAGGTTGTAGGGACATCAATTTCCCGCTTGACGGAAACCCTTGCCGAAACGGCGATTCACATATCTCGCCGACAACAGCAGTCAGTCGTCAGTCGCAACGACGTAAAGACATTTCGTTCGATCGTCGGCTGTGCTTGGACCGCCGTCCAATCCATCAATATTCACGCACGGGAATCGGTTGCGATGCCGCTCTACGTCGTGTTGCGCGAGCAAGGATGGCGCCGAGGTAACCCATGGGGATATAGGCCACGACAAGGTCAGTGACGATGAACCACAACGGACCTCCGAGCATGTTCGCTGCCGCAATGCCACCCAGAAGAAAAAATACGCCGATACCGATTGCGAACTTCATGGCATGACTCGCCGCGAGTCTGGCGACAACGAACGCGCCGACGAGTGTTCCGAGCGCGTGAGCCAGGAACGGAAAGAGGAAGTTCACGGGCGTGAACAATTTCATGCTGTCGCGGAGACCTTCCGCAGTCGATACATCGGCGCCCTCGGGAAGAGGAACCACCAACGGGCCGACGTTCACCAGCGCCATGTTGACGACGCTGCCAACAACAACACCGCCAAGTACTGCAACGATATTTCTCGCGACGGTCTTCATGCCTGCCATCCTTTCCATAAGGACTCTTGTTACTGACGGATATTATTCCGCGCCGGCTTCACGTGAAAACGTTCGGCTCAATCGATCTCATCAAGCGCATCGATGATCGGCTCGAGTTCGGTCGGACGAACGAGACGTGTCACCTCGTCACCGTTGTTCATGAAGATCAACGTGGGCCAGAGCTTAACGTGAAAAGAACGTCCCAGCCGACGGCCCTTGCCGTCTTCAATTTTCAGATGGCGCACGTCAGGATGACGCGCCATCGCTTCCGCGATGGCAGGCTGCACGCGAATGCAATGCGGACACCAGGACGCGCCGAACTCCACCACGGCCGGTCCTTGCATCGAGTCGACTTCCTCACGCGTGGGTTCTGCTGCGGCGTTGCTCATTGTCCTTCAACCTCGTACTTCACACCCTGAAGCTTCATATGGCTGTTGTTTCCAACAAAACAACCGGGACAATGGCGCGCCAGCAAACCATCACCGCTTCAGGATGAACTCGCGATCAACGGTATTACCGACCTTGAATCCGTACTCGCCGACCTTCCTGAATCCGTAGCGGCCATAGAAACGTTGCGCACCAACATTCTCCGACCACACACCGATGTACAGCGGCGTTCTGTCTTGCGCTTCAAGCCAATCAAGTCCCAGCGCCATGAGACGCGCGCCGAGACGCAGGTTGTGATAACGCGCGAGCACATAGAGTTGCTGAACTTCTCCCGCCGTCGGCTCGCGATTCTCGATGGGCAGTTTGCATGCACCCACCGTGATGAAACCGATCAGCGTGGCGTCGGCGCTTTCTGCAACCCAGACAGCGCGCTCGGCATCCGCAAGTGTGCGTGTCCATGCATCGACGGAGTGCGCGTCGGAGAGATACGCGTGCAGATCTTCTTGCCGGTACAGATGACCAAAAGTTTCAGTGAACGTCGCGGCGCCCAATGCGGCAAGCATCGTTGCATCGTGCGATGTCGCGCGACGAAGGATTGCGTGAGGATCCGTGTTCGTCATCGATTCACGCTTTGCTCGAATACCAGGCATGAATAAGTCCCGCCTGGAAAAACAGAACCGGATTCTCGAACCCGCCCGACACGATGATGGCTTCAACATCATCGACCGGAAGCACGGCCACATCGCGGCGGTAAGCCTCACGCAGTCGCTCGATGCCCTCCGATGGAACATTCGCGCCCTTCATCATCTGCCACCAGACGCCAAGCAGATTCTCGTACGTCGTCGAGTACACATCGGAGGCGAGATCGGAACTCACCAGAACCGCGCCGGGTTTCAACCGCTCCGCGATGGCGTGAAAGAAGCCTGACCTTGTTTCCCGATCAAGCATGAACTGTGAAACAAGCAGACAGGTCGCTGCATCGAATGCGTTCGAGGCAGGCAGCGAATCGAGATAACCGGAATGAAAGACGCAGCGTGACGCGAAGCCGCGCTCCTCTGCGTGACGTCGGCAGACACCGAGCATGGCAGATGACGGTTCAACGACGGTAAAGCGCCATTGCGGAAATTCGTTGGCGAGATAAATCAATTCCGCGCCGGTTCCTGCGCCCACGCAGAGAACATGTGCATCGACAGGCAGTCCGGAGAAGATCGCTCGCATGAGCAGATGCAGCGCGTCACGTACCGGCGCGAGTTTCTTCCACTGATCATCATATGACGCTGCCTGCTGATCAAAAGTGGCTGTCAGTTCTTCCTGCTGCATTTTTTTCTCCCTCAACGGAAACCCATCTCGATTTCATGAAAAAGCGTTCAAGGGCTGGTCTTGAACTTCATCAAGCTGCAATTCAAGACCAGACCCCGGACGCTTTTACATTGCCACAATGGTTCACTGGATATCTCTGGCAGCCTTCCATACGTTCTGGCGTCCGACCTGCTGTTCCCACGCAGCGTATTTCGAAGCGAGCGGACGAGCGTATTCCGGCAGGTCATACGCCGGCGGCTCGCTGACGAAGAACGGCATACCCTCCTTGAACCATGCAGGTGTCTGCAACCTTCCGAGCAAGCCAAGCTGCTCGGCCTGCAGCATGTGAATGTATTCATGTTGCACGATGTGCGGAACCCACGATTCGGGTGGCAGGATCACGCCCCAATCCAGCAATGTCGCGCCACGTTCCATGCCGCCACCAAAAGAGTGATAACAAGCGCGCGTGGAGCAAAAGATTGTCAGGGGTGTCTCGTTGAGGAGCACCAGCTTGCGGCCGACTTCCGCTACCGCCGCGCGCTGCAGTTCGGCGGCGCGTGCGAGTTGCGAAGCGTCCTCGACACAGACCCGGGCGTGACAGGTCACGCCGTTCAGTTCAGGCATCAGGATTCGGACGGGCTTGAATGCAATCCACGCGATCATCGGCGCAACGAGTACAAGAACCGGCGCGACCATCTTGAGCAAGGAGCGCGATTTCATCGGCGGTTATCCATCACAAGGCGAAAACGTGCGCATGTTCCTGGTCCGCTGTTACGAACACAAGCCGCGACGCCTGTCCGTGCCACTCCATGAACGGGCTCCCGCTTGAAAAGACTACTGACCACGTTTCTCTCCCCGTCATTACACTGAACGATGCATCGCCGAGTCGCTCCGATCTCGCGTCTTAAAAAAGCAAAAACAAAAAAGCCCCGCCACAGCGGGGCTTTCATCGGTCAGCGGCAGCTCACTCGGGCACAGGTTCACCGCTGCCGCCCAACTCGGCGGGAAAATCCTTCAACTTGGGCAGGCCGTCATGTACGTGCAGAACGGTCTCGGCATAGTTGACGTGAACGCCCGGTGAGAAGGTGAGATCGGGCAACAACGCCGCGTACACATCGACCAGCCCGAATCCGGGATGGTCCGTCATCAGATGGCCGCCACACTGTTTGCACCACTGACGGATGCTGCTCGGCGACTTGCTGTACGCACCAAGATGCTGCTGGCCTTTGGTCACTTTCACGTTTTCCGGTTTCCACAACGTGAACGCGTTGACCGGGCCGGCGGACCAGTGCCGGCATGACTCGCAATGGCAATATCCCATCGCTTCCGGTTTGCCAGTGACCGTGATCTCCACGGCGCCACAGAAACAAACGGCTGTTTGCGTTTCATCAACCATCCCAGTCTCCTTTTGCTTGGCGGGACCAATACAAGGCGCACAAGGTCGGTGGATTGAGTCTAGTCAAGGTTCAAGCGCGATCAAGTTCTTAACGATTCCTTTGCGCCACTTGCCGTCTCCCGTTCAATGAGAAAGCGTTCAGGGTCTGGTCTTGCAAACGCGGAACGATGGAATAATACTTAGCCAATCGTGAAAGTATTACTCCTGCCGGGGCAGGAAATCATAAAACTTCCGGAGGCCGCCCATGCCGCTGATGCTTCACTTCCACCCGCTTGCCTCGTTCTGCCACAAAGTGCTCATCGCGCTTTATGAAAACGAAACACCGTTCACCGCTCGCATCGTGGACCTCATGGATCCGGACGAAAGCGCGGCGTTCATGGAACTGTGGCCCGTCGGCAAGATTCCGGTGCTGCGTGACGAGGTGCGCGATCGCACGGTCCCCGAGACCAGCATCATCATCGAATACCTGGAACAGCACTATCCGGGAGCGAAACCGTTGTTGCCGCTCGACGAAACCGTGCGCCTTGAAGCGAGACTTTGGGACCGCTTCTACGATTGCTACGTTCAAGTGCCGATGCAACGCATCGTCGCCGACCGGCTGCGGCCGGAGAACGAACACGATGCGCGAAGCGTGGCCGATGCACGCGCGAATCTCGAAAGCGCCTACGCGATGATCGAACGGCAGATGGCAAACCGGATGTGGGCCGCGGGCGCGGATTTCAGCATCGCGGATTGCGCAGCGGCGCCTGCGCTGTTTTACGCGGGAATCATTGTGCCGTTTCCCGATTCGCATACGAATCTTGCCGCGTACTTCGAACGCCTGCTGGATCGCGCCTCCGTCGCGCGCACGCTGGACGAAGCGCGTCCCTGGTTTCACATGTTTCCTTTCCGCGATGCCATGCCGGAACGTTTCCTGTGAAGAGAATGTCATCACGGCAGGCAAGGCAACTCGACCAGCTGTTTCACGCGCTCGCAGACAAGAGCCGGCGTGGCATGATCGACCGGTTGGCCGAAGGCCCCGCGTCCGTCTCCGAACTCGCGCAACCGTTGAAGATCGCGCTGCCGTCCGTGACAAAACATCTGAACGTGCTGGAAGCCGGCGGTCTCGTGATATCGGAGAAAACCGGCCGCGTGCGCACGTACAGGATTGCACCCGACGCATTCCACGACATCGAAACCTGGGTGGCGGATCGCAAGGCGAAATGGAATCGGCGGTTCGACCGGCTGGAACACTATCTTGCCGAACAGCCCGGCAAACCGAAGAAAAGGAAATGATCATGCAACAGCGTTCCGTTGCCCATACAGGTTTTGTCATCGAGCGGGAATTCGCCGTGCCACCACACGCTGTCTTCCACGCATGGTCGGATGCGGAAGCGAAACGCAGCTGGTCGGACTGTCATACCGAAGGCGACAACGCCGAACACACGCTCGACTTCCGGCCAGGCGGCAGCGAGACGACCCTGATGCGTGATCCCGGCGGCAACGTCTTTCTTGTCAACGCACACTACTTCGATATCGTCGCCAATGAACGCATCGTTTACGCCTACGACATCCTCGCAAATGAAAAGCGCCTGTCGGTGTCGCTGGTCACGGTCGAATTCAAGTCCAGCGGCGACGGCACGCGCATGATCTTCAACGAGCAGGTCGCGTTTCTCGACGGTTACCAGGACCCCGAAGAACGCATACGTGGCACGGAGGAAGGATTCGACCGCCTGGGGCTGGCGTTGCTGGATGGTTTGTCGACACAATGATCGTCCGCTATCTCCTTGCATTCGAACTGTTCCGACAGGTTTACCAATGACCAACAAGCACACGGGTTCTTGTCTTTGCGGTGAAGTCCGGTACGACGTCCTTGGAGATTTCGAGCGGTTTTTCCTGTGCCACTGCGGGCGCTGCCGAAAAGACACCGGGTCGGCATACGCAGCCAACCTGTTTTCATCGACGGCAACGCTTCGCTGGTTGACCGGTGAAGACAGGATCAAAACGTACCGCGTTCCCGGAACGCTGCATGAAAGAAGTTTCTGTTCCGAGTGTGGCTCCGCGCTTCCCGGCATGCAGATGAATGGCGCTTTGCTCGTTGTGCCGGCCGGAAGTCTCGACAGCGAGCTCGAGATTCGACCAGACGCGCATATTTGTGTCGCCAGCTGCGCAGCGTGGGACCAACACCTGGAAGACGTTCCGGGAATTGACGAGCTGCCGGGCGGATAACTGATGCAAAAGAAATGAATCAGATGTTCAGCCTCGTCACTTCCGCAGAATCTTCTCCATCGCTTTTCCCTTTGCCAGCTCGTCGATCAATTTGTCGAGGTATCGGATTTCCCGCATGGTCGGTTCTTCGATGTCTTCCACGCGCACACCGCAGACCACGCCTTTGATCAACGCCCGCGACGGATTCATTTGCGGTGCTTTTGCAAAAAACGTCTCGAAGTCCGTCCGCTTTTTCAGCTGCGCTTCGAGCGCTTTCTGAGTGTAGCCCGTCAACCAGCGGATGATTTCATCAACTTCCGCCTGCGTGCGTCCTTTCTTCTCCGCCTTGGCAACGTAGTGCGGATACACGCTTGCGAAACTCGTTGTGTAGATGCGGTGTCTGGTCATGATGCATCGTCGCTTCTGTTGCTCAAGGCTCACGGAACGTAAAAGCTGATTTCAATCTTTCCCGAAAGACCTGATTTGTTGGGCTTGAACTCCAAACCCTCATTCAAGACTGAGCCTCAAACCCTCATACGCTTTCAACTATATTTGTCGTGCCTGAATCACTTCCCATCACTTCACTGGAGAAACGGCATTGCAGCGACGCGCCTTCGAGCGACTTGTCCCCGGTCGCGAAACGTCTGACGGGACCACCGCTTACCCTGCCGGCAGGGAAGTGCATTTAACGCCGACGCAGCGCGCCTTGCTGCTCGTGCTGGCCGCCGGCGTTTTCGTCATCGGCCTCTGGCCGACATGGTACGTCCGCGACGCGGTGCTCAACGCGTTCGGGCTGCCGACGTACGAAGGCATCTGGATCCTGATCCCGCACGCGCTGCTCTATTCGACACTCAGCGCGCTCGCCGCGTTGGCCGTATGGCTATGGCTTGCCCGGGCGCGGTGGATGAGGCCTCCGTCGCTCGCCTTCAATCGCGGCGTGGTGGTCTGGGGCTTCCTCGGAGGTTTTGTCGTTATCGCGATCACTGTCGCGGCGCTTTACGCGCTCGATTACGGCGGCGCCTTCCATGCGCCGCGCGTTGATCCCTGGTTGATGGCAGGCAACGCATTCTCGAATTTTTTCGAGGAGCTGATCTTCCGCGGCTTCCTGCTCGCCGCTGTGGCGGCGGCGCTGGGGTTCTGGCCCGCTGCCATCCTCTCGAGCATCGCCTTCGGCGCGGTTCACACCCAGTATCCGTTCGAACTCCAGGCGCTTGTCGGGCTGGCAGGCTTCATTTGGTGCCTTGTCGCCGCGCGCGCCAACAGCCTGCTCGCTCCGTACATCGCCCATATGACACTGGACTGGCTCGTGGACCCGTTTTTGTAACCGAGCCTCGAGTGCATCTTTGAGTGTCAAGTCTTGCGCGTTGCATGAATCAGAACGGAAAGCGTTCAGGGTCGGGACTCGTTAAGACATGTTTAAACGTGAGACATGAGCTACTCCCGTTTTCACGGACACCCAGTTAGGCACACAATGCCTGAGGAGGT
>OBJO01000456.1_pt1 | contig 18264 bp, 19 predicted proteins | sample 1481741 | NCBI WGS metagenome assembly OBJO01 (sample SAMN06140803, study PRJEB22556) | human gut metagenome | host: Homo sapiens | place: China: Beijing | collected 2014 | reverse complement strand
CAGGCCACAGGCAGCGAGAAGCAGTCATTTTTGCCTTGTATTCACTTTTTTCCATCTTCATTGTCAAATCTACTTTTTCTAACATGATTTGCCCTCCCGATCCTTTCTGTCTTAGTTTTCCCATCTGTTTCTTTTTTATCCTGAAATCAGAAAAAACCGCATGACCTTCTGTGAAATACACTGCATTTCATAAAATCCATGTGGTTTTCTTTTCGTAACGACTGGCGATCACCCTCCATGGCGATTTTGCTTAAAAAATCAGATATCTTGCGTTTCTGATTTTTGTTTCATTTCCGCCAGTACTTTTTTGAAGTTTTTTCGAAACAAGATCAACGTTGTCGCAACCGCGATCACGTCTGCGATCGGTTCTGCCAGAAACACTGCCTGTACATTGTCTTCCAGAAATACCGGCAGGATATAGATCAGCGGAATCAACACGATGATCTTTCGAAACATTGCCAAAAACGCTGAAATTTTAGAATTTCCAAACGCAATAAACGTCTGCTGACAGGCAATCTGTGCTCCCATCAGTACCACTGCCGCCATATAAATACGCATCGCCCATCTTGCAAATTCTGCCAGCTGCAAGTCATTGGTAAAGATCGTAACAAATACACCCGGAAGCAGTTCTGCTACTGCCCAGATACAGGCCGCATAAATCACTGACGACAACAACAGCAGACGGAATCCTTTTCTCACACGTTCCGGATTGTTGGCTCCAAAGTTATAACTGATGATCGGCTGTCCTCCCTGGGTCAACCCCTGCAGAGGCAGCATGGCAAACTGCATCACACTGGAAAGGATGGTCATGGCGCCTACTGCCAGGTCTCCACCATATTTTAATAAAGAAGAGTTAAAGCACAATACCAGAATACTCTCTGTAGACTGCATGATAAACGGCGCAAACCCAAGCCCGATACATGGAACCATCACATCTTTTCGAATTCTGAAATTCTCTTTTTTCAATCTCAGCACCGTATCTTTTCCAGAAAGGAAGCGGATTGCCCAGACTGCGCTGATTGCCTGAGAGAGCACCGTTGCCAGAGCGGCTCCCCGCACGCCCATATGGAATCCAAAAATGAAGATCGGATCCAGCACAATATTTGTCACTGCACCGATCACAACTGTCATCATACTGATCTTAGAAAAGCCCTGTGCGGCGATAAATGCATTGAGTCCAAGTGTCAGCTGTACAAAAATCGTTCCAACCGCATAAATGTTCAGATAGCTTTCTGCGTATCCGATGGTATTCTCACTGGCGCCAAACATCATCAGTAAAGGACGCTTAAATACAAGCACCAGAGCTGTCAAAACAACAGCGGTAATCACCAGTGCAGAAAAACAGTTTCCCAGTATCTTCTCTGCACCCTCATTATCCTTTTTTCCCATCAGAATACTGGCTCTTGGTGCGCCTCCCATTCCCATCAGTGCCGCAAATGCAGAGACGATCATAATAATCGGAAAACATACACCAAGTCCGGTAAGTGCTGCCGCACCCTCTCCCGGAATATGTCCGATATACATCCTGTCCACCATATTATAAAGTGCATTGACCACCTGTGAGATAATAGAGGGCACTGCCAGTACGAACAACAAGTGTCCGATCGGCTCCTTCCCCAGATCCACCTCTTTTGACATTTTCAGTTTCATAATGATGACTCCTTCCCTTTTGCCCGTTCTTCAAATCGCGCAAAAATCTTCTCCATTGTATTGGCCATATTTGCAATATCCTCTTCGGGAATCCCCTCAAGGATCTCCTGATCGATCTTCCGCTTGATTCCTCCAAGCTGTTCGATCACAGGAAGTGCATGTTCTGTCAGCTTTAGATGCTGCACTCTCTTATCATGGTCATCTGCCACACTGATGATCATCTCCTTCCCCAGCAGCGCATCTACACTTCTGCATATAAGCGCCTTGGAAACGCCGAGACATGTACATAACTGACTGTTCGTATCGATTGAAGGATTATTTGCCAAAAACAGCAAAATTGATATTTCATTCGGAGAATATGTCTCATTTCCCAACATTCTCCCAAACTCATCTGCATACACTTTCCTGATCTTCATAAACACAGAAATCATACCTTCCACTGTCATCTCTGCGCTCATTTTTCCACCTCCATTTGTTTACTTGTAAACTTTCTATTAGTATATCACGTTTCACAGAATTGTCAATTTTATATCACACACTTTTTTCAAATTTATAGTTGACATTTCAAAAACTCTATAGTATTATACTAAAAGTGATGTGCTTCACGTAAGTTTTTCATCATAATGAGCGGAAGTGTCGGAACTGGCAGACGAGCAAGACTAAGGATCTTGTAAGCATTGCGCTTGTGTGGGTTCAAGTCCCATCTTCCGCATATTATAAAAAGGTATGATTCCATGTTCGGAATCATACCTTTTTTGTTTATAATTTTCATGTTCTTTGTTTTTAATAGTTTCAACAAACTATAACATAGGAGTTTTTCTATACTCCAGGTAACGCTACGGCTTTGCATCAACCCTTCCACGCTGCGTTAAATATCCCGTCATAAACAAAAGACTCCAGACGTTCTCTAAAGACTGATACATTTCCGGATAGATCAGCTCCTGATGAATCTCTTTTATGATTTCCCCGCCGGCAAGCAGAGTTTCAATCTCACGCTTGGTTTTAAGATTGTCGGACATTTGAATAAATTTCTTGACGGCATCATTACTGCTGGTGTTGATCCAATAGTTTTCCGGAAACACATTTACATAGTCTTTGATTTTATCACAGTGATTCAATACATCCCATGGACAATACGCTTCTACGCCACCAAACTGATACCCGTCGTACCAGCTTTTGATTTCTTCATAATGATCCTCTGTTTCATAATACTTTAGCATTTCTCTTACTTCCGTATCCGTAAAACCAAAATATTCATCATAACGTTCATCTGTATGCGCATACATCCGGTCATTACTGCAAATTTCAGACTATTGTTTGTTTTTAGTGCCTGTTCCAACAGATTACGGATTAGAAATATCATTTGCTCATAATATCCATTTTCAAACGCCTTTGCTAATGGAACATCATATTCATCAATTAAAAGAATTACTTTTAATCTATAATGCTTCTCTAATAATTTTGACAATATTTTCAGTCCACCACAAAATACAGTTTCGCTCATATTACTGTCCAAAAGTTCTCTATATACAGATTTATCATGTTCACTCAGGTATTCACTATCTGATAGAAACTGGAATTCTTCCGCTGTTCTTTGCATAATCTGAACTGCAAAATCAAATGCATCCTCATAAGCAGCAGCATTGATTCCTTTAAGGGAAATTGAAATAACCGGACATTTCCCCATATACGCTTCACAAAGCTTTGTATCTTTTGAAATTTCCAACCCATCAAAGATACTCTTCTCTCCTTCTATGGCAAAAGGTAGTTTCCAGACGTCAATACCTTTGTAATTCTCCTACCAGTAACCTTAGATATCCTAATCCCATAAAACAAAAGCACTTACAGTTTCCTGTAAATGCTTCTCTCATTATGCGGAAGATGGGACTTGAACCCACACGATCGCATTGATCACAAGATCCTTAGTCTTGCTCGTCTGCCAGTTCCGACACTTCCGCTTACCATAGCCTGTTTTGTTCACCACACGCTACATTTAGTATAATACTACTGATACGCAAAAATGTCAACTGATTTTTTTAAATTTTTCTAATTTTTTGAATAATTTATATTATTTCTCTTTTTCATTATAATCAGACTTTTAGAAACTGCGCAATTCCTCTTTGCAATTTCTCATCTGACAGTGTCACTTTCTTCTTCGAACAAAAAAGAGATCGACTTTTTCCATCGATCTCTCATCTTTTTTGTCTTTCTATTAAGCAAGTTTAGATTTTGCAAGCTCTGCTAATGTTGCAAATCCTTCTTTATCACTTACTGCAAGCTCAGCAAGCATTTTTCTGTTCATATCTACGCCTGCAACTTTCAGTCCGTGCATAAATTTGCTGTAAGATAATCCATTCATTCTTGCAGCTGCATTGATACGTGCGATCCAAAGCTGTCTCATCTGACGTTTGCGCTCTTTTCTTCCTGCGTATGCAGATGTAAGCGCTCTCATTACAGACTGTTTTGCAACTCTGTACTGTTTAGAACGTGCTCCTCTGTATCCTTTCGCCAACTTCAGTGTTCTATTATGTTTCTTCTTAGCGTTCATTCCGCCTTTAATTCTTGCCATTTCTTAATCCTCCTCTTATTACTTTTACAAATCTTACAGATATGGTAAAACTTTCTTCATGTTCTTTACATTTGTAGCATCAGTAATTGTAGCCTGTCTGAGATTTCTTTTTCTCTTTGTAGACTTCTTTGTTAAGATATGGCTCTTGTAAGCTTTATTTCTTTTCAGTTTTCCTGTACCTGTTTTTTTGAAGCGTTTTGCTGCCGCTCTATTTGTTTTAATTTTTGGCATGATAAATTCCTCCTTTAATGTACTGCCCTGCTGGACATATGTCCGTATTTTTTTATTTTAACGTTTTTCAGTTAAAACCATGCTCATGCTGCGTCCTTCCATTTTTGCCGGTTTTTCAACAACTGCCACATCTTCAAGCAATGCCGCAAAATCATCCAGAATGTGTTTGCTTGACTGTACGTGTGCCATTTCTCTTCCGCGGAAACGCAAGGTAACCTTTACTTTATTTCCTTTTCCGATGAACTTCTTTGCATTGTTCACCTTTGTATTCAGGTCGTTTGTATCAATATTCGGTGATAAACGCACTTCTTTTACTTCTACAGTTTTCTGTTTTTTCTTAGCTTCTTTTTCTTTTCTTGTCTGTTCGTACTTGTATTTACCGTAATCGATAATCTTGCATACCGGCGGCTTCGCAGTCGGCGCAATCTTTACAAGATCCAGATTTGCTTCAGCGGCAAGTTTCATTGCCTCTCTGGATGACATAATTCCTAACTGTTCCCCATCCTCGCCAATCAGACGGACTTCTCTGTCTCTGATCTGCTCGTTAATCATTAAATCGCTAATGGTCGTATACCTCCGTCAAATGAATTTCCCTTAGGTTTCCCTTCGCACAAGCATAAAAAAAGAGTGAATCTCATATCCACCCAATCTCACTACATAACAGAGCCTATACAGGAAACTTTCTGCATGTAACAATATCAGACCAATAGTCACTCACTTGTGCTATGGTGAGAGTGGATACTCTACTTTGTTTTTCGCTTTGCGCAAGATATAATTTACCATACTTTCCTGCTTCTGTCAACATCTTTTCTCTATTTTAAAAACTTTACTGCTTTTTCACTTTAATTTGCTGATTTAACTTGTTTTTTTCAAAGAAACATGGCATAATACCACTAAATAACAGAGCGCAATCTATTTTGTGCTCTTGTTCCATCTAAAGATGAGAATTGAGGAGGTTTTTAAATATGAAGACAAACAGAAGTAATTTTTCCGGCAAGATCGGCTTCATCCTTGCTGCTGCCGGATCTGCCGTAGGGCTTGGAAACATCTGGCGCTTTCCTTACCTGGCAGCCAAATACGGCGGAGGTTCTTTCCTGATCTGCTACATTCTGCTGGCAGTCACATTTGGATTTACATTGATGGTCGCAGAGATTGCGATCGGACGCAAGACTGGTTTAAGCGCCATCGGAGCCTTTCAGAAACTGGATAAACGTTTTGGATTTTTGGGAGTGTTGGCCGCCATCGTGCCGATCATCATTCTTCCTTATTATTCTGTAATCGGCGGATGGGTATTGAAATATTTTTTCGCATTTATCACAGAAGGCGCTGCCGCTGTATCCGGTGATACTTATTTTTCTGACTTCACAGCCAGCACCGCATCCCCGATCCTGTGGTTCTCACTGTTTATTGCTGTCACTGCACTGGTCGTGCTGTTCGGCGTAGAAAAAGGAATCGAAAAAGTCAGCAAAGTCATGATGCCGATCCTCGCAGTCCTGACAGTCGGGATTGCAGTTTATGTTCTGACAATGGACGGAGCTATGGAAGGACTGAAGTATTATCTTCTTCCGAATATGTCGAACTTCTCTGTGATGACGGTATTGGCAGCCATGGGACAGTTATTCTACTCCATGTCCCTTGCCATGGGAATTATGATCACCTATGGTTCTTATATGCCAAAGTCCACGAATCTGGAAGGTTCTGTCCGCCAGATTGAGATCTTCGATACCGGATTTGCCTTTTTTGCAGGATTGATGATCGTACCGTCCGTATTCATCTTCTCCGGCGGTGACGAATCTGCATTAAATGCTGGAGCCGGACTGATGTTCATCACACTTCCAAAAGTGTTTGCAAGTATGCCGTTTGGCACAGTCCTTGGAACGGTATTCTTTATCCTTGTATTTTTCGCAGCAGTCACTTCTTCCATCTCTTTGATGGAGACGATTGTTTCGATCTTCATGGATAAATTCAAATGGTCCAGAAAGTTCACCTGTATTCTGGTGGCAGTCTATTCCCTGCTGATCGGAATTCCGACTTCCCTCGGATTTGGAGCACTTGACTTTATCAAGCCTCTGGGAATGTCCATTCTGGATGCTATGGACTTCATCAGTAACAGTGTGCTGATGCCGATCGTTGCCGTACTGACTTGCGTCTTCGTAGGATTCGTGATCAAGCCGCAGGCCATCATTGATGAAGTAGAAGCTTCTGATAACGGCGCATTCAAAAGCAAAAAAATGTTCACAGTCATGATCAAATGGATTGCTCCAATCTTCCTGATCGCGATTTTGATCAGTTCTATTCTGAATGCGTTTGGTATTATCACCATGTAATAAAAATCCCGCGGATTATTGCATCCGCGGGATTTTCGCTGTTTCCTGACAACTCTTTTTTACCGTTTCTCTATTTACTTTCTTTTTGTTCTATCTTTTCTCACCCATACAGAATACAGCCACAACTCCCGGACCGGTATGACTTCCGATCACAGTTCCGATATTGTTGATCAGAATGTTGTCCACGCCCATTTTTGCACGTACACGTTCTGCCACATATTCAGCATCTTCCACACAGTCTCCGTGTGTGATCAAAATCAGATCATTTTCCCAGCCTTTCGCCTGCTCTGCCGCCATATCTACGATTTTATTCAAAGACTTTTTGCGTCCTCTCTCTTTCCCGATCACCTGCAGTTTTCCCTCGTTGTCCATATGAATGATCGGCTTGATCTGTACCATACTGCCAAGCACTGCTGTCGCCTTGGAAATTCTGCCGCCTCGATGCAGGTGATGCAGATCGTCCACTGTCACATCATGACAGATATGCAGCTTATTCTCTTCCACCCACTGTACGACCTCTTCCATTGTCTTGCCTGCTTCTTTTAACTGCAGCGCCTTATGTAACAGAAGACCTTCTCCCATACAGGCACAAAGCGTATCCACCGCTACGATCTTCTGCTTTGGATATTCCTCACTCAGTTCCTCTGCAGCCATCCTCATACTGTTGGCAGTTCCGCTTAATCCAGATGAAAAACTCAGATGCAGCACATCTTTTCCTTCTTTTACAAATGGCTCCAGCATTGCCTTTGCTTCTTCCGGATTAACCTGGGAAGTCACCGACATCTTGCCTTCTCTGAGCTTGTTAAAAAACTCTTTTGCTGTCAGATCTTCCATATCTGTATACGTCTGCCCATCCATTGTATATTTCAGAGGAATCACCGGAACGCCTCGTTCCTTTAACCATTCCTTTGGCATATCCACTGTACTGTTCACTGTAATTATATAGTCCCGCATTTCCTTCATTCCTCCTGTTGTCTGATTTCCTTAATCATATCATTTTTTGGAACATTTCGCAAAATTTTTTTCATTTTTCGTCTGTATTTTAAAGCAGATCAAAGGTTCCTTTCCGGACATCTGATCTGCTTTTTCCACTAATTCAACTTGATATTCAAATAATTTCTTCCCGACAATGTCTTATTACATGCCAAAAAGCATAAGATCAGCAGGCATCCGACCAGAAAACCAACCCAATCAAACAATGCCGTCAGTACCAGAAGCATCAGACGCATAAATTTCAGCGCATATCCCATCTCAAAATTGGGCTGCGTATAATTGGCTACTGCCACAAACGCCATATACAGCATCACTTCTGAATTGAACCATCCGGACTGTACCGCAAATTCTCCCAGCACCAGACCGGCGATCACACTGAGGGGCGTACTAAGCATACTTGGCGTGTTCAGCGCTGCAAGACGCAGACCGTCAATCGAAAGTTCCAGAATCAGAAACTGCAGCACAAGCGGAACATTGATCACATCCCGCACAGCCGTAAATTCAAACATACTGGGGATCCAGGACGGATTCATCATAAACAGCAGATATACCGGTGTCATAAACACGGTTAAAATTGTGATGATCAGCCTTGTGATCTTTAAATACATCCCTGTCACCGTAGGAAAATAGTAGTCATTTGCCTCCTCGATCATATCCAGAATGGAAGTCGGAAGGATCATGGCAGATGGGGAATTGTCCACCAGGATCACCACTTTTCCCTCCAACAGGCATGCCACTGCCGTGTCCGGCCGCTCGGTAAACTTGAATTTTGGAAACGGATTGAACCACTTTCTCTTGAACATAGCCTCTGCGAGCGTCTGCTGGTTCATTTTCAGGTCATCAATATGAAGATCTTCAATCCGCGACTTTACATTTGCTAAAAGCTCCTGATCCACCCGATCCGACAGATAGCAGATGGCAATATCCGTACGGGAGGTCTGCCCGGCTTCTGTCATCTCCATGATCAGATGCTCATCCCGGATCCGTCTGCGCATCAGCGCCGTATTAAAAACGATGGTCTCTACAAACCCGTCTCTGGATCCCCGAAGAGACTTATCCTTATCCGGCTCCTCCACACTTCTGGCAGGATACGTTCTGGTATCGATGGCAATGCACGATGCATATCCCTCAATAAACAGACAGCTTACCCCGGAGAGCACATTCCGAAGTACCTGGTCAAAATCAGACAGAACGTCCACCTCGATGTACGGCACATGGGTTTGCGAAAATGCCGCCGCATCCTCCGGCATATCTTCTTTTGTCACTCCCATAAACGAATCCAGCAGTTTCAGCATCGCTTCATCTTTCACAAAGCCGTCAATAAAATAAAGGATCGCCCGTCTTTCTCCAATTTCTATCTCCCGCCGGATCAGGTCAAAACTTTTCCCGATCGGCAGTGTGCGATCCATATACTCTATATTCTCCCGGAATGAATCGCTGATCTGTTTTGTATTTTTAATCACCATAGAATATCTGTCCTTTCCTGCCCGGACTGTATGCCCACACAGTCTCTGCAATTTGCATGTTATTCTATGGTCAGTTTGCCCCGTTTGGGTTTATTTATTCAAAAAGCCCGCTTTTTCCATCTTTCGGATCACCTGTTGCTGTCTTTGCCATGCCAAATCCGGATTGATCAGCGGATTGTATGCGCTGGGCGCATTGGGAATCCCTGCCAGCATGGTACATTCATCAAAATTCATCTCAATGGGCTCTTTTCCGAAATATCCGCGGCACGCCTCTGTCACACTGTTATAGCCATTCCCAAAATAAATGGAATTCAAGTACAATTCCAGAATCGTCTTTTTGTCATATACTTTTTCAATCTCAAATGCCATAAACATCTCCGCCACTTTCCGGCTTATCTTCTTATCCTGGGTAAAGAACTGATTTTTTGCAAGCTGCTGCGTGATCGTACTGCCGCCTTCCACATAGGCTCCTGCCAGGATGTCGTGGTACAATGCCCTGCAGATTGCAATGGGGTCGATCCCCGGATGCCTGTAAAAACGCTTGTCTTCCACTGCCAGTACGGCATCGATATAATCTTCGGGCAGCTGTTCCAGTGTTGCATAGTCTTCTTTTGTCTGTATCTGTGCTCCCATTTCCTGTACGCTCATTTTGTCCAGGGCATCCTGACAGTCTTCATATCCACGCCATAGCATGAACACACCAACGCAAAACAGACATAAAAAAATGAAAGAACACAGTCTCTTGATCCATTTCATACTGTAACCATCCTTTTTCTGAAGTAACTCCTGGTTTCTAAGTCCAGTATATAAAATTGAACTGTATTCTTCCATAATATTTTCTTACAATTTTCTTAAAATTACTTACATTTGTGTAAGATTCGATGTTTTTTATTTGGTAGTACTTCCAAAACCGCCATTTCTCACATCTGTCACATCGTCATCCAGCGTGATTCCATATTCCACAAAGATTCCCTGCATAAAGCCTTCTCCCTGTGCGATATCAATGGTCTTCTCTTCATTTGTATCGTTGGTGATCTTGGAAAACATATGACCTTCATTGTCTGAATAAAAATAGTCGCTGTCGATGATCCCCACTGTATTATTCAGCTGCAGACGGTACTTAAAGCCAAGTCCGCTTCTCGGATAACACTTTAAGACCCATTCCGGTTCCATCTCCACCCGGATCCCGGTCGGAATCTTGATTGTCTCGCCCGGCGCCAGGATCAGACGCACCGGTGCAAAGAAATCGTATCCTGCAGATCCTGCGGTTGCTCTTCTCGGCAGTTTGATATTTTCGTAAATCTCTTCAATATTTGCTTCTTCATCCAGTCCAAACGTATCGATCCAGTCTTTCTTAAACTGCTCCGGACTTACTTTGTGAAATTTTGCGATTCTTTTCATTGTCTCTTCCTTTTCTGTTCGGTTTTATACGTCATGCAGCACGATCTTTCCTGTATTCAGACTGTTTTGTACATCGATCACTTTCTGATTCGCGCTTCCTTTCCAGTGCAGCTTTGTATCTTTTTGTGCCGCCTCAAACTTGCCGTCTACGATCACATCCAGATAAGAAACGATCTCTTCATCCTGGATCTGACTCCACTCATATCCGGTGTACAGCCACTGGGTCTTTTCCGGAAATTTCTGCCGGATTTCTTTGGCCAGCTCTGTGATTTCTTTTCTGTTTCCCGGAAACAGAGGATCTCCTCCACTGTAGGTGATCCCGCTGATATAGCTTTTTTCCAGCTGCTCAAACAGCTCTTTTTTTGCCTCTTCTTCAAACAGAAGTCCTCCATCCGGATCCCAGGTCACCGGATTCTGACATTCTTTACATCCGTGAGCGCATCCTGCCACCCACAATACTACCCGCAGTCCGTCTCCGTTTAGCATATCATCTTTTGTAATATTGTGATACCGCATGTTACATACTCTTCCTTTCTGCGATCTCTGCCATCTTGGCATCATTCAGCCGTGTATCTCCTTTGACTCTGGAATAAGAAAGATATCCGTTCATTCTCTCGATCTTTGTCAGATTGGTGCTTCCGCACACCGGACACACATCCATATCCAGTTCCTCATGCCCGCAGTCGTCACAGTAAGACAAGGAGAGGTTTACTCCTTCATAATATCCTTTTGCCATGGCGCGTCTTACCAGAGATTTAATCGCTTCTACATTGTAACTGATCGGATATTTGACATACTGGATCTTTCCTCCGTTGCTCAGATTCCAGAACCGGCCTTCCAAATCCTGTTTCTCGATCGGCGTAATATCCTCCGTCACATGGCAGTGAAAACTGTTGCTTACATATTCTCTGTCTGAAACGTTCTCAATAATTCCGTATTTTTTACGGAACTGCTGTACCTGAACTCCACACAGATTTTCCGCAGGCGTTCCATAGATGGCATACAGGTGTCCGTCTTCATTCTTGAACTCTTCTACACGCTTGTTGATATATTCCAGTGTCTCCAGAGCAAAGGCGCCATCCTCTGCAAGAGATTTTTTATTATGCAGCTGCTGCAGCTCATTGAGCGCTGTGATTCCAAAGGAAGCCGTCGCAGACTTCAGAAGCGGCTTGATCTTGTCATAGAGCCCCAGATTTCCGCCGTAGAAACCGCCCTCGCAGTATGCCAGCGGATTGGTCGATGCTTTCATCTCTCCCAGATAATCATAGGTTCTCTGATGCAGCTTGCGGATCAGATTCAGATAGTAATCCAACACCTCAAAGAACGGCTTTCCTTCCTGCTGCGCTTTTGCATAGATCATCGGAAGATGCAGACTGATGGCTCCAATATTGAATCTTCCCACAAATACCGGTGTATCTTTTTCATCAGCCGGCTTCATGCCGCCTCTTTCATACCATGGAGAAAGGAATGCGCGGCATCCCATCGGACTGATGACTTTTCCATATTTTTTATAAATACTCGGAACATATCCGTCCCCTGTCAGGCTCAGCCAATCCGGATACATGGTCTTTCTGGAACACTCGATTCCCGCTTCGAACACATCTTCCAGCGGTTTTCCAGGACCATGCAGGTTCTCGTCGTACAAAAATACGATTTTCGGGAACAGCACCGGTTTTTTGTGTCCGTCTTTTCCCTGTCCGTTCTTTCTCACTTCCAGCATCTTGATCGTTGCCAGCTTTCCATAAATGCTGGTACGGGTTCCGGCTGTCACTGTAATAAACGGATAGTCTCCGCGGCTGGAGGATACGGAATTGAACTTATATTCCCATCCCTGGAATCCCTGCTCCATCTCCTTTTCCAGATCTGCCCATGCCACTTTCTGCACGGTCTCTTCATCCAGACCCAGCCCTCTGTACTTTTCGATCAGCTTTTTATGAGATTTTTCTGCATACGGTTCTAAAATCTCGTCCACGCTTGGCACGGTAAAACCGCCATACTGCTGGCTGGCTGCGCTTAATACGATGTCCCCGATCACATCAAACGCCGTATCCAGTGTCTTCGGCTCGTTGTACCAGAGATTCCCCATCTCAAATCCGCCGCTTAATACATTCTTCACATCAAAAAGACAGCAGTTCATTGTATCTCTTCTTGCAGACATGTCATGAATGTAAATATATCCTTCCCGGATCGCCTGGATCTCTTCCACTGTCAAAAAGAATTTTTTATAAAGCTCTTTATTCAGTTCGTTGAAGATCAGACTGCGCTTTGTGGATACCAGCGCACTGTCAGTGTTGCTGTTTTCTTTATCCCCGATATACATGATGGACTGGCTCTTTTTATATACTTCATCCAGCATCTGTACAAAGTCCTGTTTGTAATTACGATAATCACGATAACTTTTTGCCACCACCGGATTTACCTTTTCCAGGGCTCCCTCTACCACATTATGCATCTCTGCAATCGGGACGTCCTGAATTCCCAATGTCTGTACCTTTTCTTCTACGAAACGACAGATATAGTCCAACTCCTCATCTGTGAATTTAATGAGTGCACGGTACGCAGATTTATTAACAGCCACAACTACTTTCTGCACGTTAAAATCTTCCTTTGTCCCGTCTTTCTTGATGACTCTGATCATACAACTTCTGCTCCCTTCGCTTTTGTTTTATCTATATTTAGTGTTTTTATCACACAGGATAAACTATATCATGTGTCAGCAACGAATATGTTATCACTTTGAGCAGTCAGAGTCAATACGGAAACTTTCACAAAAAGTCTCTCATTTACCAGAGCATTTCCTCTGTAATTTCCTTGACAGCAAATGCACCGCACATTGCCATGGTATCTCTTAATTCACCACCTGTTTTTGCAGTATATGCACTCACACCCTGCACTCCCGCACCATATGCCGCGGTCACGAACGGACGGGCGATCAGTGCCGCATCCGCGCCCATTGCCAGTGCTTTAAAGACATCTGTTCCTGTCCGGATCCCGCCGTCCACAAAAATCTTCATCCGGCCATCCACTGCCTTCACAATATCCGGCAGAACTTCGGCTGTAGACGGACATTGATCCAGTACTCTTCCTCCGTGGTTAGACACCACAATCGCCTGTGCACCGGCCTCGAGAGCCTTTTTCGCCCCTCTGACCGTCATGATTCCTTTTAGAATAAATGGAATTTCAGCAATTTTCACAATTTCTTTTAACTCTTCCACGGATTTGCTTCCCGCCGGCGGATTCAGATTCTGAAGAAACGGAAGCCCGGCCGCATCAATATCCATTGCAACAGCAAAAGCCCCTGACCGTTTGACCAGTTCCATTTTGTCACGAATCGTATCCATATCCCACGGTTTTACAGTCGGGATTCCCAGACCTCCCAGTTTTTGTACTGCCGCTGTGGCTTCCTGCATTACCCGTGCATCTGACCCGTCACCTGTAAATGCCGCAATTCCTCCTTCCATACATCCTGCCAGTAAAATTTCATTATATTCCTGATCCGTATATTTCTCCCCGTAATGCAGCTTCACAGCACCTACCGGTCCTGCAAAAAACGGGTAGGAAAACTCCTTTCCAAACAGAGTCACTGTCGTATCAGCCGGCTTCTTTTCACAGATCGTATCCATATTGATACGGATCTCCTGCCATTTCTGAAAATTTCGGATCGCCACATCTCCGATTCCTTTCGCTCCAGGTCCCGGCATTGTATTTTTGCACGCTCTGCCGTTACAGACTGCACACGCTTTACAGTACGGTCCGATACATGTCCTTGCCTGTTCGATCACTTTCTGATAGTCCATACTCGTCTCCTCCTCTTTTTTCTAAAACATCCCCGATTTCTCAAGCACTTCAAGAATTTCCCCGATCACGGGCAGATCAACTACCAGCGCCATTCTGATATACCCTTCTCCCGCGCTTCCAAACGCACTTCCAGGCGTTACCAGAAGTCCGGTCTTTTCCACAAGCTGCATACAGAAATCAAAGGACGACGCATAGCCTTTCGGAATCTTTGCCCACACAAACATTGTCCCCTGACTGTCCGGTACATTCCACCCGATCCTTCGCAGACCGCCGCACAGCGCACAGTTTCTTTTTGCATACTCCTGCCTCTGCTTTTCGATGAAATCGTCCGGCCCCGTAAGCGCCGCGATCGCAGCCTTCTGAATCGGCAGAAAGACGCCATAATCAATCTGAGAACGCAGCGTTTTAAACTTCTCTACAATCGCTTTATTTCCCACCACAAATGAGATTCTGGCACCCGTGAGATTATAGGACTTGGACAACGAATAAAACTCTACCCCTACCTCTTTTGCACCGTCAAAGGATAAAAAGGACCGCCCCTGTTCTCTTGTAAAAATAATATCCGAATATGCATTGTCATGGATGATCACAATATGATGCTCCTTTGCAAATGCGATCAGTTCTTCATAAAAATGATCCGGAGCACAGACACAGACCGGATTCAACGGATAAGAGACTACCATATATTTGGTTCTCTCCAAAACCTCTCCCGGGATATTTTTCAGATCCGGCAGATATCCGTTCTCCTCGCGGATTTCATAATATTCCACATTCGCACCTGCCATGATTCCGCTCATTTCAAACAGCGGATATCCCGGATTCGGAACCAGAATGGTATCCCCGGGATCACACAATGCCATTCCGATATGCGCCATTCCCTCCTGAGATCCATAAACTGACATAATCTCATCTGTCTGAATCTCCACTCCAAACCGATGCGCATACCGGTATTGGACTGCCTCTAAAAGCTCCGGCAGATCTGCCAGTGCATATTTATAGTTCTCCGGATCTTTGCACGCTTCTGTAAGTGCCTCCATCACATGCGGTGCCGGTGCAAAATCCGGTGTTCCCACTGACAGATTGAACACCCGTTTTCCTGCCTGAATCATCTCTTCCTTCTTGTCATTCAGCGCGGTAAAAATTCCCGGCTGAAACTGATTTACCATCGCTGAAAACTGCAGCTCTCTCATCCTGTTTCCTCCCTGTTTTACTTCTCCTCTAATTCTCTGATTCTTCTTGCACGTCTTCTTCTCTGTGCTTCCCGGCGCTTCCTTCTCTGCTTTTTCCGATATGCCACATAAGAGATTCTTGCTCCCACAAGAATCACAAACACTGCAGCGAGTACAAGCAGCACCTTCAAGAACAGCGGCAGTCCCTTCTGTTCGTTCTTCTCCACTGCCGCCACCTGTTTGCACGAAACTGCCGGTGCCTGAAATCCCGGCAGATATTCTCTTTCCAAGTCTACCAGCACTTTACCGTCCTTGATCGTAAGCGGAGCTTCTTTCCCTTTTGGAACACAGTCCCATAAATCTTTTGAAATCTCTACTTTCTTTCCATCAATAGTATGCACCCCTTTGGAAAGTACTTTTTTATATTCAAACCGTTCAAATGCCTGCTCCATAATCGCGTTTCCGACCAGATGACGGAGCTCTTCCCCAGTCTGATCTGACCAGTCAGACACACCCATCACAATCTCCACCAGACGCGTGTCCCCCCGTTTTGCAGTGGACGAATAGTTAAACCCTGCTGTATCGCTGGAACCTGTCTTCAAGCCGTCTGTGCCCTCCAGACCATACTTTGCCCCTTCCAGTGAAATCTGATATGATGTAAAATGCTCCTCATACGGTGTCCCCTCTTTTACGGTGATCTGGGGATACTTTGTGTGATTTAAAATATCCGGATAGGTCTTTATCAGATAAGTACACAGCATCGCATAATCTTCCGGTGTTGTAATGTTATCTCCATCAAGCGGCTGGCTCACCGGATGATACGGCTGCAGCAGATTGTTAGTAACCCCCACACAGTTGAAGTACTTCGTATTGACCATTCCAAGCTCCTGTGCCTTTTGATTCATACGCTCCACAAACCTGTCCGGATCCGACTCCACCATATCCGCAAGCATATACGTTGCCGCCGCAGAAGACGGCACAATGATCAGATCCATCAACTCTGCAACCGTATAACTGGCTCCCGGCTGCATTTTATTGTTGCTGAGCGCATACCTGCCTGCAATATCTGTATATCTTTCATTTACCTCTGCCGTACTCTCAAGTTCCAGATTCCCGGCTTTTATCTCCTCATATGCCAGAAGAATGGTCATCAATTTTGTCATACTTGCCGGCGGCCACTGTTTCTGTGCATTTTCCTGCCATAAAATTTGTCCGGTATTGATCTCCGTAATGATCGAACCTGCAGGCTGATACCGTTCCTCAAGCTGATAGCCCCTCTCTCTTGCCACATCCAGCGCACGCTGAGCCTGTACCTCCCCGGCCGGAATCAGACATCCCAAAAGGATGGTGCATAAAAAAGCACAAATCCCCCTCACATTCCTTTTTCTCATTCTCTTCGTTCCTCTCTCTGATTCCTCCTTAAAACGGTGTCCCCTCCAGATCATACGGCGTTGTCTGATATACATAATAATTCAGCCAGTTCGTATAAATGTTATTTGCATGAGATCTCCAGATCAGTTCCGGTTTCTGATCCGGATCGTTGTCCGGATAATAATTCACCGGCATCTGAATATCCAGACCTTTGCTCAAATCCCTCTTATATTCCGCATCCAGTGTCATTCTGTCGTATTCCGGATGTCCCATCACAAAAATCTGCCGTCCTTCCTGTGCCATGCAGAGGAACAGCCCCGCCTCTTTCGAATCTGCCAGTATGGTCAGTCTTTCATCTGACTCCACCTGTTCCATCGGAATCTCTGTATGACGGGAATGAGGCGCATAAAACGCATCATCAAATCCACGCACAAGCGGGATTCTTCTGTTTCTCACATGATGCTTAAATACACCGAACATTTTCTCTGGAAGCTGTGTCTTATCAATCCCATAGTGATAATAAATCCCCGCCTGTGCACCCCAGCACAAATGCAGCGTGGAAGTCACATGCGTCTTCGTCCACTCCATGATCTCTTTCAACTCATCCCAGTAATCCACATCTTCAAACGGAATCTGTTCCACCGGAGCTCCTGTAATGATAAATCCATCAAACTTCTGCTCCTTGATCTCTTCAAAAGACTGATAAAACTTATGCAGATGACTGGTGGATGTATTTTTCGATACATGTCCTGATACACGGACAAATACAACATCCACCTGAAGCGGTGTGTTCGAGAGAGACCGCAGTATCTGCAGCTCTGTATCCTCCTTTAACGGCATCAGATTTAAAAGCCCGATCTTGATCGGACGGATATCCTGATGTGCTGCCCGGTATTCGTCCATTACAAATATATTTTCATGCTCCAGTATCTCTTTTACCGGAAGGTCGTTCTGTACACGTATTGGCATAATTTATTCCCCTTTTTCTTCTTTCTTTTCTGTCGCCTCATCAACTCTTGCATACTCGCCTTCATTATTTACATAACCGAACTGGTCGTACGCACCGGTATCTGTAGGCAGCGTATGATTTTCCAGCTGATGGTTCACCAGCATTTTTACAATATAATAGATGACTGCAAATGTAGGAACTCCCAAAATCATTCCCACAAATCCAAACATTCCTCCGCCAAACAAAATCGAAAATACCACCCAGAATGCAGACAATCCCGTAGAATCCCCCAAAATCTTTGGTCCGATGATATTCCCATCCAGCTGCTGCAGAAGAAATA
>OBJO01000454.1_pt1 | contig 18345 bp, 14 predicted proteins | sample 1481741 | NCBI WGS metagenome assembly OBJO01 (sample SAMN06140803, study PRJEB22556) | human gut metagenome | host: Homo sapiens | place: China: Beijing | collected 2014 | reverse complement strand
TGAAATAAAGTGGTGCCTGCTGGTCAGCATCTTTAAATCCTTTTCCAGCTAATAAAATAGAACGATAGATTGCATCATCTGGATTTAGAAAATGTACATCACATGTTGCAACGACTGGCTTATGGAATTGTTCTCCAAGATCTACGATCTTTTGATTGAATTTCTGAATATCTTCGATCGAATTCACATTCTCAACACGTTCGGATCCAATCATAAATTCATTGTTTCCTACTGGCTGAATCTCCAGATAGTCATAAAATGATACAATATTCGCAATCGTTTCATCTGAGCGTTCATCAAGCAATGCCTGATATAATTCTCCTGCTTCACACGCAGATCCAATGATCAGTCCATCTCTGTATTTATTGATCAGGGACTTTGGCATTCTTGGGCGACGGTTAAAGTAATTTAAATGTGATTCGGATACCAAGCGGTTTAAATTAACACGCCCTGTATTATTCTTAACCAGAATAATTCCATGATACATGCGTCCTTTTTTGATCAGATCGACATTATCATTTGCAAATTCGTTGACCTGATCTAGATCTGTAATATCTTTTTCTTTTAACATAGAAATGAATTCTACAAAAATCTTTCCTGTTGCTGTTGCATCATCAACTGCTCTATGGTGTGTTTCCAGTATGATATTTAAATGTTTACAAATATTATCCAGTGTAAATTTACCAAGATGTCCCATTAGACATCTTGCAAGTCCCAGTGTATCCACGACTGTATGATCATATGGAAGATTCAATCTTTTCGCATTTTCGCGGATAAACCCTGTATCAAATCCTGCATTATGTGCAACCAAAACAGATCCCTCACAGAATCTTAAAAACTGTGGAAGGATTTCTTCGATCGTTCCCGCATCTTTTACCATATCATCTGTGATCGTTGTCAGCTGAGTGATCTTATATGGAATTGGTCGCTCTGGATTGACAAATTCACTGAATGTTTCTTTAATCTCTCCTTCTACGACTCTTACCGCACCAATTTCTATAATTCGGTCATTGACACTGTTAAATCCTGTTGTCTCAATATCGAATACAACATAACTGTCCATTAGTGACTGCCCTTTTGAATCAATGATCAAATCTCCAAGGTCATCAACGAAATATCCTTCTACCCCATAAATAATCTTAAATGGATCATCTTCTTTTAGTCTCAAGTCTTCGTATGCATGACGTGCGATCGGAAATCCCTGCAATACACCGTGATCTGTAATTGCAACCGCCGGATGCCCCCATTCATAGGCGCGATTTACAATATCTTTAATCTGTACCACACTGTCATTATCGCTCATCACTGTATGGAGATGTAATTCCACACGTTTTTCCATGGATGTATCCTGACGTTTTTCCCTGAAATCTGTAATCGCCTTGATTCCTGCCACAGATCCCAGAGAGATCTCATGATCAAATTTGTCATACATCGCAACTGCTTTGATACGATAGAATCCACCTTTTTTCAAACCATCTAAAATATCAGGCAGCTGTTCATTTCTTACGAAAACCTTGCAGCTGATCGTATCTGTAAAATCGGTAATATGAAAAATGATGATTGTTTTTTCATTACGGATCTCTCGTGTTTCAAGAAATGTGATCTGCCCATGAATCACAACTTCCCCGATCTCATCATAGATATCCTTGATCTCCATCAGCTCGCCATCACAATTTCGTCCATATAATAATGTTGGATCGTCTGAATATTTTGGTTTTTTCTTAAATGTATGTTCTTTTTTCGTTGCAGCTGCTTTCTTTCTTGCTTTTTTCTCTTCTTTTTGTTCTTTCTCCACGATATCTGCGTGCTCTACGATCGTATGGATTTCTTGTTGTAAGCGATAATCACTTTCCATTTTAAGGCTTCGATCGATCGTCTTAGAGAAATCAAAGCCGACTTTTGCATCGATAGAAAAACGTTCTTTTAATATCACCTCAAAAAATTCTTTGATCTCTGGGGCTTTATTACGGTTTACGAATGTATCTTCAAAGTAAAATGTGATCACATCATCTTCAATTCTATAATCCCCTTTTCTCACGACATTAAAAATAACCTCCCCTTTGCCTTTTAACTCAAAGAGGAAGCTTTTCATGTAATGCTCCATTAGATATTTGAGATTGTATTGTTCTGACAGGTGATAACTTTCCTGAAAACGAATCTTTACAAAACGCTTTGAAAACAGCTGTTCCCGGATCGTGCGTTCCATTCTCCATGTATCGACTCTTGAGATCAGATGATCACACTGAAAAGAAATCTTAAGCATGTTTTCTTTTTTCTTTAGTGTGATCTCTCTAATATTCGCATCTTCAAACAAAGATCTTACATCGTCAGAAACTTTCAGATCTGGAAATACACTGAAAAATGGTTTTGTTGTCACTTCCATTTTATTCACCCCAGTGTTCTAATTCATATCTTAAAGTATCAAGTAATTGGTCTTCTGGTACTTTGCGGATAACCTCACCTTTCTTGATCAGAAGTCCCTCTCCATTTCCACCAGCGATTCCTACATCTGCTTCTTTGGCCTCTCCTGGTCCGTTCACAACGCACCCCATAACAGCAACCTTGAGATTCAGATTTTCAAAATCTGCAGCCATTGTCTCTACCTGATTGGCAAGTGGAATCAGATCGATATTCGTACGTCCACATGTTGGGCAGGATACAACTTCAATTCCTCCGGAACGAAGTCCTAATGTCTTTAAGATCAGTTTCGCACTGGCAATCTCGTTGACTGGATCTCCTGTCAATGATACACGGATCGTATCACCAATTCCCTGATTTAAGATAATTCCAAGTCCTACAGCTGATTTGATATTACCACTAAAAACTGTTCCAGCTTCTGTGATCCCTACATGCAGAGGATAATCGATTTTATCTGCGACTAGGCGGTATGCTTCTGCACACATCAAAACATCAGAAGACTTAATACTGACTACCATATCATGAAAATCATATTTTTCAAGCATAGCAACTTTATCTAAAGCACTTTCTACCAGTCCTTGTGCAGTTACTCCGTTATATTTTTTTACAAGTGGTTTCTCCAATGATCCGCTGTTTACACCAACACGGATCGGTACATGATATTTCTTTGCTGTTTCTACCACTTTGCGGATATTCTCTTCTCCACCGATATTTCCCGGATTGATACGGATCTTATCTGCCCCATGTTCCATCGCTGCAATTGCAAGTTTATAGTCAAAATGAATATCCGCGACCAACGGAATATGAATCTGCTTCTTAATCTCTGTAAAAGCTTGGGCAGCTTTCATTGTTGGAACAGTACAGCGAATGATCTGACATCCAGCCTTCTCAAGAGCAAGAATCTGTTTGACCGTCTCTTCCACATTTTCTGTCTTTGTATTTGTCATAGACTGGATGGCAACTGGATTGCCTCCTCCAATCTTAACATCTCCTATCGAAATAACTCTTGTCTGATTTCTTGTATACATGCAAATCCCCCTTTACATGAAAATCTTTACAATATCCTGATACATTACAAATACCATCAAAAGCATTAATAAAATCAACCCTGCAGTGTGTACCAGCGCTTCCATATTCTGTGGCACAGCCTTTCCAGTAATTGCTTCTATGATCAAAAACAATAAACGACCTCCATCAAGTGCTGGTAATGGCAATAGATTCATCACACCAAGGTTTGCGCTGATCAAAATGATCCAGTTTACCATTGTCAAAAATACTGTTTTAAATCCATAGGCAGCAGCCTGTGTATATTGGTCTCCGACCGTTTTGACAATTCCCACTGGTCCTGAAAGATCTTTCACACCAAGTTTTTGTGAAACTAACATCTTTACACTCTTTAAAGTAATCTTTACCTGCAATCCTACTTCTCGGAAACTGTATTCGATCGTTTTTAACGGACCTACCTTCTGATATCCATTCCATGTAATCCCGATCAGATATTGCCCTCGTTCTTTATCATACTCTGGTGTGACGTTTATATTTTTTTCTTTTCCGTTTTGTAATATCGTGATTGGAATTTTCCCTCCATCATAATCTAAATACATATAATAGGAAAACTCTCTGTAATTGTGTATTTTCTTTCCAGCAACTTTGATCATAGTATCTCCTTTACGGATTCCTGCTTCATATGCTGGTGATTCTTTTTCTACTTTGGAAATCTTCGGAATATCAGCACCAGACATTCCGATCACGATAATCGAAAATATAAATGCTAAGATAAAGTTAAAAAATGGTCCTCCAAAAATAACTGCCATTCTTGCCCAGACGGACTTATTATTAAACGCATTTTCTCCAGGTCGGTCTTCATCTTCTCCCATCATACATGCACCACCAAATGGCAGCAGTTTGACAGAATAAAAAGTCTCTCCAACCTGCTTTCCTATGATCGTTGGTCCAAGTCCAATGCAAAATTCATCTACCTGAATCCCATTTTTCTTAGCGATCAGAAAATGCCCTAATTCATGCACAATAATAATAATTCCAAAAATTAAAATTGCAATGATAATATTCAATGATCTACCTGCTTTCTATGTGTTCATACACCCATTGCTCTGTCTCTAACACTTCTTCCAGTGTCGGATTCTCAATAACTTTATGGGCATTCATTGTGTCTTCAATGATGTCGTAAATATCTAAAAACTGAATCTTACGGTCTAAAAATAATGCAACTGCTTTTTCATTTGCAGCATTTAAGACTGTTGGCATGCTTCCACCGATCCTACCTGCTTTATATGCATAAGGAAGTCCTTTTAGAACATCCACTGGTGGTTCTTCAAATGTAATTTCTTTTAATTTTGCAAAATCCAGACGTTCTCCCGCAAGATTTCTATGTTGTGGATAAAATAATGCATATTGAATCGGTAATTTCATATCCGGTGTTCCAAGCTGTGCGATCACACTTCCATCCTTAAACTGAATCATAGAATGGATCACACTCTTTGGTTGTACTACAACATGAATATCATCAAAATCCACTCCAAACAACCATTTGGCTTCGATCACTTCGAGTCCTTTATTCACTAACGTTGCGGAATCAACCGTGATCTTTCGTCCCATTGACCAGTTTGGATGATTCAGCGCATCTTCTACTGTCACATGTTTTAATTCTTCTGTCGTTTTCTTACGGAACGGTCCCCCTGATGCTGTAATGATCAGAGAATCAAGATCATCTCTTTTCCCGCTCTGTAAACACTGAAAGATTGCAGAATGCTCACTATCTACTGGATAAATAGAAACACCCAATTCTTCCGCCATTGGCATAATGATATGCCCTGCAGTTACCAATGTTTCTTTATTAGCAAGTGCGATGTCTTTCCCAGCCTTCATCGCAGCGATCGTTGGACGAATTCCGATCATTCCGACAATTGCTGTGACAACAACAGAACACTGCTCCTGTGTTGCTGCTTCTAATAATCCATCCATTCCTGCACATACTTTTATATTCGTATCTGCCAGACGAAGTTTCAACTCTTCTGCCTTCTGTTCATTGTATACAGCAACGATCACTGGCTGAAATTCTCTTGCTTGTTTCTCTAACAGATCAATACTTGTTCCTGCTGCTAAGGCTGTAACTTTCAGATCTTTATTACTTCGTACGATATCTAGTGTCTGGGTTCCAATGGAACCTGTAGATCCAATAATTGAAATATATTTCATTCTAGATCGCTCCTCCTGAGATCATAACTGTCAGATAATAAATGACAGGTGCAATAAAAATAATACTATCAAATCGGTCAAGAATTCCTCCATGACCAGGGATCAATGTACCATAATCCTTAATTCCTGAATCTCTCTTGATCGCAGATGCTGCCAAATCTCCAATGACTGAAACTGCTCCACCTAGTCCACAAACAATTGGGAACATTGTAACTGGATTAAAACTAAATCTGATATATGTGTTTAGATATAATCCATATAATGCACCAAGAATTGCCGCACCGACAATTCCGCCAACCAAACCTTCTATACTTTTCTTAGGACTTAAAATTGGTGACATCTTATGTTTTCCGATCAACATTCCTGTACAATATGCTAAAGTGTCATTTCCCCATGCTGCAAGGAATAATAATACAACAAATTCTCCTCCATTTTGTAATTCACGGATCTGATAGATAAAGGACATCATAACCGCTACATACACAAATCCAAAGAATCCTGCCATCATCTGATCCACTTTATACTTTGGAAAACGTACCACATAGCATCCGAGTAAAAAGATTAAAAATAAAATAATGATCGCTGTGGTCCATTGATCAAGATCAAATAACAATGCCACATAATAAAGAATCGTGCCTGTATATCCGATCACTGCCAAAGATGATTTCTCAATACGATAAATCCTTAAAATCTCGCTGTATCCGATCAATGCAACGATCAATGTCATTGCAAACGTCACAATTCCACCCATATATAACCCAAAAGCCGCGATCAATACTAAAATGATCCCACTGATCAGTCTTTGCTTAAACATAAACTTATATTCCTCCAAATCTGCGGTCGCGTCCATTATAGTATTCGATCGCCTTTATTAATTCCTTTTTATTAAAATCAGGCCAGAGCACATCTGTAAAATAAAATTCTGTATATGCTAACTGCCATAACATAAAGTTCGACAATCTTTCTTCCCCACTTGTACGGATCATCAGATCTGGATCTGGAAGTTCTTTTGTATCCAGATATCCATTAAACACTTCTTCCGTGATCATATCTTTGGAAAGATTTCCACTAGAAAGATCATCTGCCATATGTCTCATAGCTCGCACCATCTCATCACGACTTCCATAATTCAGTGCGATCGTAAAATTGATCCCTGTATTATCTTTGGATGCCTTCTCAAGCTCAACGATCTTCTCCTGTAAATCTTTGGAAAGTCCTGTGATATCTCCGATCACTCTGACTTTCATATTATTTTTATTTGCACGCTTGATACATGTCTTTAAATAATCACGAAGCAGTTTCATCAATGCATTTACTTCGTCCTGTGGGCGTTTCCAGTTCTCTGTTGAAAAAGCATAAACTGTTAAATATTTAATTCCAAGATCATGTGCATCTTCTATGATCTGTTCCACCACTTTACTTCCCTGTCTATGTCCCATATTCCTAGGTAAATGGCGTTTTTTTGCCCATCTTCCATTCCCATCTAAGATAATGGCCACATGTTGTGGAATATTTAAATTCTCCATTTGGACCTCCTGTGTATCATATATAACTTTCGTTTCTTTCCACATGAAACAAAACAGGGCTGAGATTTCAACCCTGTTGATGATTAAGATTAAACTGTCATGATTTCTTTTGATTTTGCATCAACTGCTTCATCAATCTGTTTGATGTATTTATCTGTCATCTTCTGTACTTTGTCTTCTTCATCTTTTGCCTGATCATCATTTAAATCTCCGGCTTTATTCTGTTTCTTGACAAAATCATTTGCATCTCGACGGATATTTCTAACTGCTACCTTTGCTTCTTCTCCACGTTTCTTGACATCTTTTGCAAGCTCTTTTCTTCGTTCTTCTGTAAGATCTGGGAAGTTTAAGCGGATTGCTTTACCATCATTTGTTGGTGTGATCCCGATATCAGATACTAAAATCGCTTTCTCGATCTCTTTTAATAAGTTTGGCTCCCATGGCTGGATCATGATCGTTCTTGCTTCAGGTACAGAAACATTACCAACCTGTGCTACAGGAGTTGCAACTCCATAATAATCAACTTTGACTTTATCTAATACATGAGGATTGGCACGTCCTGCACGAATTGTCATAAAATCATTCGCCATACTGTCTAAAGATTTCTGCATCTTGTCTTCAAATTGTTTTAACATGTTTCTTTCGTCCTCCTAATTTATCAAACGGTTACATATGTTCCGTTAAATTCACCTTTCATTAAATTCTCAATGCTGTTTTCTTCATTTAATCCAAAAACTGCTAATGGCATCTTATTTTCAAGACACATGATCGTTGCTGTTAGGTCGATCACTCCTAATTTCTGATCCAACACTTCTTCCATTGTGATGCTGTCATATTTCACTGCATTTTCATTCACAGCAGGATCACTGTCATATACGCCGTCAATTGATTTTGCTAATAAGATCGCATCTGCTTCAATCTCGATCGCACGAAGTGCTGTTGCTGTATCTGTTGAGAAATAAGGATGTCCTGTTCCTCCTGCGAAAAATACAACCTTTCCTTCATCTAAAGCCTTGACTGCTTTATCTTTGGAAAATAATTCTGTAAATGCTCCGCATACAAATGGAGTATATACTTCTGTTTCCATTCCTGCTGTTCTGAATGCATCAGATACATAAATACAGTTCATAACTGTCGCAAGCATTCCGATTTGATCAGCTTTTGTACGTTCCATACTCTCGCTTGTACGTCCTCTCCAGAAGTTTCCTCCTCCGATAACGATCGCTACCTGAAGTCCCTCATCTACTAATGTCTTTACCTGACGCGCTGCATCTGCACATGTTGCTTCATCAAATCCTGTCTTCTTATCTCCGGCAAGTGCTTCTCCACTTAACTTTAAAAGCACACGTTTCATATCTTTTAAATCTTTCATTGGTCTACCTCATTTGTTCTTTCTTTGCCAAATCACTATGTGAAATTATATCATATCATCAAGAAAAGAACAACTATAAAAAGGACCTCTTTCGAAATCGAAAAAGACCCTTTTGTGTTTACAAATTCTTTCGTCCATTTAATATTGTAAAAAGCATAAACAACACTGGTATGATCAGTGCCTCAAACTGAGTTACTGAATATGCTTTAAATACAACATTTAAAATAATCGTGGCAATCGTAATTGCAATCAGTACAAGACTGACATAAAAACATCTTTTACATCCTTCCTGTGTATTTCCATCTTTAAGACCCGTATATCCACCGACCATTGCTGCTACTGCGTAGCCGCCGATCAAAACAAGTCCAAGATAAAACTTTGTTGCAGAAGTCGTCGTTCTTCCATAACCTACAAGCCCTAACAGATTCAATAACTGCAACACACCCTGAATCAAAACGAGTCCTGAGATTATCTTAAAAAATATATTTTTTGTTTTGTTTTGCATAATCGCTAGTTCCTTTTTATTTTTTATGTTGTCGCTGTCTCCTTCATACTACTTCGAAAGATTCCCTCATCTTTGTCTTCTTATTATCCAATTTAATCCAATTTCTGGATCTGTTCGATAACTTTTTGATATTCTTTCTCAATTTCACCGATCACTGGCAATACTTCTTCGCGCTGTCCTGCACGGATCATATCTACTGCTTTCGCACTTTTTTGCTGTAAATGTGTAAACTCCAGATTGCTTGCAATTCCTTTCATCGTATGAGTTGTTCGAAGAATTTCATCATAATCCATCTTATCTACTGCTTCTTTAATCTGTTCATAAGTAGGATCATCTAAAAACTTACGGACAAACTTTTCCACCAGTTTCTGGTTTCCCATCATACGGCTGCTTACATTTTCATAACTTTCATCAATACTGTCGTAAAACTCCTGAATATTCATTGATATTCCTCCATATAAATTATTTTGAATAAACTATATGGATTATAGCATATTTAACAAAATTCAACAATTTAATTCTATATTTTATACACCAGAAGTTTTTTCGACACCATATTTCTTTCTACGATATGTTTTTTTGTCACTTTCCATGTAGTGATGACTTCTTCTACGGTCTCGTTCTTCATTTTCTTCCAAGATTTCTTGTTTCGCATTCATAACAAGCATCTGCAGACGATTTTCGATATTCGCAAAACTGACATCTGGATCATAGTCTAATGGAAGAATCTGTGCATTTGGATACATTTCTTTTAATTTTTTAGAAATACCTCTTCCAACAACATGATTTGGCAGGCATCCAAATGGCTGTAAGATCAAGAAATATTTGCATCCATGTTTTGCGTGATGAATGATCTCTCCCGGAATCAGTACACCCTCTCCTGCATCAAATGTATGATGAATGATCGGATCACTGTCTTTTACCAGATCATCCATACGGATCGCTGGTTTATATAAAGGATGTCCTTTTGCAATGGAATCGGTCAGACTGTGTGCAAGATCAAAGAACATGTCTGCTGTCCGAAACCAGATCTTTTGATCCATTGGTTTATTTAAATGATATTCCCTGATCTGTGAATCCTGATAAAAGTATGTCTTACGGATAACATCCGTCATACGTGCTTCAATGATCTCAAATCCATTTTCTTCCAGATATTTCTCAATGTCATGGTTTGCTCCTGGATGAAAGTTCAGAAGATATTCCCCAACGATCAGAATCTGTGGTTTTAAGTTCGTACGATCATAAGAAATATTTTTCATGATAGAAATAGCCTTCTTAAATCCTTTTCTTGCACCAAGAACTCCTGACTTTTCCAATCCATCGATTACAAGATCAAGGGCTTTGTCAAACGCTTCATCCGCACTTCCTTTGACTGTTTCATATGGACGGATCTTTCGTAATAATTCCTCCAATACATCGATCATCGGTAATGCAAATGCGATTTTTACAGAAGATGCCAGATTTAATTTAAATCCTGGGTGCATATTATGAGAATCTGCATCATCATTTGTCAGGATCGGAATATGATCATATCCTGCATCATCAAGAGCTTTTCTTAGTAGTGCCCCATAATGTGTCAGTCGACAGTCTCCGACATATTTCCCCATAACGATCGCAACATTTTTGTCATCATACTTTCCACTTTCCAGTGCCGCCAATGCTTCTCCGATGACGATCTGTGCTGGGAAACAGATATCGTTATGTACATATTTCTTTCCCAAACGAATTGCTTCTTCACGCCCGATATCCAAAGCAACTGCCCGAATTCCTTGTCCTCTTAATGCTGCTGTCATAATTCTGCAAAATGCATGCGAGGTATTTGGAACCAATGCGATTTTTTCTTTCCTGTTTTCTTTTGTAAACTTGACTGGATATGGTTCTTGCAACTCTTTTACTTCTAATTTCTGATGTTTCTCACGTCCCATTTTCACTGTCTCCAAGAAAGAACGCACACGGATTCCCAATGGTCCTTGATTATCACTTTCATCTACTTTTAAGATCAATGGTGTTTTCCCGGAAATTTCTTTCATCATTCTCGTGATCTCATCGGATAGATAAGCATCGTGTCCACATCCAAAACTTACGAGCTGTACATATTCCAGATGCTCACTTTGCGCACATAAGATAGCAGAAGATAACATTCTAGCATGATAGTTATTTACAATATCCAGACGGCTTTTTGAGAGTTCTGTCTGATTCACTTCTGGCAGGGAATCTGCGGTTAAAACTGCGATGCCTGCTTTTGTAAACATCTTAGACAGATCGTGATTAACCAGTGTATCGTTCTGATATGGACGAGATGCTAAAACAACTGCAAATTCATTCTTTTCCTTTACTTCATTTAGGATCTCTTCTCCTCGTTTCTTTAACTGTTGGTCAAAAGATTTCTGAGCCTGATCTGCTGTATGCATTGCATTCATAACCTCTTCTTTTGAGACATGATATACTTCTTCCATATATTTTACCAACTGACGCTGTCTGTCCTTTTTGGTATGCCAATGGAATAATGGTGCATCAAATGGCACATTCCATTTATCCTGTGGATTATCAGAATTCCTGATAACGATCGGATAACCTTTTACCACCGCACACATAGACTCACTTGTTTTTTCCATATTCTCTGGCGGTACTGTTGTGATCGATGGCATAAAAATATGGTCTACATGATATTTTTTCACCAGATTTCTAAGATGTCCATGCACAAGTTTTGCTGGAAAACATACCGTGTCTGATGTCACTGCTGACAACCCACTTTCATAAATCTCTCTTGTACTTTCATCCGATAATTGTACTTTGTATCCCAAACTTTTGAAAAAAGTTGTCCAAAATGGCATCGTATCCCAATAGGATAACACTCTTGGAATTCCGATGGTGATATCTCTTTCTGTTTTAGGCACTGGATAAGGATATTCTTTGAACAATAATTTCTTTCGCTCTTGGAATAAATCTGGAACGCTCTGTGTTTTTCGGATTGTTTCTTTTAACTGCTTTCCAACCTCATCATTTCTTGGATCTCCGATGATCTCGCCTTTTTCACATCGATTATTTGTTACCCAGGAATTTCCATTTGAAAATTGAACAATTGTTCTTTGACAATGATTCGTACAAAATGGACAAGGTGCATTCGCCTGCTGCTCATAAGAAAATGTATCTAAATCACGAAGATCCCATGTGCTCACTTCTTTCGGATTCTTCTCATATTGCTCTTTTGCGATCAATCCGACACCAATTGCACCCATGATCCCTGGATATGGTGCTCTGATCACTTCTCTTCCTACATATTCTTCCATCGCACGTAAAACCGCATCATTTTCAAAAGTGCCACCTTGTACCACGATCTTAGTTCCAAGAGAATCAAGATTTGATACGCGGATAACCTTTGTAAATACATTCTGGATGATCGATCTGCATAATCCAGCCATGATATCTTCTGGATTCTTACCGTTTCGCTGCTCTGTGATAATACTGCTGTTCATAAATACCGTACAACGACTACCCAAAACTGCTGGGTTTTTAGACGCAAACGCTTTCTTTGCAATCTCTTTTGTCGGAATATGTAAAGAGGATGCGAAGTTTTCAAGGAATGAACCGCATCCAGAAGAGCACGCCTCATTTAATAAAATATTTGTGATAACTCCATCCTCTAACCAGATTGCTTTCATATCCTGTCCACCAATATCCAAAATAAAAGAGGCGTCTTTGACATATTTTTCAGAAGCTCTTGCATGTGCTACCGTCTCAACCGTATGGCAAGGAATTTCAAAAGCTTTGGAAAACAGCATTTCTCCATACCCAGTCGTACCAGCTGATAAAATTTCTAATTCTGCTCCTGCTTCTTCATATCGTTTTCTTAAACAGATCAAGGCCTCTTTCGCTACTTTCAGCGGATCCCCTTCATTCGGTGCATAAAAAGAATCCAGAATTTCTTCTTGTTCATCTAATAATACAAATTTTGTTGTAGTACTTCCTGCATCAATCCCAAGAAAACATCGAACAACCTCTCCTTTTTGTGATTTCTTCCATGTCACCTGTTTCTTCTTATGTGCTTCTTTAAAAGCATTTTCTTCTTCTTTTGATTCAAAAAATGGTTTTGCAATTTCTCCTGAAACGTGGGAATGATCTTTCTGTGCGTCTTCCAGTATTACTAACATTTTATTCACATCTTTTGGTTTGCTGTCTGCAAACATCTTATCCAAAGATAATGCTGCCCCATATGCAATCATTAATTCTGAATGCTTTGGGCAAAGAATCTCATCTTCTTTCAAATCCAGACGTTCAGCAAAAACTTTTACCAGAGTTGGATGAAATGTTAATGGGCCACCTTCAAATGCAACAGGTTTTTTAATCTCCAATCCCTGTGCCAACCCTCCGATCGTCTGTTTCGCGATCGCATGGAATGCGGATAACGCAAGGTCTTCCTTGGCTGCTCCCTGATTCAGAAGTGGTTGGATATCTGTCTTTGCATATACCCCGCATCTTCCAGAAATATCATATAAATGTGTTCCTTTTTGTGCCAACTCATTAAACTGTTCCACTGGTACTTTTAATACGGATGCAATTTCATCAATAAATGCTCCCGTTCCACCCGCACAACTTCCATTCATACGCATATCGGAAACACTTTGTGACTGTCCATTTTCAGAATCTTTAAAAAAGATCATCTTGGCATCCTGTCCACCTAATTCAATTGCCGTTCCGACCTGGTCAAACTGATCTTGTAATGCGATCGCATTGGCTGCAACTTCCTGCACAAATGGTACTTTTAAAATAGATGCCACTGGTTTTGCCCCAGAACCAGTCAGACACAATCTGATCTTCTTATCTCTTATATGTCCGCAAAACTTCTTAATGCTTCGGATCACACTTGCGATCTGATTTGCATGATGTCTTGCATAATCAGAAAATAACAGTTGATGACGGTCATTGGCATCAACTGCTACTATTTTGGTTGTCGTAGATCCTACATCGATCCCGACTAATATATTTTGTTCGTTTGATTTTGTCATTTCGTTATTCATCATTCGTTATCGTCTTTTCTCCTTCTTTTGAGCTTTACGTTTTATCATAACTCAAATTAATAGAAAATGTAAGATAAAAAATGGATTTTAACACTTTCTTCACACTTTTTCATTTAGTTTCTGCTTACGTTCCCTCCAATCTGGAAGAAAATGACTCATCAAATCATAAAATCTCTGGTTATGGCTTGGTTCTAAAAGATGACATAATTCATGTACCAAAACATACTCTACACATTCCTCTGATTTTACAGCCAGCTGCAGATTCATCCGAATCTTTTTACTGTGAATACTACAGCTTCCCCATCTTGTTTTCATATCTCGAATCGTAAAACCATTCGCATGAACTTTCATGATCGATTCCCATCTCATTGCATATTCTATGATCTTGTCTTCCAGCCATTTCCTTTGTTCCAGATTAATTTCCTGCTGTGATGAATTTTGTCTGTTTTTTACTTTTTCATGGTTTTTTAAAATCCAGTCTTCTTTTTTCTTAAGGAAACGAAAAACCTCTTCGTTGGAAACTCTCATTGGAACTGTTACCAAAACATCTCCGTTTGGAGGTTTCACGTAGATATTTATATTTTTAATCTTCCTTCGCTCAATCTCAATATTTAATGTTCCTATTTGTTTTATCATTATTCTTATTTCTTTCTCTGAATCAGCATATGGATCAATACATACAAAACAATCAGAAACCCTGATATAAATCCTGCCACACTAAGATATGGCATTACTAACACTCTCGGTGTTACATCACTTAGACATAAAATTGCAGAGCTAAACCAAAGTGCCATCACGATCAATACAAGCAACAGATGATCAAATCCTTTTTTTAATTCTCTGCCTGCTTTCTCGATCTGCGCAGATTCAATGTTTACCCTTACCTGTCCATTCTTTGTGATGTTCAAAAGATCTGATACCTGTGCTGGTATCTCCAGAGATTTCTTAGATGACCCATAAATATCTCTCAAAGCATGTCTTATCTCTTTCTTTATATCCATCTCGTGAAACATGTTCGCAGACATATAAGAAGTCAATATCTGTATCATGTTCACTTCTGGAGAACATAATTTCAATGTTCCTTCCATAGTCACCATACTTCTTGCAAGCAGCGTAATATCTGGTTCGATCGCAATCTTATGTTTCTTCAAAAGCCCTATTGCATCTTCCATCAATTCTCCAAGATCCATGGTCCCGAAATCCATATTCATGTATTTTCCAACCATATCATCAAGATCTGTATACAAACTAGCATGGTCGATCTTCTCTGTCGGTTTTCCAAACGATAAGAATGTATTCTTAAGTTCATAAATATCATTTTTAAGAATAGCTGTGATCGCACGTTTCATGATCGCACGGTAATGTTCAGACAGATCACCTGCCATTCCAAGATCAATCCATACGATCTGACCACCACTGATCCATAGATTCCCTGGATGTGGATCTGCATGAAAAAAGCCATCTGCCAAAATCTGTTTACAATAGTTTTGTGCTGTTTTCTGGGCAATCTCCTTCCTATCATACCCATTGCGATCAAGTTCGTCGATATGGTCGATCTGGATTCCATCAACATAACTCATCACCAGCAAATGCTCATTCGAATATTCCTTATATACTTTCGGACATGTCACATATGCAACGTCCTTCTGGTTCTCATAAAATCGTTCCAAATGTTGTGCTTCTTTTTGAAAATCCATTTCTTCTTTGGATGTCTCCCACAACTCATCAATGACTTTTCTAAAATCAATCAATTCACCGATTCCTGTTGCAAAATTTAAAAATCCAGAAGCCTTCTTTAACAGAGCAATATCTTCTGCCATGATCTGTTTAATCTGCGGTCTCTGGATTTTTAATACAACTTTACTGCCGTCTCCTAAAACGGCCTCATGGACCTGTGCGATTGATGCACACCCAACCGGTATCTGGTTAATCTTCTGAAATAGTTGATCAGGGTCATTATGAAGTTCTTTATTCAAGATCTCCCATATCTCATCAAAACTCATCGGTTTTACATCCGTGCGAAGTCTCGCTAACTCATGACAATACTTCTCTGGCAATATATCCGAACGCATTGACATGATCTGCCCAAGCTTTACATAAGTTGGGCCAAGATCTTCTAAAATACTGCATAACTTCTCTGGATCGATCCCCTGTGTGACCTTATGCTGATTTAATACATGCAAGATCTCTTTCAGTCTTCCTGTTTCCTGTTTCATAAGTACCTCTTATTGTTCAATTTCATCCTCTTGTACTTGTGATGTCTCTGAATCTGTTGTTGCTTCACTTTCTTCCACTTCAACATCTTCTTCAGCTTCCTGTTTTTCTTTCTGAAGTGCCTCGGCTTTTGCAATTCTTTCTTTTAAAAGTGCAAGATCTTCTGCAGACATTTCATCAACACATTCAAATGCTTTATCATATTTCTTTGTCACTTGGACAGATACATGTTCTTTGACTTTCTGTTTTGCATTGTGCTTTAATTCCTGATTTAACACTTTCCCCTGTTCTACAGTACGTTCCCCCTTTTCAATCATTTTCTCAAGAATGTCTTTGGTAACTTCTGCGGTTGTTGCTGCTGCACCTACACTTGCAAGAAATGCTTTTTTCATTCCATTTGTGAAATCCATATGTCATCATCCTTTCTATAATTTAGCATGATCATTTGTCACTTTCATTTTACCACTATAAATCTTCAAGAACAACCGTAAATGGTCCATCATTTATTAAAGCAACTTCCATATGTGCTCCAAAAACACCTGTCTGTACAACATCTATTTTCTTGTTGCATTCCTTAATGATATATTCATATAATTCTTCTGCTTTCTTTGGATCTCCTGCCTGTGTAAAGCTTGGACGATTTCCTTTTCTGCAGCTTGCATAAAGCGTAAACTGAGATACTAACAACAATTCTCCATCCACATCTTTTAATGAACAATTTGTTTTTCCATTTTCATCTTCAAAAATACGAAGATTGATCATCTTACGAATATATTTATCGGCTTCTTCTTTTGTATCTTCTTGCCCTACACCGATCAAAACTAAATACCCTTTTTTTATCTTCCCTGTGTATTCATCATCTACTTTTACCGATGCTTCTTTTACTCTCTGAATTACAAATTTCATTGCTTTTCCTTCCTTTAAGGTATTATTTTCTTCAAATATTCCTACATAAAGAAAAAGATCAGAAATTAAAAATCTCTGATCTTTTATATCCTTATGTAAGATAAACAAATCCTAGTTGTTGATTAATTTATCTTCGTTGCTCCAGCTGTATAAGCTACGGATTTCTTTTCCGACAACTTCAGACTGATGTTCAGCAGCTAATTTTCTCATAGCTTTGAAGTGAACCTGAGATCCTGCATCAGACATATCTAATAAGAAGTCTTTAGCAAATGTTCCATCCTGAATATCTGTAAGAACCTGTTTCATAGCTTTCTTAGTATCTTCTGTGATGATCTTAGGTCCTGTGATGTAATCACCATATTCAGCTGTGTTAGAGATAGAATATCTCATTCCTTCGAATCCTGACTGGTAGATTAAGTCTACGATCAGTTTCATTTCATGGATACACTCGAAGTAAGCGTTTCTTGGATCATATCCAGCTTCTACTAATGTTTCGAAACCAGCCTGCATTAATGCACAAACACCACCGCAAAGTACTGCCTGTTCTCCGAAAAGGTCTGTTTCTGTTTCTGTTCTGAATGTAGTTTCAAGAACACCAGCTCTTGCTCCACCAATTCCTAAAGAATAAGCAAGTGCTAAATCTAATGCTTTACCTGTAGCATCCTGTTCAACAGCTACTAAGCAAGGAGTTCCTTTTCCTGCCTGATATTCGCTTCTTACAGTATGTCCTGGAGCTTTAGGTGCGATCATAGTTACATCCACATCTTTTGGAGGTGTGATGCATCCGAAGTGGATATTGAAACCATGAGCGAACATTAACATATTTCCTGACTCTAAGTTTGGTTCGATGCTTTCTTTGTATAATTTAGCCTGTTTTTCATCGTTGATCAGAATCATGATGATATCAGCTTTCTTAGCAGCTTCTGCAGATGTGTACACTTCAAATCCCTGTTCTTCTGCTCTCTTCCAAGATCTGCTTCCTTCATAAAGACCAATGATAACATTGCATCCAGACTCTTTTAAGTTAAGGGCATGAGCATGTCCCTGGCTTCCATAACCGATAATAGCGATGGTTTTTCCATCTAAAAGTGATAAGTTACAGTCTTCTTGATAATAAATCTTTGCCATTTTTCATTCCTCCATTTTTTGGCTTTATAGTAAGGGTTCTGG
>OBJO01000451.1_pt1 | contig 18425 bp, 12 predicted proteins | sample 1481741 | NCBI WGS metagenome assembly OBJO01 (sample SAMN06140803, study PRJEB22556) | human gut metagenome | host: Homo sapiens | place: China: Beijing | collected 2014 | reverse complement strand
TCCGTTAGGATCGGGTTTCGACGGAGGGGGCGGACAGTCGCGCCTAACGCCGCGAGCAGCGGGTCGCACGACGGCCTCGAGCTTACGAGCGTTGTTCCCCTCCGGTACAACCCGGCGAACCTGTCATGGGCCTGAAGACCAGAACGATCTCCATCCGTTCCCCCGAACCACTCGCTGTTGAGGTACGAGCTGCTCCCATGGTCACGAAGAGTCACGTCCGACAATTCCAGAGCTTCTCGGAGGCTTCCAGCTTCCTCTGGTCGATCGCCGACCTTCTGCGCGGCTCGTTCAAGCAACACGATTTCGGCAAGGTGATCCTGCCCTTCACAGTTCTGCGACGTCTCGACTGCGTGCTGGCCGACACCAAGGACAAGGTGCTGGTCCAGCACGCCAAGCTCAAGGGCGGCAAGGTCAAGGACCTAGCCCCAATCCTAAACCGGGTCACCGGCGTTCACTTCCACAACACCTCCATGCTCGACTTCGAGCGGCTCAAGGACGATCCGAACCACATCGCCGACAACATCAACAGCTACATCAAGGGCTTCTCGGAGAACGTCCGCGAGATCCTCATCGAGCGATTCAAGCTCCCCGAGCAGATCGCCCGACTCGACGAGGCCAACATCCTGTACCTGGTGGCTAAGCGCTTCTCCGAGGTGGACCTGCACTCCTCGGTGGTGGACAACCACATGATGGGGTCCATCTTCGAGGACCTCATCCGCCGCTTCGCTGAGCAGTCGAACGAGACCGCCGGCGAGCACTTCACGCCCCGTGAGGTGATCCGCCTGATGGTCAACCTCCTCTTCATGGAGGACGACGAGGTGCTCAATAAGAAGGGCGTCGTCAAGACCCTCTATGACCCGGCCTGCGGCACCGGCGGGATGCTCTCGGTCGCCGAAGCCTACCTCCGTGAGATGAATCCCGATGCCCACCTCGAGGTCTTTGGTCAGGAGCTCAACGACGAGACCTACGCTATCTGCAAGGCCGACATGCTCCTCAAAGCCGAGAACCCCGGCAACATCGCTCGAGGCAACAGCTTCAGCCATGACGGTCACGCCGGCAGCACTTTCGACTACATGCTCTCGAATCCGCCCTTCGGCGTTGAGTGGAAGCAGGTCGAGAAGGTGGTGAAGAACGAGGCCGCGTCCATGGGATTCGCCGGCCGCTTTGGTGCCGGGCTGCCCCGCATCAACGACGGCTCCTTCCTGTTCCTCCAGCACATGATCTCGAAGATGAAGGCTCCGAAGGACGGTGGCAGCCGCCTGGCCATCGTCTTCAATGGCTCGCCCCTATTCACCGGCGATGCCGGCTCCGGTGAGAGTGAGATCCGTCGGTGGATCATCGAGAACGACTGGCTCGAAGCCATCGTCGCCTTGCCCGACCAGCTCTTCTTCAACACGGGCATCTCGACCTACATCTGGATCGTCACCAACCGCAAGGCCAAGCGCCGCAAGGGCAAAGTTCAGCTCATCAACGCCGTCGAGCACTTCGAGAAGATGAGGAAATCGCTCGGCGAAAAGAGGAAGTGCATCTCGGATGAGCAGATGCAGCGGATCACCGAACTCTACGGTGCCTATGAGGAGAACGAAGAGTCCAAGATCTTCGACAACGAGGATTTCGGCTACTCCAAGATCACCGTCGAGCGCCCCCTCAAGCTGGCCTTCCAGGTATCTCCCGAGCGCATCGAGCTCCTTAAGGAGCAGACCCCGTACCAGAATCTAGCCAAGTCCAAGAAAAAGGGCGCGGCGGCCACCAAGGAAATCGAGGCGGGCCAGGCCCTGCAGGAGCAGATTCTCGATGTTCTGCGTGGCCTTGGCTCCAAGCGCTACACCAACGCCGACGAGTTCGACAGGCTTCTGACGAAGGCCCTGAAAGCGGCCGACCTCAAGCTGCCGGTTCCGCTCAAGAAGGCCGTCTTGTTGGCGCTGTCCGAGCGAGACGAGAATGGCGAGGTCTGCACCGACAAGCAGGGAAACCCTGAGCCCGACTCTGATCTCCGGGACACCGAGAACGTGCCGCTCAAGGAAGAAATCCAGGCGTACTTCGAGCGCGAGGTCGTGCCTCATGTGTCAGATGCTTGGATCGACGAGAGCAAGACAAAGGTCGGCTACGAAATTCCCCTGACCCGCCACTTCTACAAGTACCGGTCACTCCGGCCGTTGGCCGATATCGGGTCGGAGATCCAGGCTCTCGAGTCCGAGATCCAGGGGATGCTCAAGGCGGTGGTCGCGTGAAGTCCTCTGAGCAGGACTTGCTCAAGCATGCCCCCTCGGCGTGGGCTCGGGTCCGCTTGAAAACGACAATTCAGTCAGCAAAGAACGGGATCTGGGGCGCAGAGCCCGACGGTAAGAATGACATTCTCTGCGTCCGTGTTGCCGACTTCGACCGACAACGAAGCCGGGTCGTTCTTTCGACCCCCACCTTTCGGGCAGTTGAAAGGAGCCAGCGAAAGGGTCGTGTTCTGGCTCCTGGCGACTTGTTGCTTGAGAAGTCTGGAGGGGGCGAGAAACAGCCCGTGGGCGCCGTTGTGCTCTATGACCACCAGGAGCCCGCCGTCTGTTCCAACTTTGTGGCGCGTTTGGTCCCTAAACCCGATCATGATTCGAGGTTCTTGTGCTACGTCCACGACTCCTTATACGGGCTGCGACTAACGCAGCGCTCGATTAAGCAGACAACTGGCATCCAGAATCTGGATGCCGACGCCTACTTCAACGAGCGAGTCTGTATTCCGCCATTTAAAATTCAAGCCGCTATTGCGGACTTCCTGGACCGCAAGACAGCGGCGATTGATGAGCTGATTGCCAAGAAGGAGCGGCTGATTGAGCTCTTGCAGGAGAAGCGACAGGCGCTCATCACCCAAGCCGTCACCAAGGGCCTCGACGCCAACGTCGCCATGAAGGAGTCCGGCATCGAATGGCTCGGCCTGATTCCTGCTCATTGGCAGGTTGTGCCCCACAAGCACAATATGGAGAAAGTCGTCGATTGCCCGCACGAGACCCCCGAGTACCTTCCCGATGGCGACTACCCGATTATCGGGACAGCCGAGGTTGGCCGGGGATGGATGAACGTCGAGGGTGCAAAACGTGTCTCGGCCGAGACCTTCGAGTCGCGGGTGCGCCGTCTAGTCCCCGCCCCCGGGGACATTCTCTACTCCAGAGAAGGCGGCCGCTTCGGTATGGCGGCACTTGTTCCTGAGGAGGCTCCGGTATGTCTTGGACAGCGCATGATGCTATTCAGGGTTAAGCCGGAGTTCGATTCGCGCTACTTCATGTGGCTCATGAACTCTGAGGCCTTCTTTATGCGCATGAAGGAGGAGACAGTTGGTGCGGCATCACCACGCATCAATATTCCAACGACGCTCAATGTTCGAGTTCCCAGGCCTCCGGCGGAGGAACAGAGCGCAATTGCGGACTTCATCAAGCTCGAAACGTCTCGGATCGACGCAATAGTTTCCAAGGTCGAGGACCACATCGGGCTTCTCCGTGAGTATCGGCAGGCCCTACTCACCGAGGCCGTCACCGGCAAGCTGGATGTCACTCGAAGGAGTAACAATGGTGAGTTGGCTAGAGACGGCGAAAGGGTGGCCGAAATCGCGTGATGCGCGTAAAGGTCAAAGGGGAGCTGCTCCAATGGGCGCGTGAACGGTCGCGGGTTCCAGAGGATGTGCTCGTCAAGCGCTTCCCGAAGCTCAGCGACTGGGAGATGGGTGACCTGCGCCCAACGATGAAGCAGCTTGAGAGCTTCGCCAAGGCCACGCACACCCCGATTGGCTACCTGTTCCTGGCGAATCCACCCGTCGAGACGGTTCCAATCCCCGACCTTCGGACAGTGAGGAACCAGGGGGTGGTTCAGCCGAGTGCCGACCTCCTGGACACCATGTACACGTGCCAGCAGCGCCAGGAGTGGTATCGGGGGTTCGCTCGCTCGATGCATGAGGAGGCGCTGCCGTTCGTCGGCTCGGCAGCCATCAGGTCCAGCATCGAGAAGACGGCGGCCGAAATCCGCCATGCCCTGAGTTTCGACCTTGAGGAGCGTCGGCAGATACCTACCTGGGGCGACGCCCTACGACGCTTCATCTCCCAGGCCGACGAACTCGGCGTGCTGGTCATGGTCAGTGGCATCGTCGGCACGAACACTCGACGAAGGCTGGATCCCGACGAGTTTCGGGGGTTCGCCTTGTCTGACCCGCTGGCGCCGGTCGTGTTCATCAACGGGGCTGATAGCAAGGCCGCCCAGATGTTCACTTTGGCCCACGAGCTTGCTCACATTTGGCTTGGAGAATCTGCGCTTTCTGACGTCGAGCCGGTCTCGACCACCACCGACAAAATCGAGGACTGGTGCAACCGTGTCGCAGCGGAGTTGCTCGTTCCGCTGGCAGTTCTCCGCCAGGAGTACCGCCCGGGGGCGGACCTTGAAGAGGAGGCCAAGCGACTCGCCCGCCGGTTCAAGGTGAGCACGCTGGTTATCCTTCGGAGGATCCATGACGCTGGCGGGCTCACCAGGCAGCAGCTCTGGGATGCCTACCGTGACGAGCTCCGTCGTCTGCAGCAGGTGTCCAAGCCGGGTGGGGGGAATTTCTACCTCTCTCAGGCGGCCAGGGTCAGCAAGCGGTTCGCCCGTGCCATCGTCGTGAGTACATGGGAAGGCCGGTCTTCTTTCACCGACGCATTCCGTCTCCTTGGCGTGAAGAAGATGGAGAGCTTTCGTGGCCTCAGCGCCAGTCTGGGGATGGACCTCTGATGGGCTATCTCCTCGACGCGGATGTGTTCATCCGGGCCAAGAACCTCCACTACGGATTCGACTTCTGTCCGGCGTTTTGGGACTGGATCATCGAGCAGAATGCCTCTGGGAAGCTGTCGAGTATCGAGAAGGTCGGCGATGAGGTGTTGGCCGTTGCCGACGAACTCTCGGAGTGGGCCAGGAAGCGAGGACCTACGTTTTTCCGCCCGCCGGATCGGACTGTGTTCCCAGCGTTGGCCACCGTGGCCGAGTGGGCGAACGGACAGCGATATGAGCCTGCCGCCGTGAGCACATTTCTGCAGGCGGGGGACTATTACCTGGTGGCTCAGGCCCAGTCGGGGAGCCACACGGTGGTCACGCACGAGGTGCCGTCCGCCTCAACGAAGAGGATAAAGATTCCGGACGCGTGCATTGCGCTCGGGATCAAGTGCATGACCCCGTACGAAATGCTGCGGGTGGAGCGGGCGAAGTTCGTACTCGGAGGGACTGGGGGGAACTAGCGTGGCTGCAGCAGGGAAGAAAGAGATCAACTTCGAGAATGCGATCGAGTGCGACCTGCTGGACCAGGGCTACCTGGTGGTCCCGGCCGCCGGCTACGACCGGGAGCTAGCACTGTTTCCGGACGAGCTGTTCGCCTTCATCGAGGCCGGCCAGCGGGATACCTGGGAGCAACTGAACAAATCCCACAAGTCCGGCTTGAGGCAGGGGATCCTGGACTCCTTGGTCAAGAGTCTGGCCAAACGTGGCGCCCTCGACGTCATCCGCCACGGCTTCAAGTACTACGGCAAGAAGATCGACTGCGCGTACTTCAAACCAGCCCACGGCCTCAACCCAGACATCCTCGAGCGGTATAAGGCCAACCGGCTCGGCATCACCCGGCAACTCTACTTCAACCCGAACAGCAAGGAGAGCATCGACACGGTCATCAGCCTTAACGGGATGCCTATTGTCACCATCGAGCTCAAGAATTCGCTGACCGGGCAGACCGTCAACCACGCGATGAAGCAGTACCGGACCGACCGGGATCCGAGGCTACTTCTGTTTCAGTTCAAGAAGCGGTCGCTCGTCCACTTCGCGGTGGATACCGACCAAGTCTACATGTCCACGCGGCTCGCCGGCATGAGCACCCGGTTCCTGCCCTTCAACCAAGGGGAGCACGGTGGCGCTGGCAACCCATCCCCCGAGGGAGGCGGCTACAAGACCGGGTACCTATGGCGAGACGTGCTGACCCGCGACAGCCTGCTCGACATCATTCAGCGATTCCTTTTCGAGGAATTGGATGAGGATGGCCGACGGACGCCGGAATCGAAACTCATTTTTCCCCGGTACCACCAACTCGACGTGGTCAGGAGGCTGGAGCAATCCGCTCGGGTCGAGGGTCCTGGAAACCACTACCTCATTCAGCATTCGGCAGGAAGCGGCAAGAGCAACTCCATCGCCTGGGTAGCTCATCGATTGCAGTCGCTACATGACGAGGATGACAAGAAGGCCTTCGACTCGGTCGTGGTCATCACAGACCGACGCGTTCTCGACAAGCAGCTCCAGGACACCATCTATCAGATGGAGCACAAGGAGGGCGTGGTTGCTCGCATCGACAAGAACTCCGGCCAGCTTGCCAAGGAACTAGAGAACGCCACGCCCATCGTCATCACCACGCTCCAGAAGTTTCCATTCCTCACCGAGAAGATGGGCAAACTTCCCGGGCGCCAGTACGCAATCATCGTCGACGAGGCTCACAGCTCCCAGTCGGGCGAGACGGCGGCCACTATGCGGGGTGTCCTGACCGGGTCGCTGAGCGGTGCGAGCAGGGCGTCCGATGCGGGGGCCGAGTACGAGGACACACAGGACGAGGAGAGCCCTACCTACGAGGACGAGCTCAACGCCGTCATGGCAGCTCGTGGCCGCCAGAAAAACCTCAGCTTCTTCGCGTTCACGGCCACGCCCAAAGCCAAGACCCTTGAGGTATTCGGGCGACCCGGCCCCGATGGCAAACCTCTGCCGTTTCACCACTACTCGATGCGCCAAGCCATCGAAGAGGGCTTCATCCTCGATGTCCTCAAGGGGTACACGACCTACAAGACCTACTACAAGCTCGTCACGAAGATCGCCGAGGAGAAGAAGGTCAAGAAGAAGGAGGCGGTCAAAGCGCTGGCCCGCTTCATGAGCCTCCACCCTCACAACATAGCTCAGAAGGTAGAGGTCATGGTCGAACACTACCGCACTCAGGTCCGGTACAAGCTGAAGGGCAAAGCCAAGGCCATGGTCGTGACCCGCTCACGCCTGCACGCCGTGCGCTACAAGCAGACCCTCGACAAGTACATCGTGGACAAGGGCTACACTGACCTGAAGGCCCTCGTTGCATTCTCCGGCACCGTCTTTGATCCTGACACTGGGCTCGACTACACCGAGGTCAAGATGAACAAGGGGATCTCGGAGACCGAGGTCCCACAGAAGTTCGCCACCGACGAATATCAGGTGCTGCTCGTGGCGAACAAGTACCAGACCGGCTTCGACCAGCCGCTGCTATGCGCCATGTACGTGGACAAGAGGTTGTCAGGCCTCCAGGCAGTGCAGACGCTCTCCCGGCTCAATCGGACCTACCCGGGGAAGGAAACCTTCGTCCTCGACTTTGCTAACGAGGCGGCGGACATTCAAGCAGCCTTCCAGCCCTTCTACGAGCAGACAACCGTTTCGGAAACCGCCGACCCCCACCAGCTCTACGATCTGCAACACGACCTCGACAACGCCCAGATGTGGACCGAGAGCGAGTTGGAGTCCTTCGCCAAGGTCTTCTACCGTCCCAAGGAGAAGCTCACCGAGCGCGAGCACGAAGAGCTGCACCGTCACCTGGACCCCGCTCGCGACCGCTGGAAGCACTGGGACGACGAAGATGCGAAGGAAAAGTGGCGCGGCCAGCTCGAGGCCTTCGTCAAGCTGTACGCATTCCTTAGCCAGATCATGCCCTTCACCGACCGGGACCTCGAGATCCGCTACAGCTTCGGCCGCATGCTCCTGCAGCGCCTCCCTCGGGAGAAGGCCGACAGAGTTGAGCTCGATGGAGACGTAGATCTCGAGTACTACCGCCTAGCCCGAACCGGCAACGCCGATATCGTGCTCGATAGGGGCGAGATCGGGGAGGTTCGCGGCCCCATTGCCGTCGGCACACGTAACGCCGAGGACGAAGAAGTCGCCCTCAAAGACATCATCGAGGTTCTCAACGAGCGGTTCGGCACCGATTTCACCGACGCAGACAAGCTCCTGTTCGACCAGGTGATCGCAGACGGCAAAGCCGACGAATCCGTCCAAGACCGCGCACGAGCCAGCACGTTCGAGAACTTCGCTCTGAGCATCAAGGGCAAGGTCCAAGACCTCATGATTGACCGCTTGGACCGCAACCAAGACATCGTCACCAAGTTCCTCAACGAGGACGACTTCAAAGACGCGGTCTTTGACCACCTCGCCAAGCGAATCTACGACGAGATCAAAGAGGACGGGTAGGGGAAGTCGTGGCCAAAGAGCAACAGAATCAAGGTTGGCTCATCAGCGCCGACCGGCCCCTCAAGCCCGGCGAAGATGACGCCTTCGGCCGGGCTCCCTTTGCGACAGCTCTGGCTAATCAGCTCTGTCGGCTTCGAAAAGGAGAGAGCTACGTTGTCGGGCTGCAGGGGCCGTGGGGAGCCGGCAAGACTTCAATTCTCAACATGGTCACGGCGAGCCTGCGGCGTCACGACGAGATCGCGCTCTTACAATTCAATCCGTGGCTCTTCTCGGGAACCGACCAACTAGCATTGCATTTTTTTCAGGAGGTCTCCTCTCAGCTGCAGAGGCAGAACGACAAGAAGCTTCAAGACGCCGGCACGGCGATGGTGAAGTACGGAGAATCCCTGTCTCCACTAGCGAGCCTTCCATGGGTTGGGACGTGGGCGCAGCGGCTCGCCGGTGCCCTGAAGGTCGGCGGTAAGTTGACGAGCCGATTTGGCGGGGCTCTGCAGGAGAGCATCAGCGCACAGAAACGGCAGATCGAAGAACTGCTCGCAGCGTCGCCGAAGCGTCTTCTTGTGGTTGTCGATGACATCGACCGACTCTCAAAGCAGGAGATCCGTGACCTTTTCAAACTCGTTCGGTTGACGGCAGATTTTCCGAACGTAACGTACCTGCTCTCCTTCGATCGGGTCCGTGTCGAGGAAGCGTTGAGCGATCGGAAAGGTGAGGGGCGAGAGTACTTGGAGAAGATCCTCCAGCTTGCCTTCGATCTGCCCAAGGTTCGTCAGCCGGACCTAGCGCGGTTCTTCTTTGCAGAATTGGGCAAGGCTCTGGAAGGGTTAGAGCATGGGCACTTCGACGAAGCCGAGTGGGCGAACATTTTCCACCTGGTCATCGGTCCGCTCCTGCGAACACCGCGTGATGCAAGGAGATTGGTTAACGCAGTGCCTACGGCGGTTGCTCTGGCAGGCGCGGAAGTGGCCCTTGTTGACCTACTAGCAATCGAGTCGATACGTGTTCTTCTTCCCGACGTGTTCGCTGAGATCTCTCGCTGCGCCGAGCTGCTAACTAGCACCGAGAACCTGTCGCATCGTGACGATGTTGACAGCAGTCGCGATCGCTTTGAGGGGCTGCTTGCTTCTGCCGGAGACCGACAACGCGAGGTTCGAGAGTTCTGTCGACGGATCTTCCCAGCGTCTCGCAAGTGGCTCGACAACCACCACTACGGTTCGAACTGGCTTAGCAGTTGGCGCAAGGACGGTCGGCTTGCTCACCCAGACGTCCTGAGCTTCTACCTCGAGAAGGGGCTTCCCGCCTCGGTGCTCGGCGAGCGCCAGGTCCGGAAGCTGTTCGCTCAGCTCGGCGATGCCGAGGCATTGAACTCGCAGGTCAAGGCCCTCGATGCCGAGGCTCTCGAGCACGCACTCGGCCGACTCGAGGCGTACGAGGAGGACTTCCCGCCGGAAGTTGCACATGCTGCTGTGCCTGTCTTCCTGAACGAAGGCGACCGCCTGCGTGAGGAGAAGAGGGGAATGTTCGACCTGGGCTCTAGCTTCGCTGTATCTCGCATTGTCCTCCGCCTGCTACGGGCAGTCCCAGAGGAAGACCGTGGTCCATGTGTTGTGAGCATCATGGCCAAGGTGGGCTCGCTCTCGAAGAAGCGCATGCTAGTGGACCTGGTTGGCCATGCAGAAGGGAGCGGACACAAACTCATCTCCGAGGAGGCCGCAGCGCAACTGAACGACCAGCTGCGACAGGAGATCCTGGCGGCCTCCGCTGACGAGCTTCGAGGCGAACGGGAGCTGTGCCGACTCTTGCTCTGGGCTGACGATGGGTCAACAGTGGTTCCAACGTTCCTGACCGACAAGCTCAACGATGCGCCGTTCGTTCTGCAGCTCTTGCGGAGCGGGGTGAGCGAGACGCATTCCATGGCACTCGGAGACGTGGCCTCACACCGAGAGACGACCTTGCCCTGGGACTATCTTGCCGAGCTTGTCGGCGAGAAGCGACTGAAAGAGGCGGTCCGTGCGATCGCCGCGGCCAAGACGACTCTCAGCAGAGACGAGCGCGACCGAATAGCCATCGAAGCGGCGGAGAAGTATGCAAGCGGCTGGCGTCCTGATCGTGATGGCCACTATTCGGCGTCCAAGAACCTCGAAGATCGTAAATACGCCGAATACATCCTGATCAATTTACTGGACTCGGGCGTTCCAGCCCGGCGCAAGACTGCCTATGAGCGCCTACGAGAAATGAGGAATCAGAGCCGACGACCGCCACGAACTGTTGTCGAGAAGCTAGCCAAGATTTCCACCGACACCGAGATGACGGCTGCGGAGAGGTACACGGCGATCGACCTGCTCGAAGGTACGGCAGCGCTAAAGAAGGCTGAGAGCACCTTGCTGCAGCAGGTCTTTACAGAACCTTCCATGGACGACAGCCTCGCGTCAAAGATCGCCTCCCTGTTCCGGGACCGGCCGGCCACGCTGCTTGACAAGCTGGAAGCTGTGTCGGTGCCTCCACCCGAGGAGAAAGGTTCGAGATACAGAACCGTCCTGCAAGCAGTGGCGACGTGCCTTACCAACGACCCAGCCCTTCTGGACGACGAGGTCATGCGACGAGCCGTCGACGTGAGCCAGCGCTTCAAGGACCTCAAACCGTGCAGTCCGGCTGTGGAGAGGATTCAACAGGCATTCGAAGGAGAGGCTCGCTGAAGGGGATGAGCTTGTGAGACGGTTGAGGGACAGTTCGCTTACGCGAGTGCAACCGGCATTCGGTGCGCTCTTCGAGCGCGACTCGACAGGCCTCGGATGGGCGCTGCCCCTGTTGAGATGCGGCAGTCGGTCAGATGAGGTGCTCTCGATGGCCTTTGGACCTGGCCGTCTGAAGTCGGCACCTCGATTCGAGCATCGTGTTGTGGCTCCCCGCCCATACCTTCGTTGGCTAATCGGAAATGGCGAGCGGCTGGATCGCGTGCGACTCGCCAGGGCCAAGCTGAGCGCGAAGACACTACAAAAGCGTCAGGCTCTGTTCGGTGGCGACGAGTCAGTGAAAAACGAGGCTTTCGCCTTGCTCGAGAAATCCAGGTCGCTCCGTCAGGGACCGGATCGTTGGTACATCTTGGAGGGCGAGACGGTAGTCGATTGCGTGCTGGAGTTTGAAAACGTCACAATCTTTGTCGAGGGCAAGCGGACCGAACCGAATCTGACATCGGCGACATCGTGGTACAGGGAGAGGAAGCAGGTCATTCGAAACCTGGACTGCCTCTATCATGCTCCAGAGCGAACGCTGAACTGGTACGTCCTGCTAGTCGTTGAGGAAGGCACAAGGCCGGCAGAGGAGGCCAAGGAACTGGACAAGACGGCGATCGAGCGCGTGGCGAGGTCGCTCCCGCACTTGGGAGCGGAGGGAGCCGCAGCACTCTGGCAGCACTACCTCGGTTTCACGACATGGCAAGAGCTTCAGGTCCGCTTTCGCCTTGCCGACTATCCAGATACAACTGAGGCGTAGGCCAGCGTGGGGCTCAAACCTCGATATCGGTTGCCACGGGAGCTTGAGAAGCGCCTGCGCGATGACGAGGCGCGTGAGCGGAAGGCAGTCGATGATTTCGTCGAGGGCGCCGTAACGGGTGACCTCGAACGGATGTGTGACAGCTTCGATGGCCTCCGATACGCAGTTCACGAAGGTGGCGGCTGGGCAGCCGCACTGTGGCGGGTCAGCACCCTAACCGTTCCCGAGACGACGAAGCAGTTCTTCTTGCAGGTGGTCCTGAGGGATGGTGACACACTGCGGCAGGATGTTGGCGACGATCGCGCACTTGTTCAGGGCCTTCGAGCGCTGCTACCGAACTATTCAGGGCCGGGCCTGACCGTCTACCGTGGAGAGGCAGCCGTCAACGCAGGTAGTGGAGCTCATGGGTTGTCGTGGACCTCAGACATGAGCGTCGCACGTTCTCATGCGGAGACGGGAGGCTCTAGAACATCTGCGAAAGGGAGCGTACTGATAGCCGCTTTTGCACCAGCGCGAGCCGTAATCTCTGCGCCAGCGCTGATCGATGATCGTTACGCTGAGCAGGAGTACATTGTGGATCCGCGGCACCTTGAAGAAATGAAAGTGCTGGAGGAATTCGGTAGGGTGTCGCATGACGATCTCGTGAAGCTTCGAGCCAGGCTCCGGCATCAAGCTTCGACATGATGAGGGGGCAACGATGCGAAAGACTCTTCTGCTGGGTGCGGGCTTTTCCTTTGACTTTGGCATGCCCTTGGCGGCAGAGCTGACACAGGTCTTTCTTGAGCTTTTCAATGAGAGGAGTGCGGCAGCCCTGGCCAACAAGCTATCTCGCCAGCGGCCGTTCTCCGAGGATCGGCCCATCAACGCACAAGCGGTTCACGAGGCCGTTGACCTCGTCGTGAAGTACAGGACGAAGGGCGGAACGAACTACGAGGGCGTTCTCACGGAGCTCGATGCCCTAGGCAGGTCCGGCCATAGGACACAGTCAGACCGGGACTCGTACGGCTACGTGATCAGCGTTCTGTACGACGTAATTCACAGGATATTGATCAACTACCAGGCCATCTCGTATGAGGAGCTCTACGAGTTGAACAAGCCGTGCTTCGCTGGATTCCCGAATCTTCTCTCCGACGAAGCGACCTGGATCTTTAGCCTCAACCACGACGTCTATGTCGAGGCTCTTGCGATCGACTTGGGCATTCCGATCACGTACGGCGACGCAGAGGAGATCGAGTTCCCGCGCACAAATTCGACACCGAGAGATAGGGTTCGGTTCACGTACTCAGAGAGGGAGGCCCTTCGCAGGAACGCACCTGGTTGGATCACCAATGCGACGGGAATCAATCTGGTTCGTCTTCACGGTGGTTTCGCGGAGCTGGAGTACCGTGACGGCTCGATGATCTGCAATCCCTCGCTGTCGGTGGGATGTTCATCAGATCTCATGGCCCAAGTATGGCGAATCGAGTCGATGGGATACGACCACGGCGGAAAACGGGTTCCTTCGGGGCGAGACCGAGTCGTCACTGGGCCGGACGGCACGCTCGACATCTTGAGTCGATCTGTGCTCATGGGGGCCAGGAAGTACAGCGTTACGACCGATGAGAAGAAGGGGGAAGAGAAGCTGAAGCTGCTCGAGGAAGGACTCGACGAAACCGACGAGCTGACCATTATCGGTTATAGCTTCGGCGATCGCCATGTGAACTACCGAATCTCTAACGCGATGGTGCGGAACCCGAACCTTCTCATAAAGATCGTGGACCCTGTGCGGAGGCCTCGGCCAGAGTTCCTCCAACAGTTTGACTACAACGGCCGTATTCGTGGTGGACAATGCGGTGCCGCACAGTGGATGACCTTCGTCAAGGCGAATAGATGGGACAATGAACAGACCCGGAGCTTGAAAAAGAACGCAGCCGTTCGAGCGCGGATAGGGGAACGCGTTCGAGCGAGGTTGCGGTGCTAAGGCGCTACGGGCCGTGGCTTCTACCGCAATTGAGGCACCGCCACCTGGTGTCGGCGGGCCGGTTTGGTGCGGGCGAAAGCAAGGCGGCGGATAATTCTCCAAAGGCCGCGATCGCTCCGCAGACGCCAGCGCAGATGGCACTGCGGGCCAGAAATCTGGCCGGCCATTGAACTTCTCGCTGTTCGTGTAGAGAGTCAATACATGCAGATTGACCCGCAAAAATTCGCCCTCGGAACTCTTACGACGCTGCTTGTCGACTTCTTTCGTTCGGACTTCAGGATTGAGATGGTCGACAAAGGTGGGCCTCGCATTCACGTCGGCTCCAAGCACGCAACGCCAGAGATCCTTGACGAGGCGCTACGACTGCTCCTGACTCGCTATCCGGAGGGTGCCTTAGAACTCTCGAACGACGAAAAGCAAAGCATCGTTAAGCACGCGGGTGATATTCTCAACGCCGGCTAAGTCGGCCGGACAACCCGGACACCGATCGTTAGCTCGTGGCGGTTGAAGCGTTGCGCCTACACCGAGCTGGCGAGTGTGCTGCGCCCGTGTGTGACAGGTGCGGTTCCATCATGCCTCGTACGCGGCTAGTCACTGGAGCCAGCGCCCCCGAGGCCCACTCGTAGCCGCGAAGCGAAGGACCGGCGTACAAAGTGGTCGTAGTAGCGACGCGTAACGACAGGCGATGAATGACCGACGGCTGCGCTGATCTCGTCTAGCGGCACTCCAGCCTCGGCATTCCGGCTGACGAAGCTGTGGCGGGTGCTTTCGTACCAGGTAAGGCCTACTTTGACAGGGGGCGTCTGCTTCGCGAGCTGATCGACGGCGCGCTCCCAGACGCCCTCGATATACTCCTTGCGGCAAGGCCGCTCTGGAAACCGTGGACCGGGAAACACGAGGTCCTCCGGCCCCGCATTAGCGGCCTCGCGCTTCTCGAGCCAGGGGCCCAGGTGCGTCTCCCAGTCCTCGGGGCATGGCACCCACTTCACCTTGCCGCCGCCGTTTTTGTCCTCTTTGAGCGGCCCCGCGTACGAGTAGCGCACGCGGATGATGCCTTCGTCGACGAAGGACATGTCGCTCATGCGGAGGCCGGCAATCTCTCCGGTGCGCAGCCCTGAACGGTTGCCGAGGTAGAACATAAGGTCGACCGGCGCATCGAGGGCCTGCATGATGGCGACCACTAAGCCGTCGTCGCGGAGCCACGGGCGGTCGCGCTTCTGCGCCTGCTGCGGCCGCTTGCCGGTCGGGATCTGCCGCACGGGGTTGACCTGGGCGTGTCCGCGCTCGATGGCCCACGAGTAGAAGCGCGAGAGCTGGTTGAGGTTGTGGCGCATCGAGCCGCCGGAGAGCTTCCCGCCGGCCTTCTGCTTGTCGAGCCAGGCCATGACGTGGCTCAGCTGCACCTCGTCGATGCGGCGGTTCTGGAACTCGGGCAACACGTGCAGCCGGCAGCGGGCGCGGTCATCGTCCGCGTTGCGGTTCGTGAGCGACTCGAGCCACGTCTCCATGAGCTCGCCGACCTTCGGCGCCGACTTCCGCTCCTCGATGCCCACGAGCCCCTTGGCCACCCGGCTCTCGACCTCGGCCAGGTACGCCCTGGCCTGCGCCTTCGTCGGCTGGTTGGACGGCCGCGAGACCCACTTGCCGCCGTCGTCCCTGTAGCGGACGTACCAGCGCGGCTTGTCCCGCGTGCCCCTGTTGTAGACCGAACCCACCTGCTGCCTCCGTCCGCTTGTTACCGATTTGTTACCGGACAGGGATCTCGGAGGGAAGCCGAAAAATGAAAGAGCCAGGAACCCTTTGGAATTCCTGGCTCTTTCTCTGCGGAGCGGACGGGACTCGAACCCGCGGCCTCCGGCGTGACAGGCCGGCGTTATAACCGACTTAACTACCGCTCCTAGACAACTTCAATTTTCAAACTGCGAACTTGGTGGGCGGAACAGGGCTCGAACCTGTGACCCTCGCCTTGTAAGGGCGATGCTCTGCCAGCTGAGCTACCCGCCCGGGCGCCGCCGGCGCGGGCCGACATAGATAGCGCCGGGCGGGGTGGCTTGTCAAGGGTGGCTGAGGGGACTAAGGGACGATTTTCGCTCGGCCCTCAGCCCCTCAGCTCTCCCGGCAGCTGCCTCAGCTCACGCTGGGGTGGCTGGGCGGCAGGTGCTCGACGTCGGGCTCCTCGTTGTTGCCGTCGGAGTCGCGGACGTCGCCGAGGCGCCAGTCTACGACTTCGGTGGGGGCGGCGAGGAAGTCCTTGTCGGTGTGCGCGAGGGCGAAGCGCAGGACCTCGTCCATGTGCTTGGCCGGGTGGACCTTCATGTCCTTCATGACGCGCTCGGGGATGTCCTTGAGGTCCTTCTTGTTTTCCTCAGGGATGATGACCTCGAAGATCTCGGCGCGGTGGGCGGCGAGGATTTTCTCCTCCAGACCGCCGATGGGCAGGACGCGGCCGCGCAGGGTGATCTCGCCGGTCATGGCGATGTCCTGGCGGACGGGGACGCGCATGAGGGCGGAGGCCAGAGCCGTGGCCATGGTGATGCCGGCGCTCGGGCCATCCTTGGGGATGGCTCCCTCCGGGAAGTGGACGTGGATGTCCACCTTGTTCTGGAAGTTGTGCTCGAGCTTGAGGGACTCGGACCGCGAGCGGATGTAGCTCATGGCGGCCTGCGCCGACTCCTGCATGACGTCGCCGAGGCTGCCGGTGAGGATCAGCTTGCCCTTGCCCGGCACGACCATGACCTCGGTGGCGAGCAAATCGCCGCCGTGCATGGTGACGGCCAGGCCGTTGCACAGACCGATCTCGTCGACATCCTCTTTGCGCTGCTTGCGGTGCTTTTCGACGCCGAGGAATTTGTGCACGGCCTGCTCGTCGATGACGAACTTGGGCGGCGGCACGTTGTCGGCGTTTTCCGCCTTGTGCTGCAGGTACTCCTTGGCGACCTTGCGGCACACCTTGGACAGCTCGCGCTCGAGGTTACGGACGCCGGCTTCCTTGGTGTAGTGGTGAATGACGTGGCGGATGCCCTCGTCGGTCCACTCGACCTCGATGTCGACGATGCCGTTGGCCTCGGCCTGCTTCGGGATCAGGTACTGGCGCGCGATGGCCAGCTTTTCCCACTCGGTGTAGCCGGGCAGGTTGATGATCTCGAGACGGTCCTGCAGGGGCAGCGGGATCTGGTGCTGCGTGTTGGCGGTCGTCACGAACATGACGTCCGACAGGTCGTAGTCCAGGTCCACGTAGTGATCGTTGAAGGTGTCGTTTTGCTCGGGGTCGAGGACCTCGAGCAGCGCGGACGCCGGGTCGCCCCGGAAGTCCTGCGACATCTTGTCGATCTCGTCGAGCAGGAACACCGGGTTGTTGGACCCGGCCTTCTTCAGGCTCTGGATGACCTTGCCGGGCAGCGCGCCGATGTACGTGCGGCGGTGGCCGCGGATCTCGGCCTCGTCACGCACGCCGCCGAGTGACTGGCGCACGAACTTGCGGCCGGTCGCCCGGGCGATGCTGCGCGCCAGCGACGTCTTACCGACGCCGGGCGGGCCCACCAGGCACAGGATCGGTCCCTTGAGCTTGCCGACGAGCTGCTGGACGGCCAGGTACTCGAGGACGCGCTCTTTGACCTTCTCGAGGCCGTAGTGATCCTCGTCGAGGATCTTCTCGGCTTCGACGACGTCGTACCGATCCTTGGTCTTTTCCTCCCACGGCAGCGAGAGGATCCAATCGATGTAGTTGCGGACGACCGTCGCCTCTGCGGACATGGGCGACATCATCTTGAGCTTCTTGAACTCTTTGGAGACGCGCTCGCGCGCCTCTTTGGACATCCGCTTGTTTTTGATTCGCTGTTCGAGCTCGTGCAATTCGTTTTTGAATTCGTCGCGGTCGCCAAGCTCCTTCTGAATGGCCTGCATCTGCTCATTCAGGTAGTACTCCTTCTGCGACTTCTCCATTTGCTTCTTGACGCGCGTGCGGATCTTCTTCTCCACCTGGAGAATCTCGATTTCCGCCTGCATCAGCTCATAGAGCTTTTCGAGTCGCTTGGCCGCCGAAGGAGTCTCGAGGATGCTCTGCTTGTCGTTGAGCTTCAGCGACAGGTGCGCGACGATGGTATCGGCGAGCCGCGAAGGCTCTTCGATCGTCTGCACCGAGACGAGCATCTCGGGCGGGATGCGCTTGTTGAGCTTGACGTAGTTTTCGAAGCACTGCTGCACCTGCCTCATCAGCGCTTCGATTTCCACATCGTCGTCTTCCGGCTCGTCAATCTCGTTGACCTCGCACAGGAAGTACGGCGACGCCTGGATGTACTTCTGGATCTCCGCTCGGCGCTTCCCCTCTACCAGCACCTTCACCGTTCCATCGGGCAGCCGCAGGAGCTGAATGATCTGCCCGATCGTGCCGACGCCGAAGATGTCTTCTTCTTTCGGGTCGTTGGTCTTGGCCTTCTTCTGAGCTGCCAGCAGCAGCTCTTTGTCAGACGCCATTGCCTCTTCGAGAGCGGCGATCGACTTCTCGCGGCCGACGAACAGGGGGACGACCATATGCGGGAAAACGATGATGTCTCGGAGAGGAAGCAGCGGAACGCTACGCATTTGCAGTTACCTTGTCTCCCATCGGAAAAACGGTCGCGCGCATACACGCGCCCCGACCGAGTGTTACGTTCTCGGGATACCACGTTTCAAAAAACGCGCGACCCGAGCCTGAGGAATTGTCTCGCAAAAACCTCCGGATTTCCCAGGGTTGTCCCCC
>OBJO01000443.1_pt1 | contig 18496 bp, 22 predicted proteins | sample 1481741 | NCBI WGS metagenome assembly OBJO01 (sample SAMN06140803, study PRJEB22556) | human gut metagenome | host: Homo sapiens | place: China: Beijing | collected 2014 | reverse complement strand
TCCGCCGGGCGGGCCCGGGACGCGAGCCTGGTATTGGGCGCGTTCGCCACGCTCGACTTCCCGTTGACGGACGTCCAGACGTTCCGCACGGACCGGGGCGGCGGGTTCGACGACACGAAAATCGACGGGCCGCTCGACGTGTTCGACATCAAAGGATCGCCGTCGAGGAAGGGCGACCCGTACGACAACGCCGTGGTCGAATCGACGGACAGGCTGCTGAAGAAGGAGCTCATATACCGGAACCACTACACCGGCCTGGAACAACTACGCTCCGACCTCAACGACTATGTGTGGTGGTCCGACAACCAAAGACTCCATTCCACCCCCGGATACCGGAGCCCGAAGGAATTCACCGAACAGGGACTCGTCCTCTAAAGAATTGTCCAACACGCCGTTGCCAATCCATGGTCATGTTCGGCCCTCCCGGCACCGGCAAGACCCATCTCGTCATCGCGTTGGGCCGCGAGGCATGCCGCCGGGGCGTGGCGGTGAGGTTCTTCACCGCCGCGGGCCTGGTCATGCGCCTCCTGCGCGCCGGCGCGGAGGGCAAACTCGACAGGGAACTGCAATCCATAGGCGAGGCAAGGCTCCTCGTCATCGACGAGCTCGGCTACGTGCCCATAGACGAGGAGGGCAGCAGGCTCCTCTTCCAGGTCGTCACCAACGCGTACGAGGCCCAATCCATCATCTACACCACGAACATCGAGTTCTCCGGATGGGGACGCGTGTTCGGAGACCCCAACATGGCTGCCGCGATCATCGACCGCACCGTCCACCACGGACGCATGATCAGATTCGAGGGCGAGTCCTACAGACGGACCCACGCCCTCATGCAATAACAAAACAAGCAAAACCAGACGAAACCAGCCGACACGGTAACCCGGCCGACAATTGACCGGTACCCCGGACAACCAACCACGGTAAAACGGCACGCCAACGCTTGACAAAACACACCTGAACGTGCGGTTCCACCAGACCGCGGAGCTCGTGCTCCAGCTCGGCAAGGCCAAACGCGACGGGAGCCTCGACGCGATGCCCGGGGACATCGGCGGGGCCGACCTGATCATCTTGGACGAGTTCGGCTACGTGCCGTTCGACATCGACGGGGCGCGCCTGCTCCACCGGATCATCGCGGGCGGCTACGGGAGGCGGAGCATCGCGTCCGCCACGAACATCGGGTTCGGCGAATGGGGCACGGTCTTCGCGGACGACAAGCTCGCGGCCGCGATCATCGACGGGATCGTGCACCATGGACGCCTGCTCGAGTTCACCGGGCAGAGCCACCGCGTCAGCGAGGCGCTCATGTTCGGAAGGACGTCCGCCGGACCCGCGTCCGAACCCAAGGAGAAGACAAAGGAACAGGCCGGAACGCTCCTTGGCTAAAATCGAAATTTTTTCGTGACCAATCACGAAACGCCGACTTGACTAAATACAGGTTGTCATCGGTGTGGTGAAGTACAGCTCCACCGCACGCTGTCGTTCCTCGGGGCTGGACTTACGATACTCCTTTCGCTCAGTCTCCAAGAAAACGTTCGCAGCCCCCTACAACGTCACCAGCCCCTTATCGAACCGCGCCTCCGATCATCGAATCTGAATTTCTTCAGTCCAACAGCCGAGGTGCGGTTCACAGTCTCTTATGGTTTCTGGGGACTGGTCAATTGTATTTTCTTATCGTTCCAGATCCAACAATTCTTGTGCAGTGGTCCGGATGCTATCCATGAGATTGAAAGTTTTCTCAAATGCTTGGGACATAGGTTTCAGAACAAAGACCATGTTGCCGATCATTTGAATAAGACCAAGCGATTCCCGAACGCTTTCATCTATGGTAAGCGAAAGTACTATAGATTGGAGTGCGCTGTCGCATTGTTCTTGTGCAGAGTGCTTATCATTGCTATCCGGCATTTGTATGATTAGTTTTTTGTACTCACGCATGGTGTCTGAAACAATGTTCCATTGGTTGTTAAGCGTTGTGATGGAATCATTCAGTGCGTTCACGTGAGGTTCTATCGTCTGGGCGATCTCTTCACTCCACTGAATCATTTGTTGGGCCGAAGCGTTTGCCGGCATCGGACTTTCGTTCAGTGTTTTGATAATGTCCGCCATTGATGACGTCATGGTATTGACGGATTGATTCATCTCTGGCAGAGACGCTTCAATATTGCCGAATCGATGAACCAGATCATTTCGGTTTCTTTGGGATTGCATGATCTCTACGTCATGTTTTTTGCTAGAAACTGATAGTTCCTTCTGGTTTGAATTAATGATTCCTTGCAGTCGTTTAGCGATGATTCGTGCTTGTTTCTTATACTCTTGCCTATCCTGTGGTGATGATAGTGAAAGATCCTGCAGAGATTCAACGTTTATCCATTGCGTTTGTTTGATGCTGTTTAGGACAGGGTCAGCATTGTTCTGGTTGAGATTGGGAAGCTGCTGCCACATAAGAGGTAATATCCTATTCTGCGTAGTTTCTGAAAGGCGGGCCTCGAATTGCAGATATTCCTCACGGCAAGCTTGACTACTCAGATAATTGGGAGTCACCGCTGGCATGAAGAAATTCGTAGAATCCACGCTGCTACGTAGAGCGCTCCGCCAGTCATCGCCCCAGTTAATTGATTCGGAATCGATAAACAGCGATACATCATGGCTGGTGAGGAAGCGGTAACTTTCGACAATGGTTTTTGCCAAATCGACAATTTTCCCATCAAGAAAATCATTATCCGCATGGTTGTAGCTAAGAAATAGATTAGCGTCTGACACTCGTTTTGTCTCCGTAATTGTGCTTATATGTGTAATCGTATCTAGCGAAACGAATTTTTGTTTCATCGTGAAAGCGTCTTTTTCCCACAGTGCGGAAACCGGGATAGCCCACATATTGGAAGAATGTCGAAGGATTTTATCCCCCGTGTAGATAACGAATCCTCTCTTAAAACGTTGGTCTTTGCTTTTAAGGGCTTCGAGCCCTTTAAAATCTCCTTGGTGAAGTTTGCTCGAGCTCTTTACTTCGATGCCGATTAACTCGTTATCGTGCACAAGAACAAGATCAACCTCATAGGCTTCCTTACCTGATGTTCTCCAGTAGAACAAATCCGGATGGTAATGGGACCATTGGGATTCGGGAACAATTTGGTTTACTACGAATGACTCGAAAAGCATCCCAAAAATCACTGGATCTTCCAAAGGATTATTGCCGCTTCTTTGTATTGCCTCAACACTCAAAGAGGTGTCGATGGGGTGTATCTTGGCGCGCGCTAGTGCTTGCTTCTGCCCGGCAAGCGCTAAGTTGGGAAGATGTGTGAGTAGAAAACGCCTCATAAAAATGCTGATGTATCGTTGAATCGTTCTCTTGTCTCGGTTCAATGCAATGGCGAGTGTACTAACGTTTAGCACGCGCCCGGGGATACAGAGCAGCTCATTGAGCAAATCTTGTGCCAAGCTTTTGTTGAACTGCTCTTCGGGAAGAATGGTATCTCCAAGGGTATTCTCGATATCATCTCGAATATACAAGCGCCTTTCTGCATCAGACATGATGGTTCGATTGATTGCATAGCTGGGAAATCCGCCCGTCTTCATTCTTGAGAACAGTTCGTCCTTGGATTCGGTCGCTGTCCATTCCATATTTGGATTGGCTTTCCACAACACATCGACGATGCTTGTGTCTGAGTTGCGATTAATCTCGCGTATGGTCATTGGACTGAGTGTAAATCTTTGTGAGCGTCTTGTTAAAGGATCTTGCCCGTCGAGTCCTGTCCTAGTGATTGAAGCAGACCCGGTAAGAATAAACTGTGGGGTAGAGCTGTCGGAAGCGTCGACAATCTCCTTTACTGCTAAAGGCAGATCGCTGATTCGTTGTGCTTCGTCGATAACGACGGGACGTGGAAGATGAGAGAGCCATTCGTCCACATTGCGGAGCGCCTCGTGATACGTCAGATTATCGGCCAAAGTCGCATAATGATAGTTACGCTTCGCCACCAGCTCTGTTTGAACGAGCATGGTTTTCCCTACTGCCCTCGCGCCTTCGATGACTACTACTTTGCGATGCGATTGGCAGACTTGGTCGGCGAGTGGTCTGTGAATGTATCTTCCTGTCATAGGAAAAGATTATACATTACCGGAAGGAAAAGTACATTCAATGTTTCTTTTTTTGTGCATTCGATGTATGTAAAGTTGATGGAATGTCTGTTGTTTGATTCGTCTTCTGGCATGTGTGCCTTTATGAAAGTCGTGCTGAATCAGGATCGAGGTGGGAGCGTTCTCTTGGACTCCCCGACTACAGGGGGCGGACGTTTTCTTGGAGACTGGACGAAAGGATTTTCGTATGTCCGGTCCCGAGGAACGAGCGCGCGGTGGGGCTGTATTTCACTACGCCGATGACCACCGCGCAGGTGGTGGAGCATCTGGGCTATCCGACCAGACAGTGTCTGGAACGTTGGCTGGCGATGGATCCCCGGTATGCCGGCCATATGGACAAACCCATCATCCCACCGGAGACGAGGACCAAGGCGATCGAACCGGTGCCGGACGGCATGCAGTGGAAGCAGGCCGCCGAACTGTTCGGCGCAGGCGTCGGCGCGGTCCACAACCGGGTCAAGGCGTATCGTGAGGGCGGTATGGCCGCGTTGCGGCCCAGAAACAGGAACGCCGGCCAAGCCAACAAACCGGCGATGCGACGGGATCGGGACGTCGTCGACGCCGAGGCCCTGCGCCGGCGGATCGAGGAGCTGGAATTGGGGAACGTAGTGATGCGGGAGGTGGTTGAGGCTCGCGGAAAAAGACCCGGGTGCCGACCTGCGGCGCCTGTCGAACAGGGAGAAGACGCTGCCGGTCGACCGTCCGCGCCTGACGTGTTCACTCAGCTCGATGACATGCTCGCCCGGCATCGCACCGAGCAGCCGCCTACTGCCGCCACGCCAGGCTCGCCATTGACAGATACGCCGGGCTCAGGACGGAGGTGGCGGAGGCGTTCGCCGCTTCCAAGGGCGGGTACGGGTACCGCGGGATCATGGCCGAGGATGGTCTGACGGCGCATGTTCCCGAACGACGCGGGTACGGCTCATACGAGGGCGAGACCACGCCGGCTCCCGGCAACCTCGCCGACCGCGATTTCACGGCTGGGGTGTCGAACGGGAAATGGCCCGCGGGCATCATCCGGGATCAAGGCCAGGGATGGGAAGGGCGTGCCTCTCACCGCCGGTCGACTGCTGCGACGGCAGGATCGTCGCGTACACGGCCGGGTTCCGGTCCCGGTGTCGGGCTCGCCGACAGGATGCTCGTCAGGGCCGCGGAGACGCTGCCGGAGGGAGCGCATCCCTTGTGTATTTCGTCAAATTGAGGTGGACGTGTTCGGCGCTTAATCTGAACACCGTCGGCGTTCAACTTGAACACCGACGGCGGTTGGTTCCTTGTTTTGTTGTTTGTTTGGTTTATTTCATGAGGGAGTGTTTGTTCCGGTAGGATTCGCCGTGGAAGCGGAGGATCCTGCCGTGGTGGACGATGCGGTCGATGACCGCGGCGGCCATGTCCCCGTCGCCGAACACGTCGCCCCATCTGCCGGACTCGAGGTTCGAGGCGGAGACGACGCTGCGGGTCTCGTAGCTGTCCGCGCCGGCCTGGAACAGAAGCCTGGCCCCGTCGATGTCGATGGGCAGGTAGCCGAGCTCGTCGATGATGACCAGCCCGGCCCTGCCTATCGACTTGAGCTCGGCGTCCAATCTGTTGTCGTCCTTGGCCTTCCTCAAGCGCATGACCAGGCTGGAGGCGGTGAAGAACCTCACGGGTATCATGCGTTGGCATGCGAGCAGGCCGATCGCGATGGCCAGGTGGGTCTTGCCGCAGCCGACGTCGCCGTAGAGCACGAGGTCCTCGGCCCGGTCGACGAATTCCAGGCTTTCCAGCTGTTCGCGGCCCCGGTCGGCGGGGAACGAGGCCATGCCCCGGTCGTATCCCTCCAGGGTCTTGCTCTGGGGGAACCCGGCCTGTCCGGGCAGCCGCCGCCGTTTGGATTCGGCCCGGCTCGCGTTCTCCTTCTCGAACAGGTTGGCCAGGAAGCCGAGCTGGCCGGGCGTGGCGTCCTCCAGGGCCTTCTCGAGCACTCTGTGTGTCAACGGCAGGTTGCGGGCGAGGCCCATGACCTGTTCCGGCGTGGCCTTGTCAAGAACGCGGCCGCCGCGCTGCCGCGGTTTTTGCTGGCTCATTCGGCCTCCTTCATGTATTTGTCGTAACGCTTCAAATCCTGCCCGCCTTCGGTTCCCGCACCCTCGAGGATGCGTTTGGCACATGTGCCGATCGCCGCGCGGTCGACGGTCCGTCCCGCGTTGATGACGGTTTCCACCGCTTTGACCGTGGCGGCGAACCCGCAGTCGGCGGCAACGGCTCGGATGTCGTCGAGCAGATTGGAGCGCGTGCGTGCGTCCATGCGGTCGGGCAGGGCTCGCACGGTTTCGGGGAAATCGTTCCTGATCGGGCTTTCGCCGAATGGCCCCAAATCCTCTCCAGCGTGGTGATCGTTTCGCCGTCGGGGCCCCGCAGTTCGATCTCGAAGACGCGCGCCCCGGCCTGCAGGCGCATGGAACGCCATTTCGGTCCGGCCAGATACCGGTTCGCGTCGATCGTGACGGCGCCGGTCTTGTCGGCCTTCACGCTCCTCCAGTCGCACGGGTCGAACCGCACGCCGGGCAATGGAAGCATGTGGTCCTTCTCCGCCTCGAACAGTTCGATCACCGGAACATCATGCCGGCAGTGATCCGATCCGGCGACGCGTTCGCACTCGTCAAGCCACACGCGCGTCAGCGTTTGGAAGCTCCCGGCCGACGGCATCGGCACCATCAGGTTGCGCCTGACGAAGCCGACGGCGTTCTCCACACTGCCCTTCTCATGGCCGGAATACGGGTCGCGGAACCGCGGCTCGAACCCGTGATGCGCGCAGAACAGGGAGAACAAGCGGGTCCGGGCGGCCGTGCCGTCCGGCCTGCGATGGCCCACGCCGGTGGCGTTGTCGAACACCACCACCCTAGGCGCCATGCCCATGCGCTCGAAGATCCACAGCAAACCCTGGCACACGCACTCCGAGGTCTCGCCGGGAAGGGCGACCACCCGGCGCATGTTCGAATACGGGAACGACACCACCAGGAAATGCACCACGCGTTCGACTCCGGCGATCACGGCCCTGGCCTGGCCGAAATCGACCTGCGCGCTTCCCGGCGCCCACTCCAACTCGGCGAAGCCGTCCGACTCCATGCGATGCTCCCGCCGCCAGCGCTTGACCCAGCGCTGCACCGACGAATACGAGCCCGTGAACCCGCACTCCGCCACGAGCCGCTCGTACACGCGCGTCGCGGTGTGGCGCTGCTTGACGGGCATGCGCAGATCCGCGGCCGGCCACCCGTCCACGACGGCCGAATACCCCGCGTCGACCAGCGACCTGCCCGCATGCCCCGAGCCAAGGGGCTTGGGAGAGTAATCCCCGTGGTCGGCGTACCTGGCCACGGTCGTGCGCGATACGCCGAGTTTCCGCGATATCTCCCTGTGGCTCAAGCCCTGGCGGTCGAGCTGCCTGATACGCTGTCGGACACACACCGGTGTCGTCATTTCCTTTCCTCCCGAGAACCATCAGTTTGGTTGGCAGGCACTCGGGAATCTACCAAGGAACCGGACGATGCCGGTGTTCTCATTCCACCGGCGCCATCACCGCCGACACCGTCCAAATTGAACGCTCAGGGTGTTCAGGAACAAGTGCCGACAGTGAACACCTTTATTCGATCACACACACGACCCCGACGACTACGTGTAGTGGTCCGACGACCGGCGGCTCCACTCCACCCTCGGATACCGGAGTCCGAAGGAATTCACCGAACAGAGACTCGTCCTCTAAGAAACCATCCAACACACCGTTGCCAATCCACGGCTCGTACAAAAGCGAGTTGACCAAGACGCCGGCGAACCTAGTGGACAGGGATTTCCACGCCGAACGGCCGAACATGCCGTGGGTCACGGACCTCACGGAGTTCTCGATCCCCGCGGGCAAGGCCTACCTGTCGCCCGTGATCGACTGCCATGACGGCATGCCGGTCGCCTGTACGATCGGCACGAGCCTGGACTCGGCGTTGGCCGACGGCATGCTGCCGGACGCGTGCTCCACGCTCAAGGACGGCGAGAAACCAATCATCCATTCCGACCGTGGCCGCCACTACCGGTGGCCCGAATGGATCCGCATCCGCAAGGACAACAACCTGACGCGTTCGACGGGCGCGAAGGGATGCAGTCCGGACAACGCCGCCGCAGAGGGGTTCCTCGGCCGGATCAAGCAGGAGTTCTTCCACAAGCGTAGCTTCGCGGGCGTCACCATGGACGAGTTCGTCGACATGCTGGACGACCACATGGTCTGGTACCGGGACAGGCGCATCAAGACGGAGTCCGGGCGCGGGCATCATGGACCGGTGGCGCGGACTCGGTCTTGTGGCATGATTGGTGGTGAGGGAATCAATGACGAGTCCAACAAAACGTCACCAGCCCCATCACGAAACACCGACTTGACGTTGATAATGGTTGTGCCGGTTTCTTATCGGCGATAATGGTACATGACGGCCGGGGCGGCGACCCCCGATTTGACTGACGCCATCCGTCGGGCGACTGTCCTTATTTTGATTTGTCCCGTCCAAGGCCGCCGACCCGCGGGCCATGGATGGATGACCTCATAGGAGCGTGGCCGCTCCCATCGGATCCCGCAAGAACCATGGCAACGCGCCCCGTCAACGTCCTGTCCGCGCCGCAGGCCCTGGGAAGGCCAGCCCGACGACGTGGAAAGGGACACGATGACGTCATCAAACGCAACGGCGTGGGCGGGAACCGACACCCACACGGACGCGCACACCATCGCATTGCTCGACGAAAAGGGGAAGGCCGCTGGGCACCGAGACATTCGCGGCCGACCCGGAGGGATATGGGAGACTGATCGGCGCATTGCCCGAACCGGGCATGGCGGCGGCGATTGGAGTGGGGGCGCGAACTCGTTCGGCGCGGCCGCCGCGGCCCACGGCGTCATGGCCGGTGGGGCACAGGCCAGCCGAAAAGCCCGGATGGGTGGGTCGAGGCATTGCGCCATCTCAACGCCCAGCGAGCCCAACTGGCGTCGGCCATGACCGCGATCCCCGACTCGGCCAACGGCCTGCTCGTCACCGCCCCGGAGTCCGTCAGGGAACGGTACCGGGGATTGAGGGGCGGGGACCGCATGAACGGGCTCGCCGAGTGCAGGCCCGCCGGCGGACTGGTCGAGCGGAGCGCGCCGGCCGCGCTGAAATCCACCGCCAAGGCATGGAAGGCGCTTAAACGGCAGTCCGGCCCCTTGGAGGAACGCATGCGCGCGATCCTCCAGGAGCACGCGAGACCGTCGCCCGACATGTACTGCGCGGGCATCGTCATCGCCGCGGCCCTGGCCATCGTCGCCGGCGATGACCCCGAACGCATCCGGAGCGAGGCCGCGTTCGCCAAGCTCTGCGGCGCATGCCCGCTGCCCGCGTCCAGTGGCAGGACGAACAGGCACAGGCTCAATAAAGGCGGCAACCGGCAGGGCGACATGGCGTTGCGCCGCATCGCCATCGTCCGCTTGCGATACCACCAGCCCACCAGGGACCACGCCGCCGGGAAGACCCGTGAGGGTGAGGGCAGGCTCGAGAGCATCCGCTGCGTCAAACGGTTCATCGCCCGTGAGGCGTGCCGGGTGCTCATCGCCATACGCAACGGTGGGATCGGGCGTAGGATGCCGGCCGAACGCGGCGCCGGACTGCGCGAACCGCGCGTGGGCCACGGTATCACCCACAGCAGGTCGACGAGGCGCCATGCGTGCCGTTCAGCCGCATCAGAAAGATCGAACGAGGCAAACGGGACCTGCCCGAACTCGAGCGACGGGCCATCCAATGGATTCACTCCATCACCAGTCCAAAACAACACACCCAAACGCTTGACAATGTATAGGAGCATCAAAACACACGGAACACCAAAGTTCACGTAGCATCCGACGGCGGAAGCACGGTCGTCGAGACCCATCCGAGCTTGGGCGCCGGGCACGACGCGGCCCACGGGCGCCGCCCGATGGCCGCGCCCGGCGCGTTCATGGGCGCGCACCCGTCCATGAACGCGCGCACGAGGGGGATCCCACCCGGCCGCCAGCCGCGCCGCCCAAGGGGAACCGTGCGGCCCCATGGGATTGCGACGGGGAGGCGTACAAGGGGCGGAACATGGTCGAACGCGTCTTCAACCACATGAAGCACTACCGCAAGGCCGTCACCCGCCATGACGGGCCCGACGAGGGCTTGTGGTGCATGAAACGTTTGCCCGATTTAACCATGACGGGATCATGTTTCTCCAGATATTCCAGCATATATTCAATGGAACGATGCAGTTCATTCAGGTCAAACTCGTTATCAAGATCCTTAAATTCATCATGCTGTTTTGCTTCATCAGTCATCTTTCCGATGGACTCAGGATGATCTGTACAGTTCCGCACATATGTCGGTAACGGTTCTTCCACGACATTGCCACCATATCGATTCCAGTTCTCCTTTCTCGTTGCACAGTTTTTCTGAGGCTTGCGAGAGTCAAAACGCTTCTTTTTCGGAATATTAGTAAATTCTTTTTCAATCTCTATCCCTACACTGGCAACAGAGATATTTTCCTCTTGACAAGTTTCTTCAATAACATTGGTGATTCGCCCATACAGTTCACTATGGAATTCTGGCGTCGGGATTCCGAAAGCAAAATATGTGATAGCTGGAATAGACGGATCTTTACCTTCAACGATTTGAAGTTTACCAGGGGATATAAGATTCTTCCGATTCCCAGACTCTGCATATAGCACATGAAGGGTATCTTGTTTGTCTGAGTAACCGTGGAGCATATATGGAGAATGTGTTGAAATGAAATATTGACAATGCTGATTATTGTGGAGAGAACCGGCAAGCGTGTATTGTGCGTATGGATGCAGTGCCATATCTGGTTCATCCAATGCTACGAGAGATGAGATAATCGGGAGTTCTTTCTCAGAATCCTCATCATTGTCTTCGCCTGATTTATCGACAGAATGTTTACGTTGTTGTTCGGCGTATATCTGAATAGCAGCTAAGGCGAACGCTCGTTGCATACCAGTGCCTTTATGCTGAAGCTCGGCTTCTGGAGTAATATCACCTCCAAAATTAATATCTTGATCATTTGATGAGTCGTTGGATGTTTCGCGAATAAGTACTTGTCCCATCTTAACAAAATTTGAGACATCAGGCTGCTCAAAAGCGAACTGGACAGCATTGCTACCACCATACTGTTCGTTCATCCTCTCGCCGATTTCGGAAGCAATTGAATTCAGCTTTTCCTGTAAACTAGGCTGAGAATCATTTTGCTTATCCGATTCATCGGCACCCTTATCCGATTCATCGCCGCCAGTGATGAATGCTTTTTTATGCGCGTCAAGGAAATTTCTCCAGAGTAAGGATTCCTTAAACTTTGCCGTTTCCTCTGCGATAAGCTTTCCCATGATTTTAGTTGGAGCGAAATCTGCAGCTACATCAGGAGCGTCATCAGCCCAAACAAAAATAAGGTCAAGAAGACGCTGTATCTTCGCTGAGATACCAGTAGCATTGGTATACCCAGCTTCTTGCTTGTTTCGATTGTCGAAGACTCCGATGTCTTTAATCCCAAGCGTGCTTGCCTTGCCTTTCGGAGATTTGTGTAAAGTGACGGTAGCGGAGCTTCGTCGGACACGAAGCAGATACTGTTTTGTGTTGTTATCAAAAAAGACATATGGACGAAGTGGATCATAGACTTTGTCGTTAAGTAAATGTTCTTTGGCCTTAGAGTTATCTTCAGAGTCATCATCAGCAAGACATTGCTGCGGCACTTCGCTTCGTTTGAAAACGATATCAGCCGTAACAACGACTGGAACTGTGTCAACTTCTTCATTGGATGCGCCCAATGCATGATACCGGTATTCACTAATATCATGTCCTTTAGTAACACCATCATGTAAATACTGCAGCGCTCTCAGAACAGTTGTTTTCCCTGAATTATTGTCGCCTACTAGATAATTCACCCCCCCTACCGAATTCAAGATCAAGCTTGTGGTGACACATGAAATTTTCAAGCTTGAGATGCGAGATGTACATTCTTAACCTTCTTCCGCTACTGTGCAGTGTGATATGGTCTGGTTTTATCCCGCTCTTATGGTGAGACGGCTTGCACCATTTGGGTTCAATAATACTAGTTTTCTACCCGTTCCAGTGTCCCGTAACCCAACGAACTGTGAAGTTGTTTCGAGTTCCACCGCGAAGCCCACCGAAATGTCGCCAGTCCCAACTCATCCGAACCGCGGAACGGTTCGCGCCGCCATATGAGTTAGGTCCCGCATGCGCCGTTGACGGATTCGGTCGGCGCATCGTTGCACGAGTCACCGACTCGTACCGGTCGACGGCGGCACGCCATATTATTTATCGACAAGCGTGGTATGTTTATGGTCAAATAAACGTGTACGGCGGGGGCTGGCGACGTTTTGTGAGTTTTCGCCGGTTTGTGTGGTGGGTTGTCGAGCCTTGGCGTTGTCGGGGCTGGTTTGTTTGCGGGTATGGAAGGGACGTTCTCCCGTCAGGTTTGTTTCCGCCAAGAAATAGAACCGAAAAAGCAGAGGAACGCCCGTGCCCGCCATATCAGCTGGCGCGCTCAAGCGCATGCTGCATCCGCCCGCCGATGTCGTGGCCGGAACGCCTCGCATCGAGACGGATCGCAACGGTGATGACGTCGTCATCGTCCCGACGCGCCAGATGCGGGGAGCATGGCCGCCGGTACGACCGTCTGGGCGCACGCCGTTGGCGTCACCTCGACATCGACTGCACGAGGCTGCCGCCGGAGCACGCGCCCGTGCGCGTGACGTGCGCGGAGCATGGGGTGACCGTCGCGATGGTGCCGTGGGCGAGAAGGAAAAGCGCGTACACGCGCGACTTCGAACGGCAGGTCGCCTAGCCGGGCGTGCATGCGCCGCGCAGCGCCGTGAGCAGCCTGATGCGCGTCGACCGGAAGAGCGTGGGCCCGATCCGCAAGCGCGTCGCCGACGATCTTCGCGCCGAACGGGGCGCGGGCCTGTTCGACGGGTTGCGTTCCATTGGCGTGGACGAGACCAGCCACAGGAAGGGTCACACGTACATGACCGTGGTCATCGACCACGACCGGGGGCGCGTCATCCGGATGCACGACGGGCACGGGGAGAAGGTCTTCGACCTGTTCTTCCGGACGCTCACGCCCGGCCGGCGCGCCTCCATCGGGGTGGTCACCGGCAACGGGGCGCGATGGATCGACGGGTGCGTGTTCCGCCGGCGCCCGCAGACCGAACGCATCCTCGACGGCTTCCACATCGTCTCCCGGGCCGCCGACGCGCTCGACAAGGTCAGGACCGCTCCGCATGGCGCGAGACCAGGAGGTCCGGCACGGCCCGCAAAGGCGTCAGGGACCCGATCAAGGGCGCCCGGTGGGCGCTGCTGAAGAACGAGTCGGACCTGAACGCCGCCCAACGCGCCCGGCTCGAGTACGTCGCGAACACCAACGAGACCCTCTGGACCGCGTACAAGCTCGAGGAACGCCTCGGGATGATCCTCAGGCAGGGGCGCGGACGCATCCCTGTGCGGCATCGCGGAATTCTCAAAACTCGGAGAGAAGATCGCACGGCGCCACTTCGACATCCGATAAGGCCCGAAATCTTGCGCATTTTGTGATTCGGGCTTCTTGGAAGAGAACATGGCCCGTGCCGTGTACGATTTTCAGTCGCTGAACAAGAAAACCGCGATTGGAAAGAGGCGCGAGGCCATGTCCAAGGAAATCATACAGTTCGACGACGCCATGTTCGAGACCAGGCTCGATGCCTTGGTCAAGACCAGGGTCGAGCAGATCGTCAATGCGATGCTCGAAACCGAGGCCGACGAGATCGCCAACGCCGGCAGATACGAGCGCAAGACCGGTCGGAAGGCGTTTCGCGCCGGTCACTACGAACGCGGGCTGACGGCCAAGGTCGGCAAGCTCGAATTGAAGGTGCCGAAATTGAAGGGCGCGGTCTTCGAGTCTGCGGTCATCGAACGATATCGCCGCAGGGAACAGAGCGTCGAGGAGTCGCTGATCGACATGTACCTGACCGGCGTCTCCACCCGCCGCGTGGACGACATCAGCCAGCTTCTGTGGGGCGACCGCATACCCTCCCAGACATTGAACGACAGGCTCGGGAAAGTGTACGCCGAGATCGATGCGTGGCGCGAACGCCCATTGGAGGGCGAGTGGCCGTATGTGTTCATGGACGGTGTGTGGCACAAGCGCTCCTGGGGTGGGAGCATGGAGAACGTCAGCGCGCTCGTCGCCATCGGCGTCAACGCCGACGGGCACCGCGGGGTGATCGGCGTGGCAGAGGGCATGAGGGAGGATTCGCCAGCTGGGAGCAGTTCGTCCGCGGCATGATCGAATGCGGCCTGAAGAGCGCCGGGCTGGTGGTCGGCGACCGGTGCGCCGGGCTCGTCTCCACGGTGAACTCGATGCTACCGGACACGAGGTACCAGCGGTGCATGGTGCACTTCATGCGCAACGTGCGCCGCCCAGCCACCGCGAATGGACGTCCGCGGCCCTCAAGGCCATATTCGCCATGGAATCGCGCGAGGCGGCCCTGGCCAAGGCCGAGGCGGTCGCAACCGAGATGGAGTCCAGGAAGCTGAAGGCCGCCGCCAACTGCCTGCGGGAGGGCATCGGGGAGACCACGACCTATCTGCTGCCCGAGTTCCCCGCCGAGCACCGCAGGAGGATCCGCACCAACAACATGATCGAACGGCTCAACCGCGAGATCAGGCGTCGCACCCGCGTGGCGGGCGGCTTCCCCGACGGCAGGAGCGCGCTCATGCTCATCTGTGCCCGCATCCGGTACGCCGCCGCCAGCGAATGGTCCACGCGCCGCTACCTCGACATGTCCCGCCTCGATGACAACCTCGTGGAAGCGAACTGATAACCGTGCCATGGACGGGCGAAATCACATTTGTGCATACTTTCGGGCACTACCACCGAACATCCTCATCCCATGTCGTTCGTCGCGTCCGAGCATTGGAAGCCGACGAGGAAAGGGGGTTAAGTAAAGAAAAGTGTGTCTTAAATCCAGGGTGGGGCTTACTCCCGTCTTGCGTGTTGGGGTGTGATTAACGTTTTCGTCGTTAATTCGTCCGGGTGCTTGACTTTTCGTGTTGACTTGTTCCATGAGCAGGAACAAGTCCTCGAGGGCGAGGAAGAGGAAGCCGGCCGGGAACGACAGGCCCATGCCCGGCACCATGACGGCCGTGCAGGAACCGACCGACGGCGTCGACGCCTACGAGAGCGGGTTCGGGATCAGAAAGGGATGGGCCGGGCGATCAACCTGACCATGACACGCGGGAATAGACACACTTTTCTTTACTTAACCCCGGAAAGGAACAATCGAGCATGACGGGCCCGCGTCCGGCACCATGACCGCAGTGCAGCTACCCGCCAACGGCGTCAACGCCTACGAGAGCGGGTTCGGCGTCAGAACAGGCTGGGCGGGACGCTCGCACTAACCCACCAACACGCCAACAACACACCCGAATAAGACCCACGTTTCTTTACTTAACCCTACTTTTTGACCCTTAACCCGTAGTCGCTATGCGGTTATGCCGCATAGCGCGGGAGCCGGCCCCCATGATGCACAGGGAATCCGGCTCCTACTTCCATTTCCTCCTCAGAGGTTGGCTTACTGGTAAGTATATACCATTCGGCTGACGGCCTTAGTGTGATGTCTCCACAGGCTAAATTGCAGCGTGATTTACGCGAGATGGTGCAAATCCAGTTCGCGCATGTCCAGGGTTTCGAGGAATGATGAGAAGTCTTGGCGGCCGCGTTGCGCATCGCCGATGGCTCCAAGCGCTTGGTCTGCTATCCACAGCCGAGCGTCGGAAAAGCCCGGGGCGAAGTCCACGCGGAGTCGGCTGATGAAACGCCTGCTCCGCAATCCACGGACGAACATGAGGTCTCTGTCGTCTTGGCTGGTTTCGCGTGATTCTAGAACGAGACGCGAAATCCCGTATTCTTTCTCCAGCGTGGGCAGCAGAAGTTCGAGGCATTTACGTCGGGCGCGTTCGGAGGTGACCGTGCCATCCAAGGGCGTAGCGGCTATGGCGATATGGGGCAGTGACAATGCCTCGATGACTGGTATGGATCTGCGTTTCTCCGAAAGCGTCATGTCACGCCAATGCAACTTGGAGACTTTTCGCTTGGTCGCGGAAAGCAGCTGTCTGCGGATATCGCGCTCTTCAAGTCCGCAGATGCAAGCTCCCATGTAGTAAGTGGGGATGACGCCGCCTTGGGTCTGTACGCTTTCGTCGCCCCATGCGATCAGTTCACTCATGCTTCTCCTCCTTTCGTCTCGTGCGTGTGCCGTCTCGAATCCAACGTTCGTTTGTCGAATGGCTGGCAGACATAATATTCGTTCACCACGGTGATTCCCGTTGGGCTCAGCGGGGCTTCCTTGAGGTGTTGTTCCTTGCGGATCAGGCCAATGCGCTGCAGTTCGCGCAAGCCGCGCTCGGCGGTGTCTGCGGACCATCCGTACCATTCCGGCATATGTTCCGTTGGAAGCTCGCATGGTGTTCGTTCGCCAAGGACGACGAGGAACATCGCCAAGGCGGACAGGCTGATGTCCTCATCGAAGCGGCTCTTCCAAAAATCGTGGGACAGTCGTATGTACCGGCTCGCGGGTCGCTGGTATTCCTCACCCGAGCCGTCCTGCGCGAGTAGCTTGATCTTGATTTTGCGCTCTTTGCCGCAACGGGATTTTTCGATCAGACCACGTTGTTGAAGTCGCAAGAGAATCCTCGTGGCGGCAGCCTTTGCGGTCGCAATGCTACCGGCTGTTTCCGAGCATCCAAAGGCACGAGCCCATGTTTGCAGGGGCAGCGATGTGTACCACTCGTTCTCCGTGTCGGGGCTGCTTGCGGATGCCGCGATCAGTAAATAGTAAATAGGCCTTCAAGCCCCTGAGATCTCCGTTTGTCACGAACTGGGACAGCACGCTGCTGCGCTCCTTGCTTCCGCGAGGCTGCTGGATGAAGGACTTGCTAATCGGAACGAAAGGACGGTTGGCGTTTTCAAGAATGGCCTCGACTGTCTTCCTCCGATCGATTTGCTCTTCCACCATTGCTTCACCTCATCTCAAGTATCGGTTTCGACTTGCTACATGCTATCGCACTCAAGGGTTTTCTAAAACGAATAAAACTAGGTTGATGATACGCTACAGCGGGTATATGTATATTTCTTGGTATTTCTAATGTAATACACATGTATATGCCTTGGCATGTCTATAACAAGCAAGCTTTATGGCGGCATCGTAGAACCGCTCGAAGTGAAAGCAGCCTGCACCTGGGGCAAAAATTGACCCTCATTTCGCCATGTAGCGGAAAACTGCGCGAATCTACCATGTTTGCACTAGTGCTGTTCTCAACTGTCATGCGGACTCTCTCATAAAACGTCCGGAAATGTAGCGGAAGAGTCGGCGCTTGGCACATCCCATGATGGAGCTGAGGGAGGCGATTGAGGTGCGGGCTGAGGGATGGCGGGGCGGCAACTTGCCGAAACACACGTGGACTCGACCACCGCGTTGCCACAGGAATTGCCCTTGCACGAGAGGGGGCGTTCGACGCCGAACACGCCGAGCGGTTCGCCGATCCCCGGGTCGTCGAACTCGCCGCCACATTCGGTATGGAAAAAAGTGCTGCGGACGTTTTCTTGGAGACAGTCACGCAGCCCTTCCTTGGTTTTTTGACGGCATTCTACCGGGCTCATCCAGCCAAACGACCGTTTGATGCGCGCATGGTTGTACCAGTGGATGTAATCGTCTATCAGGACGAGCACCTCATCACGGGCACACTCCTCCCGATGCTCGGGATAGACGGATTCCGTCTTCATACGCCCGAGGAATCCCTCCGCGGCGCTGTCCGGAGAATGACCCTTCTGCGTTTCTGCAAGTTGGCGTCCACAGTAGGGCTGGCGTGTTTTGTTGGACTCGTCATTGATCCCATCACCACCGATCATGCCATAAGGCCCAGCATCCCGCGCCGGTCCATGACGCCCGTGCCCGAACTCCGTCTTGATTCTCTTGTCCCGGTACCGGACCATGTAGTCGTCGGGCATGTTGATGAACCTGTCCAAAGGGACGCCCGCGAAGCTGCGTTTGCGGAGTAACTTCTACTTGAGCCGGTCCTTGTACCACATCCACAGCGCACCCCTGCTGGGGTAGCCGAGCTCCCGGATCGCGTCCGCAGCGCAGCGTTCGTATGTGATGTACAGGCACACGGCCCTGTCGTGCTGCTTCCTGCCGCACTTCGCCATAAAGGGTTCTCCTCCCGGTCGGGAAGTCCAAGAAAACGTCACCACCTCGTTTGGTCATGTAGTTTTTTCGGGTTTGTTCATGGGGCGTGCCGGCCGGGTTGGT
>OBJO01000440.1_pt1 | contig 18559 bp, 16 predicted proteins | sample 1481741 | NCBI WGS metagenome assembly OBJO01 (sample SAMN06140803, study PRJEB22556) | human gut metagenome | host: Homo sapiens | place: China: Beijing | collected 2014 | reverse complement strand
CTGGTGGGCATGGCGCACTTATTGGTTTACCAGAAAGCCAGGACGTGGCTGCCGCTTTACAGTGGGCAATCAAAAATGACCGTTTTGTTATCTCCCTTTGCCACGGTCCGGCGGCTTTTCTGGCACTTCGCCACAGCGATAACCCACTGAATGGTTATTCTATTTGCGCATTCCCAGACGCCGCAGACAAACAAACGCCAGATATTGGCTATATGCCGGGTCATCTCACCTGGTACTTCGGCGAAGAGTTGAAGAAAATGGGCATGAACATCATTAATGACGACATCACCGGGCGAGTACATAAGGACCGTAAACTTCTCACCGGCGACAGTCCTTTTGCAGCGAATGCGTTGGGTAAACTGGCGGCGCAGGAAATGCTGGCAGCTTACGCGAGTTAATCCCTGTTACATTGTAATGTAAGCGCATAATCAATCGCAGCCACGTTAATACTCACGACGTGGCTGCGTTTTTTCACGGTTAACTTATGGCGTACTGAAGCCCGATGTTAATTTCTTTGCGGTAACGTAATTCGGAACACGTTATGCTTACTGAGATAGTGATACGTAGCACTTCCTCCATGTAATTCGGCAATCGCTTTGACTAAAGAAAGGCCAAGACCCTGACCTACGGAATGACGCGAATTATCTCCCCGCCAAAATCTACGGAAGAGTTTTTCAGGCTCATTAATTTTCGTTCCAGGACTGGCGATATCAATATTAAGAGAACCGTTGGCATCAAGAAAACTGGTTATATGAATACGCGATTTTTCTGGTGAATATCGAATGGCGTTAACAATAAGATTCGATAACATTCGTTGCAGTAAAATTTTATCCGCAAAGATTTGTTGATTGCACTCGACCTTAAAACGAATCTCTTTCTCGTCTGAAAGATATTCAAGATAGTCCAAAAGATTTTCAACTTCCTTATTGAGAGAAAGCGCATCCAGTTTCACCAAAACATTGTTTTTGTCTGCCCTGGCAAGAAACAGTATATTCTCTGTTAACCGCGAAATATTTTCCAGCTCTTCAATGTTTCCGGCAATTGTTTTTTGATATTCAGCGATACTTCTGGTTTGACTGAGCGTAACCTGATTCTGACCCAGTAATGCATTAATTGGCGTTCTAAGTTCATGAGCGAGATCGTCAGCAAATTGACTAAGGCGCTCAAAATCTTTGACTAAAGCATGATGCATTTTATTCAACGCCTGCCCAAGAGGTTTTAGTTCTCTCGGTAATGCGCTAACCTCAACCGGCACTCGGCTATCGTTATAATTCAGCGCTTCCGTTACGCCACTCAACTTTTTGATCTCTCGCAACCCCGTTCTGATTAACAACGGACTTAATACTGAGCACAATATAATGGCGACAATGCAAATTATAATGCTATTAATTTTATACTGTTCAAGCATGTTATGTCTGGCTGAAGCCAATTTAGCCACAGTAACCGTTAATGATGGCGAAACTTCATCAATATTAATTCGGAAAGCATCTATCTCTGTATCATTAATAATGCTTCTGTAAATGCCTGCTGCGCTGATTGTCTCACTAGCAGGTATGTTATTTAACATGTCATCACTGACATTTGTCCGGTTAACAATTTTATTGATGCCATCACCATGAATGATCAAAATATCCTGACTAACATCCATCATCCGGTTAAAGTACACAGGTAACGTATCTGGATTTACCCCATCAATTAACAACTGTTTGATCTGCGCTGTCCGGTTAATGAGTGTTGTATCATCGCGCCATTTCAACTCACTTGCCAGGCCATTATAGAGAGTCCATACAATTCCAGCGCCAGCAACAGACAGCAGCAATATAAAAAGCAAGGTTAAACGGACGGTTATAGATAATCTTTTCATTATTTTTTTACCGCTACGAATGAATAGCCCATCCCCCGGATTGTGGCGATTAGCTTTTCAGGAAAAGGATCATCAACTTTTGCGCGGAGCCTGCGAATGGCGACATCCACCGTATTGGTATCACTATCAAAGTTGATTCCCCAAATTTCACTCGCAATAACCGTTCTGGGTATAATCTCGCCAGCTCTGGAGGCCAGTAGCCAAAGTAACTGAAACTCCTTGCGCGTCAGTGTAATACTGATATTGTCCCTGCTCACACTTTGACTGACAGAGTCCATTTTTAAGCCACTGATTTCTAATGTTGAATTCAGAGCGTGATGTTGCCTTAATTGTGCCCGAACCCTTGCCAGCAACTCAGAAAATGAAAAAGGTTTTACCAGATAATCATTTGCCCCACTGTCCAGCCCTCTGACTCTGTCATCGACAGAATCCCTTGCAGTAAGGCAAATAACAGGGGTTTGCTTTGCTGTTCTTAACGTTTGTAAGATCTGCCAGCCATCCATACCCGGAAGCATAATATCCAGAATGATCAATGCATAATCATCCTTCAGCGCAAGATAAAGTCCATCTCTGCCATCAGAAACGGCATCAATGACATAACCCGCTTCGGAAAGCCCCTGCGTTACCCATTCCTGGGTCCTTTGATTATCTTCAATAAGTAGAATCTTCATGAAAATAATATGCCATAAATCATATGTTATAGAAACAACCTGGTTCATTACAAAATTGTAATGCTGCTGTAAGGTTACCCTGGACGTTTTTTCGCTATCCTCAAAACTCATTCACATGACAAGGATATAAACATGTTAAAGCGTTATTTAGTACTCTCGGTAGCAACGGCAGCATTTTCATTACCTTCTTTGGTTTATGCCGCACAACAAAACATTCTTAGCGTGCACATTTTGAACCAGCAAACAGGAAAACCCGCTGCCGACGTGACAGTCACTCTTGAAAAGAAAGCGGATAACGGCTGGTTACAACTTAATACCGCCAAAACAGATAAGGATGGACGAATTAAGGCACTGTGGCCCGAGCAAACTGCGACTACTGGCGATTACCGTGTCGTATTTAAAACCGGGGACTATTTCAAGAAACAAAATCTTGAAAGTTTCTTCCCTGAGATCCCCGTTGAATTTCATATTAATAAAGTGAACGAGCATTATCATGTGCCTTTGTTACTCAGCCAATATGGGTATTCAACCTATCGTGGCAGTTAATGCGTAAATATGTAAAAGCTGATCTCTGCTACTGTTAGGGAGGTGACTCCCTGACAGATTAACAGTAAACGGCTCTTGTTGGCTAACGACAAAAAAGTGTGATGGCTTATGAAAAAGAATCAATTTTTAAAAGAATCAGATGTTACGGCCGAGTCGGTATTCTTTATGAAGCGTCGGCAGGTGTTAAAAGCACTGGGCATCAGCGCAGCTGCATTTTCTTTGCCTCACGCTGCGCATGCCGATCTGCTTAGCTGGTTTAAAGGGAACGATCGTCCGCCCGCCCCCGCCGGAAAACCGCTGGAGTTCAGCAAGCCTGCCGCCTGGCAAAATAACCTGCCACTGACGCCAGCAGATAAAGTCTCCGGTTATAACAACTTCTATGAATTCGGGCTGGATAAAGCCGATCCCGCTGCTAATGCTGGTAGCCTGAAAACCGATCCATGGACACTGAAAATCAGCGGCGAAGTGGCAAAACCATTGACCCTCGATCATGATGATTTAACCCGTCGCTTCCCGCTGGAAGAGCGTATTTATCGTATGCGCTGCGTGGAAGCGTGGTCGATGGTGGTGCCGTGGATTGGTTTTCCGCTACACAAATTGCTGGCGCTTGCCGAACCCACCAGCAATGCGAAGTATGTCGCTTTCGAAACGATTTATGCGCCGGAACAGATGCCAGGCCAGCAGGACCGCTTTATCGGCGGCGGGCTGAAATATCCTTATGTCGAAGGATTGCGTCTCGACGAAGCAATGCATCCGCTCACACTGATGACCGTAGGTGTTTATGGCAAGGCGTTACCACCGCAAAATGGTGCGCCAGTGCGACTGATTGTGCCGTGGAAATATGGCTTTAAAGGGATTAAATCGATCGTCAGTATTAAGCTGACCCGCGAGCGTCCGCCAACCACCTGGAATCTGGTAGCGCCTGACGAATACGGTTTTTACGCCAACGTTAATCCGCATGTTGATCACCCGCGCTGGTCACAGGCTACCGAACGATTTATTGGTTCAGGCGGCATTCTCGATGTTCAGCGCCAGCCAACACTACTGTTTAATGGTTACGCCGACCAGGTGGCATCGCTGTATCGTGGCCTGGATTTGCGGGAGAATTTCTAAATGCGTCTGACAGCAAAACAGGTGACATGGCTGAAAGTTTGCCTGCATCTTGCCGGATTGTTGCCGTTTCTCTGGCTGGTCTGGGCGATCAATCACGGTGGACTGGGTGCCGATCCGGTGAAAGATATTCAGCATTTTACCGGTCGCACTGCACTGAAATTTTTGCTTGCGGCCTTGTTAATCACACCTCTGGCACGCTACGCAAAACAGCCGTTATTGATACGCACTCGCCGCCTGTTAGGCTTATGGTGCTTTGCCTGGGCGACACTGCATTTAACCAGTTACGCATTGCTGGAGTTGGGCGTGAATAATCTGGCGTTATTAGGTAAGGAGTTAATTACCCGGCCTTATTTAACGTTAGGAATTATCAGCTGGGTTATTTTGCTTGCTTTAGCGTTCACTTCAACCCAGTCGATGCAGCGAAAACTCGGCAAACACTGGCAACAGTTGCATAACTTCGTCTATCTTGTCGCGATCCTGGCCCCAATACATTATCTGTGGTCAGTGAAGATTATTTCACCGCAGCCACTCATCTACGCTGGGCTGGCTGTACTGCTTTTAGCCTTACGGTATAAGAAGTTGCTTTCCCTTTTCAACCGGTTACGCAAGCAGGCCCACAACAAATTATCTCTATAACTTCATATTGCCGACAAACTTCGCGTTATCCCGGCCGGATGCGGCGCGAGCGCCCTATCCGGCCCACACAGATCGCATCAAGTTATGTTTCGTTTGTCATCAACCTTTCATCACCAGAATAATTTATTTTATTTCAATAAGATAGTTAAATACACCTGAGAATACCATGCTCTCATTTCCTAATGAGTTGTTGCATTTTTTCATATGTTACAATATAACATTACACATCATGTACATTAACTCTGGAGGAAATTGTTTTGGCGATTCGTCTTCATAAACTGGCTGTTGCTTTAGGTGTCTTTATTGTTAGCGCTCCTGCCTTTTCGCATGGTCATCACTCACACGGCAAACCCTTAACAGAGGTCGAACAAAAAGCTGCTAATGGTGTTTTTGATGATACCAATGTACAAAACCGAACGCTCAGTGACTGGGATGGAGTCTGGCAATCCGTTTACCCTTTACTGCAAAGTGGCAAACTTGATCCCGTCTTTCAGAAGAAAGCGGATGCAGATAAAACCAAAACATTTGCTGAAATTAAAGATTATTATCGCAAAGGTTATGCGACAGATATCGAAATGATTGGCATTGAGGACGGCATTGTCGAATTCCATAGAAATAATGAAACAACATCCTGTAAATATGATTACGATGGATACAAAATACTCACCTATAAATCAGGCAAGAAAGGCGTTCGTTACTTATTCGAATGTAAAGATCCTGAAAGTAAAGCCCCTAAATATATACAATTTAGCGATCATATAATTGCACCACGAAAATCATCTCATTTTCACATTTTTATGGGTAATGATTCCCAGCAATCTTTATTGAATGAAATGGAAAACTGGCCAACGTATTATCCCTATCAGTTGAGTAGCGAAGAAGTGGTCGAGGAGATGATGTCTCATTGATTTTTTTGCGCTGACTTCAGTTATTTAACAGAACAGTGCCTGGTAGTAACAACAATAATTTACCAAGACAAATAAGTAAGAAAAACTCAGACACGCTCATACTTGAGTCGTGTCTTTTTTATTATGTCTGTAGAAAAAAACTGAGAAAAAGGCGAACAATAAATACACAACTCAGCCATACAGATTGGCAGCGCAAATGTCTCCAGGAGCAAGTCATCTGTCATGGTAAAGCTAACCAGAAATATAGGTTAATTTTGGTGTTTAAACCTTTTTTACTTGTTAGTATGATACAAAGGCTTTCAAAAAAGCTGGGAAATTCAACAACTCTTGGAAATTATGGACTTTGTCCCGCGGCTTTAATCTGACGGCCGCGTTCCTTTTTTGGCTCAATTATTGACCCCTTATCTACGCAACTTCAGTTCCCGCCAGCAACTTTGCGGCAGTTTCATAGGATCAATGTCTAAAAGAATAATGGTGACCGATAAGAAAACGACTGAATAACTGTAGATTTTCGCTCGAAACCTTCCTGTCAGACCCATAGCGAATCAAGTGCTGAATGTCACAGTATCGAACAGAAAACAGTGACGATCTAACCCTTCAAGAATATTCTACGATTGTTCTGTTTAGGAAAAGCAAGGCGGGAAGTCGGGAGATAAGTCATTGATAAAGTGGCGGAGAGAGGGTCTAAATTTTTAGTGTTCGACAATGCCCACCAAAGTGCTATTTTTCCTTTAAAAACAAAATATTGTCATTATTTTTTTGTTCGGTAGTGTATTGCTACTGTGCAAACAATCAGCTATTTTATGCAGTACCGTATGTATGGCGGGTTGTATGACAGGATTTTGCTATGCCAAAGAAGGCCAAGGAACTCTCAGGACTCGTCGTATCACGATTAAAATCCGAAGGCATGTATGCCGTTGGTGGTGTGGATGGTTTATACCTTCGCATCCGAAATCAGTCCCGTGCATGGGTTCTTTGCGTGGCTATGGGAACCCGAATCAACAATCTCGGTAGAACAGTTCCAAGACGTTTGAATATGGGTCTTGGCCCTTACCCGGAAGTCTCCTTAGCCGAAGCGCGTGACAAAGCGCGTGAGCTACGTAAACAAATCCGTAATGGTATTAATCCCCTTCAGGAAAAACACGAGCAAAAAGCCCGGCAGGAAATACTGGCCCGGAAGAAAAAGACCTTTGCCGAATGTTGTGAAGAAGTGCTGGAAGTCAAAGACAGTGAGATGAAGAACAAAAAGCATCTCGCGCAATGGCGTTCCACACTGGAGACCTATGCCTACCCTTTCATTGGCAAAAAGGCCGTTAGTGAAATCACCAAAGTCGATCTTCTGGCAATACTGGAACCTATCTGGTTAACCAAGAATGAAACCGCCAGTCGTCTACGTGGACGTATTGAAACGGTGATCGATTACGCCAAGGCCAAAGAATACTTTGAAGGTGATAATCCTGCTGCATGGAAAGGTATGCTGAAACCTCTCCTGCCTCAGCCAAGTAAAGTTCAGATCACCAAACACCATGCGGCTCTTCCCTATAACCAGATCGGCTCCTTTATGAAAGAACTGCGTGAACGAAGCGGCGTTTCGCCTCGTGCGCTTGAGTTTGCCATACTGACCGCAGCACGCTCAGGTGAAATTCGTGGTGCCGAGTGGTCAGAGATCGATCTTGAAGGTAAAACATGGACCATCCCCGCCAGTCGAATGAAAGCAACGAAGGAGCATCGAGTTCCGTTGTCTGATGCTGCTGTTGCCCTGTTAAAGGCTTTACCACGCTTTAAAGGTATCAATTTTGTATTCCCTGCCACTCGGAAGGGACAACTCTCGGATACTGCTTTACTGGCAGTCCTAAAGCGAATGGGATATACCGACTTAACGCAGCATGGGTTTAGATCGACATTCCGTGATTGGGCTGGTGAAACGACCAACTACCCGCGTGAGGTAATTGAACATGCGTTAGCTCATCAGTTGGCAAATAAGGCAGAAGCTGCGTATCAACGTGGGACGTTATGGCCTAAGCGGGTGGCGTTAATGGATGATTGGGCGGGGTATTGTATTTCTTAGACATACTTGCGGATGACAAAAGCTCAACTTCCTTTACTATACGGACAGGTATTCATATACAATAAATTTCTAATCATATTTGATTAAAGGTTTATAATTTAAGGACATACAATATGAATTATATAGATGAACATGATATAAACTACTCACGATATGGTTTTGAATCGCTTGCATTAGCTCATCCCGAAATAGATATAAAGGGATTATGGCATTGTGATTCAAAATATTATGTGTTGATTGAAAAGGATGGAATACTCACTGAGGATGACTTAAAGGAATTTGAAAAGATACAAGAAGAGCATCGTATTATTGGTAGCCCTAAATTATTACTAACACAAACACTCCCTAATAATGCAATAAAAATCGCAGGAAGAGAAAACTACGAAGTTGCTCTTTCTTTTGGCGCACCATACACAGATTCTGAGTTAGAAAACATACTTTATCAATATATAAATAAAAAATTTCATCCATTTAAATACACACTTAAATTACCATCTCTTCATCTGGTTTTGTCATTCCCAAGAAAATTGAGTGATGATGAAAAGTCAGAAATAGGAACAACATTATACAGCGTCGGTATTAAATATGTAATTGATTATTTAATAGATGATTCATTATTAAACTTTGAACTATCTGAAAAAAGGCACTCTGATGCATTAGCGTTAATACCTAATAAAGCATTACCTAAAAGTGTCCCAACAAGAGTAAGAAACCTGCATGAAGAAGATGAGGATTTCTGGCTTGATAACAGAAGTTTAATTCTCACTTCATATGACTTCGAAAAAAGTAGTGCCCTTCCAACAAGTTTTAACAAAAAAAATAGTTGTTGTTTCGTTGATGCGCAAATTTTTAAACCAGATAATATAAGAAACTATTTATCAGTTTATGAACGAGTAGTGATATCATATCCACTCATCGGACAAGACAATGACTTCTTAGACCATTTAAAAATACCGAAACAACATTTACTAGAGTTAATATCGAGAGGTAGAATTCAATTTGCATTACCACAAAACATAATAAGATATAACTTATCATTTCTTGAAGAATGCCTAAACACTAATCCTGAATGCATTATTCTGTCCAGACGATTAGCATCATCCTCAATTATTGACATCAGAAATAAAACAGGTTTTCTTGCTACAACATTTTCTTTCGAAGAAAAATTAAATGTTCTCAAAACATTGAGGGCACTGGATGGCAAAATATTCAACTTATTTATCAAGGCCCTATCTCAAAATTGGCACTCAATGGAGATGAATATCCATGAGCGTGGAGCCATGGGTGTTTCAAACATTGGCATAGCCCCCGTCATGTCAGAGTTATTCAATAGGCAAGGACGAGACCTTCTTCTTGAACTATTATTTTCTGCTATGCCATTGGAGTGGGCGATGGCATTAAATGCTGATTTTTATCCATACCACAGCAATGAGCATTCACAATATAATGCTTCTGCATGTTGTTTATATGGATATAATGGTTTTAGAATAAATGAAGAGGCTATTGTAAAATCTAAAATCGGTGAAATAGCAACAAGAATACTATCAATCGATAATGACATGTCAGCCTTAGAATTAGACGACGCAATACTTAAAGGTGATATTCCGAGGATAAGGGATTTTTCAAGATCGTTGTCTAATTTATCAAGTGAAGAGCTTGATATAAAAATTTACGAACTAAACAAAGAAATAAAAAAAATAGAAAATAAAGAAAGTAAACTTTCTTCATTAGACTTATGCGGACTTATAGCATCAACAATAGGTGTTTACGATGACAATCCATATATCCCATTTGGATTTGCCTTTTTTAAAATAATCTCTAGCGTGTTAAATTCAAATGATATTAGCTCGAAAAACATCGATAAAATAAAATCAACACTTTTAGGTACGCAAACTGAAACATTGTTAATAAAAAGAACGAAATCCAGAATGTAATTAGCATGCATTTTTTGTAAATTAACATACATGTCATATTTTTACCATTATCTTTGGCATGTATGTTAATTTGTAACAATTAATAGTATAAACGTTTAATGGGAATTTAATATTTTATTTGCATGCATATAACCTTCTAAAATTACTATAACAGTGCTCGTTCTTACTACCACTACAACGACGTTCATCATATTCCGCAATAAGTGTTCCAGATAAAAAACCATACCTTGAGTCATACATCGACCCCGGACAAGCACATGCACCTGTATCACTATTGGGTATTACACATTTATATCCAGATGTTTGATCGGTTATTGTTATAAAAATACCTTTCAGGCCATCACCGCTTGCTGTCTGCCATTTACCACTGACACACGATAACACTCGACCTGTACTGTCTCGCCCCACCAGACCATTAGGCGTACATTTCGCATTTAATGTTGCCTGACCATTCAAATGGAGATATTCACCTGCTTTGATTCTGCCTGTTGATTCAATTGTTCCATTGGATTTTATCGTTCCAGCAGTAAGATTACCTGACGCATAAATATTACCCGCATTGTTCATGTAAGCTTTAACTGTTTTACCTGTTCCTACACCAACAGTCCCTGACGCATACAAATCATAGGTGCGAACACCACCAGCCCACCCAGCAGGCAGATCGTTTGGATTAAGTCCATTCGTCGCGATACGACTACCAAACTTCGCCAGACCTGTTGTTGATAGCGTGTTCAGATAGGTGTCGGATTTTACTTTCAGGTTGTTGTTGATATTTACAGGACCATTAAGGGTAGATGTTCCACCCACACTCAGATCTGATGCAACAGACGCATTACCCGTTGTCTTAAGTGCTCCGGTTGTTGTTGTCCCTGATGCCGTCATATCTTTGATGTTTTTGATGCTCTTCCCACCAAGATTCAGATCGCCCGTCATCGGCAACGTCCCATCACGACGCAGATAAACAGAATACATTGAAGAGTTATACCCCACGCGGTAAGCCAGTACCCCCCCCCCCCCGTGATATTGCTGTAGCTATTAGAGTTCTCACTCCACTGACCACCATAGCCGGACGCTATCTTGGTGTTTCTGCTCATCCCACCATCAACACCTGCCGCCTGAACCGCTTTTCCTAACAGGTCATAACGAATACGACCACCTTCCTCCCACGGGCTGGCGGTTGTTATAAGGCCATTAATGACATAATCAGGCGCTGTTCCTGAACGCTTTAACACAATCTTGTAGGATGCTTTTTGCGCGTTCGTTCCTGTATAGCCTACAGGTAACAGACCTTCATTAATTAATGTCTGGTAAGTGATTTCACAACCAGCAGCCGAACAGGTTCTTGGCCCCGGATCGCTACTTTGATTGTTGGATGATGACAGTGTGGAAATCTTGTCATAACGAATACTGATATAGCGGTTAACCGCTTCACCAAGCTGTTTAATCTGTGTTCCGACATTATCAGCCAATACCGCTTCCTGATCGTTTCTCATATCCTGAAACTTCATAAAAGCGATAAGCGTTCCAATACCTAACACAATCGTCACTTCCAGTAAGGTAAATCCTTTTTTCTTTATCATAATTATCTCCCTGTTTTAGCAATAAGAAAGAAAAGGGCCTGCGCCCTCTTCATTAAATAGACGTGAAAACTAATGTATTACTTGTGGCATTCGTACATGCTGCTGCCGTAGCTGCCACATCGAGTGTTCCTCCTGCGGCTTTAACAACCTTGGTTCCAACCGTAGTAATGTAGAAATTACCTGCCGCCGCTGTCGCAATCTTCACACATTCCGCTGCTGGCACATTATCGTATGTGATAGTGAAAGAAGAGCCAGTCGCTGATGACGGACCTGTCGCTGTAGCAGCCAGCGTCACATTACCTTTAAAGGCATTGATGGGTTTAGCAGCCGTTCCTGACCCACTTAACATATTGTCAGGGAAGATTTTTGCCTGAACAGCCACAGTATTTGTCAGGCCAGTAAAGCTTGATGCCGACGTGTATAACGCTTTAACACCTGCCTGTATGGTGGCAATGTTATTGGATTCTGCCTGCGCTCTTTGTGAAGCCTGAACCTTGGGATAAACGATAAAAGCAGCTACCACTAATGCAGCAATGATGCCCAAAACAAGTAATAGTTCGAGTAGTGAGAAACCTTTCTTGCTTTTTCTTTTGTTATTTAATAAAACCATTATTATCTCCTTTTTTGTTTTAATGATAACTCCTGTTATAACGCTTCTCTGATATCTGGCAATAGAAAGAGCAAGATATATTTAACTCTGTCTGACAGACGGATGAATTAAAAAAGGCAAAGATTTCTCTTTGCCTTCCGGGAGATTTAAAAACAATATTTGTTATCACTACTACTGTCATTACTACTTCCTCATGGGATATTTATCATATCTGATAAAAAAGTAATAATGACGTTCACTACATAAAGATAAAAATTAACAGATTACTGGTCAAACAGAACGCATGATTGAAAAGGAAAAAAATATTAATAAAGGATTATCCTGCATTCTGTTCTTTTATATAGATAACAGATAATAATTAGATATCAATACCTGAATCAAAATAAATTTAAAGATTTTTATTTTTGTCTTCTATCCATTTGCGCGAGAAACTTCCTGCCTGCTTTTATATACGTTATTCTTTCAATATCATTCAGGTCAGATACTGAAAGCAAAATCCCCATAACAAGCTCTTTATCCACCTGTTCGATATCGCAATGCATAGCCTTAGCTACTTCCGCACCAAGAATAATCTTTAGCCTTGTTTCAACTTTCTTACGTTCTGATTTCTCCAGAGACTTAAGACGATTAAGTTCTAGTTGAGCAAAAGCAACCTTTTGCTTTAATGTTTTTTCTGTTCTTGTTTTTTTACTTTCATTATCCATAGTTATCACCTCTTGCTGTTTATACGTATTTAATTATCACAAAGAGAAATAACGTCAAATTTACACCATTTTGTAAGAGAGAATGATTCTGATACATTTCTTTATAAATATGTGCAACGCATATGATAGTAATTACTAACTTAAAATACCCCGCACTCTCCGCGTTACTTATTTTTGCGCATTCGTGCTTTTATTTTTACCTGTCATTTTCAAACTCTATTTCCCAATCTCAACCTGTGAATTGTGCAACACATAACACTGTCTGTTTTATTCGTTTTTTTCATCAAATTTAGCAGCCCCGCCTTACGGCGGGAATAATTAATACTTCTTTTGCCCTTACGGGCCTTATCTTTACTCTTTTTGTCCTGTGGACGTGAAACCTACACCTTTAATCCAGTTTGCGCCGCTTAACCCGGCGTATTATTTTACAACCATACATATATTTCGTATTAATTAATAAGAGGGGCATTTTACATTGGCTTATTTTTTTAAAGACAATGCCCACCTATACACTGCTACGCAGTGTGTGGGGTCTACCGACGGTTGCCTGCCGCAGGCTAAAAGCAAAACCAAGGTCAACGTCAACCCCGAAGTTTTTCTTACGAAAAACTAACAGTAGCTTATATATTTGAGATTATATTTTTAATGGCGATTTTTCATCTGGATTTTAAAATTGTGAAACGAAGCGAAGGCATGACTTCCGTTGCGAAAGCTGCCTACCATGCCCGTACACGTATTACAGATGATCGCATTGGCGAAACATTTGATTTCAGCCACAGAACAGATCTTCATGGTCATATTTTATTAGCCCCTGTTTCAGCACCTGCTCACATTGTTGAAAGTTCCTCAGCACTCTGGAATGAAGTTGAAAGAGTGGAACGCCAGAACAACGGTCAAACAGCCCGTTATTTTGATGTTGCTATACCTGTAGAACTCAACAACGATGATAAGAAAAAATTGGTTGCCGAATACTGTCAGAAGAACTTTGTTGATAAAGGAATGATTGCTGATATCGCATTTCATGACTTGGATAGTAAGAATCCCCATGCTCACGTCATGTTAACCCTGAAAACCATTGGTCCAGACGGCTTCGGTAAAAAAGACAGAAGCTGGAATGATAAGAAGATAATGATCCAATGGCGTGAATCATGGGCCACCATGTCAAACAGCTACCTTGAAGCCGCAGGCAGTGAAGAACGTATCGATCACCGTTCTCTCAGGACACAATGTGCTGATGCCCTTGCTCAAGCAGAGGAAGCATTCAGCGCTGAAGAGAAAGCATTCTGGCTTGCCAAAGCAACAGAAACAAACCGCCCGGCAATGCAACGTGTTCATCGTGCTAAATGGAATGACACCGAGTCACAGGAACAACGAGCTGCCGAACAAGCTCAACGTGATCAGCAAATAGAGGAAGCGAAGAAGGTCTATACGACATTCAGTGAGCTACCACTGGAGATCGTGGTTGATGTCAGAAGCTTTACGATTACACATCTTGCTGAACCCGAAGAGATCATTATCCCTGACTACCCAGCAACAGTAGAACCGCAACCGGCTATGGCGACACCTACCACAAGCAGAAGACCAGCAGCAAAATCTTACCGTAATCCCAATAAGGTCAGTAAAGTAAATGTTTCAGGGAAGAAATCCCCTGTTCTGGTTGTTCCTGAACCAAAAGCATCCACTAAATTGAAAACCCCATCTCTTCAAAACACCAGAGCGGTGAACCGTGCTCCCCTACATATCAGAAAGCAGACCAAGCCACGACAAAATGGTTTGTTTAAACGTTTCACACTACTCATCGTAGACTTCCTGAAAGAGAGATTTGTATGGGCGAGAAGGAAAACTGATACCACTGATGCTGACCATGATAAGCGTATCGCTGAAAATTATGTGTTTGATGAAGTGCTGGGTGTCAATGTTCCACGCTCGGAGTTTGAAAGACGCGCTAAGTTTAACAATAACCAAACATCACAAGAAGCAGGAGTCTATGGTAACGAATCAAATATTAACAAGACTGTTCGTTTCCCAAATCGTTTTGAGCAAGAACAAACGGAGGTCAATAAACACATGGAATTTATACTGTCTATTGGTGGAAAACCTTCTATGCCAAAGTTAAAACAAACTAACAGAAAATCTAACATCAAATAGTAATGTTATCCCCACTATTAATTTTTAATCAAATGCATGTTACATAGGCTCAAAATGTGATAGCATATGAAAACATAGAATTTTTTATATGCTTGGTGAATGTTTTGGGCAACAATATGTATAATATCCTTTTCTTCATCTTTCTTTCAATAGCAATTCCATTCCTTTTATTCCTCGCATGGAAACAGCACCTAAAAACCAAAGAGATTCGTTCATATCTATTGAAAGAGGGATATAATATTATTTTCAACGGAGAAGGTAACTCATATCTCGCGTTTAATATTAGTAATGCGACATTTCGCGCAGGTAATTTAACTTCCAATGATTATTTTCAAGCATCAATTTCTTATATCCACGATTATAGATGGGAGTGGAAGGAGGTTGAGGCAAAGAAAATAAATAATATATTTATTATTTACATTTCGAATATTGATTTCCCTTCCCAAAAACTATTTTATCGCAATAATAAATCTTTAGCAGAAATAGACTGGGCAAAATTACAAGCAATTTTTCATCAACCATATGAAATACAGAATGACGTCATGCAAGATAACAATAATACGCACTATGATTTTTTCATATCCCATGCAAAAGAGGATAAAGATACTTTTGTCAGACCACTGGTAGACGAGTTAAATAGACTTGGTGTAATTATTTGGTATGATGAACAGACACTTGAAGTCGGCGATAGCTTAAGGAGAAATATTGATTTAGGCCTAAGAAAAGCAAATTATGGCATAGTCATACTTTCTCATAACTTTCTAAACAAGAAATGGACACAATACGAATTAGATAGTTTAATTAATCGTGCAGTGTATGATGATAATAAGATTATATTGCCAATCTGGCATAATATCAATGCTCAAGAGGTATCTAAATACAGCCATTATTTGGCGGATAAAATGGCACTGCAAACTTCTTTATATAGCGTTAAGGAAATAGCAAGAGAGTTGGCTGAAATAGCATACAGGAGAAGATAAAGCAATAAATCATAAGTGCTTAATATCTTCGATGCATAAAATTAATTGTATTAGCACATCTAAATAGTATGTTTGTTATGGAATGAGTGTTCCGTGCTCATTCCACATATTGTTTAGTATACGTTGAAATATTACAGACCTAGCTTAGTATAAACAGATGTAGGGTATAGATAACTACCACTATTTGAACTTGAGTAATAGTTAACACAGTAATTATCTAATGCATATTTAATAATTTTAGGTTGGAAAGAGACAGATACTGTATAATGTTCTGAATCTAAAAGTGGTTTAGGAATGAAGTTCTTATCGACTGTTCTATCTCCGTCTAAATTAGCTATTACAACAGGAAGATTAAATTCTACGATAAGATCTATTTCATGGGCAAGAAACGATACTCCATCGCTACCTTTTCTCTTAGTATTACCGCTTCCCAACAGTACTACTTGTTTAGCATTTTTCATCCTTTCGCGGAGGTTTCGCTTTATGGTTTCAGGTTTACTTGTATCCCTTGAAATAAAGAGATCATGAGCATCAAAAAAGTTAAAGTCTATTTTTTCATTTGCTTTCCATGCCTCCATAAGACGATAAAACTTTATATCTTCACTTGCAAAAGCCACATATGTCTTATTACGATAACTCATATAGTCCCCATGAAGCAGTCAACATTAGTATCAACATGTTGAAAATACCTTATATATCAGATAGTGTAAACATCATTTATAAGAAACTACTATCAACACACTTGAATTACATATAATTAACAAGGTTGGTACAAAAATGGCGAAAGTTAATTTTTTCGATAAGCGTATACTTAAAAAATTTTCAGACTACACATCAACTATTAGTACCATATTTTCACTTTTTTTGATTTTTGTAGACATTCCAACAGAAAACAAACTAACACTTGGTATTATATTTTTAATTATTTTATTCTTACTGTATTTCGGCATATGGTTTAAATCAAATAATCTTTCGGAAATTAATTTAGATGTTGAGGGCAGCATTGTTACTGTAAAAGCAGGCGATTTATTCAGACAAGATGGATTCAAGGTCATTGCTTTTAATGAATATTTTGACACGCAAGTTGATGATGTTATCATTTCTCATAATTCACTTAATGGATTATATATTGATAACTATTTAGCGGGATCCGTATCTGATTTGGACCATCGTATTTCAAATCATCAGTTTGAAGAAGATGAACTGCTTGAGGTCAACCATAAAAGAAAAGTGGGTAAAACACAAAAATATTCGCTAGGAACTATCTTCGTTAATAATGATTATCTATTAACTGCGTTTTCAAAATTTGACGACAAAAATAGAGCTTTTCTTACAATGCCGGATTATCTAGCATTTTTAATAAATTTTTGGGACAAAGTTAATCGTATATATGCTCAAAAAAGTGTCTCTGTTCCTATCTTTGGATCTGGAATCACTAGAATAAAGGAACATAAAAATATTAGCGATGAGGATTTACTTAAAATAATGTTGTGGACTTTTAGAATAAGTGAAATGAGGTTTAAATTTCCGGCAAAGCTTACTATCGTTATCCACAAAGATAAGATAGATAAAATAAACTTATTGGATATAAAATCAGCGAGAAATGGTCTTTAGTTATATTTATATATGGGCGAACTATGAAAGGTCGCCCATCATATAATTCTTTTCGTTTTTTATATCTTTCGCCTAAACACAACATTATCAGAGAATATCGCCTTACCAGCTATAAACCCAACAACCGCAATTATTGGTAGACTGATAGTAGCTCCTGCCATACCTGTTGACATACCGATCAACGTCGATAAACCAAAAGTCAACAACAAAACAACAGCAGCATACCAGCCGGGATAAGTGCCATATAACACAGTCGCTAAGCAACCTGTGCAAACGTGAACCCCACGCTGGCTCTCTTTGAAACAGAACGGGCATTTGATGGTATTGTTTTCCATATTGGTTTCCTTAATTGGCTTTCCAGCCATTGCTGGTCTTAAAGAGATTCATGGCACCATCAGCAGGTTCATTCATTCCTTTAACGCTGGCGAATGCTTTTTTGTCAATCCAGCCCGGAACGTCAACCAGCTTCCACGTATAAGTCACGCGAACTACTTTCTGATTACCGTTTCCCGGCTCAGTCCATTCCTTAATCCCGTCAACAGCACGACGACCAACACAGGCACCATCTGTTGTGCTCCAGACTTTGGCTTTTTTGCCTTCCTCTGTTATCCCTAATACGTTCGAATCATAGCCCTGCTCAAAGACCATCATTCCCTGCTCTACAAATCCATCGAGGATCACTGAATTCGTCCCTGTACCAGTCGAATCAAGTCGTGGCTTGGCAAGACGGATGGGGAAGCTGGTGTTATTGTTATCCAGCGAGAAGCAATATTTGTCCTGCCCTATCTTGGCATTGATCGCCTTCTCAAAATCACCTTTCTCACCACATCCCGCCAGTGCCAGAGCTGCGCCAGCAACGAGTAAAATCTTCTTCATCTGCTTATCCATCCTGATAATCAAAGTGCCTAAATTTTTGACCAAATCTGGTCAGGGCTAGAGTTGTTGCGGGATCCGGCTGATATCACATGGCAAAACCACCGCTTAACCAATTGATAGGATTCAATTCTTTTAGCGTCTCGTCATATCGTTTAAAACGATCAAAAACAACCTTATGATAGCCAATAGCTATCATAAATAAATATTCGATCGATAAAAACAATTAATAACCGATCAATATCATTGTTTTAATCGTTAAAGCCTATCAATAATTAATTATCGATCTTTTATATCGATCATGATTTCA